>SCPN01000698.1_pt1 | contig 42868 bp, 34 predicted proteins | sample 6106831 | NCBI WGS metagenome assembly SCPN01 (sample SAMN10720447, study PRJNA508395) | human gut metagenome | isolation source: Participant 1, 0 month | reverse complement strand
CTTCCTTAATACGGGTAAATATAATAACATTGGCATCTACCGCCATACCTATGTTCAATATAATACCTGCCACACCCGGAAGTGTCAGTGTTATATTCAATCCATTGAGTGCTACAAGCATTAACCCAAGATAGAATACAAGTGCTATAGATGCTGCAACTCCAGGAAGTCTATAGAATATAAGCATAAATATAACTACAAGTGCAAATCCTATCGCACCTGCGAGTAAACTTGTCTGAATAGCATCCTGACCAAGCTGTGCCCCAACTACCTGTGACTGAATTTCTTTAAGTTCTACCGGAAGTGCACCTATACGAATCATTGACGCAAGTTCTTCTGCTGATTCAGCGTATCAAAACTCCGCATAACGGCTTTCCACCGCAATCTCAGCCTGTATTTGCGCTGGAAAGAACTTTTCCGTCATATACGATATAGATTTTCTTTTTAGAAGGATATGCTTCTGCTGTTGCATTTGGCAAATAATCTTTGAAATTAGAATGGAAATACCGCAGCTGTACGTCATATTCTTTGTTTTGCAACCTCATCCTGCGGTAAAATTCGGTTTCTGCCTTTTTAATATGCTTTCCTGTACATACTGTCTTTGTATACTTAGGATTGTTGTTTTTATCAAATGACATGTCATCTTCTGCTACAAAATCGAGTGAACCCTCTTTACCGAGTGATTTAAGAACGTCATCAGCATTCTCAACACCAGGTATATCGATTTCGATACGGTCATCTCCAACCTGTACTACCGAAGATTCTGTACTGTAAACTTCAGCACGCTGCTGCATCATCTGAATGGTATCTTTCATCTCTGTTGCTGGCTTTAACCCCAGCCGCCCTACAACCAGCCAATACCAGCAAACCAAGTTTAATGTTTTTGGCACTGCCCTTATGCGCACTAGTGATACCAACTAATGTTGTATAAGCACAGAGTCCGATTACTGCTATTATTATGAGTAAATGCAATAATCCTTTTTTCTTGTCCTTCATGCTGTTTTTTCTCCTTTAACTTAATACTTATAACATGATTTCGCGGTTTACCGTACAATAAGCCACGCTAAATTGCATTATAACATAGAGAACAACATGAATGCAAATTTTTTTACTTTTTCTTAAAACTTTTTAACCTGACAATATATTTGCTATTGTCTGCCGCTAGCATATACCTTTCCTGCTTCAGCTTTTATGCCCTTGTAATAAAACATTTCATCTACCGTGACAAGTTCATAACCTTTCTTTTTAAGCCGTGGTACCAATTTTTTCACCGCTTCTGCTGTGCTCGGATACAAATCATGCATCAGAATTATATCACCGTCTTTTACATTTTTACACTCAGCCAAAACCTTCGCTGCATTTCTCCACTTCCAGTCATCAGTATCAATACTCCAATACATCATCGGGATTTTAATGTTTTTGCGCATCACATCGCTTATATTTCCATAAGGCGGTCTTACAAGTGTAGCATGACATCCTATAACCGACTGCAGCGCATTATTTGTTTTCGTCATCTCTGCAGATAACTGTTTCTTTGTCATTTTACTTAAATCCTCATGGTCAAAAGTGTGACTCGCTATCTGATTTCCCATATTGTACGATGCCTTTAGAACTTTACTGTAAGCATTAACTCTGTTTCCGACAACAAAAAATGTTGCTCTCGAATCATATTTTTTCAAAACTCTTAATATTTTGCTTGTAACAGGAGTATAAGGTCCGTCATCAAAAGTCAAGGCAATCATAGGTTTATTCTTATCAAGATTTTTTCTTATCCATTTCTTGCTGCCGCTTCCCATGGAATTATCTTCTTTCACCGTGGCAGTCGGTGCAGCGGTAGGCTTACTTTTTTTGGCTGTGTCCTTTTTTCCTTTATTTTTTTCACTGCTCTTTTGACTTACATTTTTATCCGAATAATTTTTTATACCTGAATTATTTTTTCCATTTAATTTTATAATGGCAACAACAAACACAATAAGAATAACAACAAGCGCAATAGCAGCATTTATAAGTATCATTTTTGTTTTTCTGAGTTCACGCTCCCTGCGTCTTCTGCTCCTCATCTCCCTGTCCCTGTAACTTCCTCTTCTCATTTCATCATTTTGTTTCATAAAGTTCCCTGCCTCCACTCATATATTTCGTAATTCATAATAACACACTTTTCATAATATGTGATTACATTTCTATTAAGTTTTGCTTATCATGTCTGTTTGTGAGTACCTGCCCCAAACATCCCTCCTGTCATTCCCGATACAGCACATATAAGAGCATTTCCGACAACATTTATCCCTGGGGTTCCTGTTTTAAATATAACGATTCCAAATAACAGCAATACCGAAAAATATATAACTCCTGCCGCAAGTCCCCACAAGAATTTATTTTTCTTAAACAACTTTCCCGCTATTATTCCACCCAGAATATTTACGACAATATATGTCCCTGTCACAACTGCACTTATCGCTTTTTCATCATAAGCATACTTCCATATTATTCCCGATGACACAAATAATATCACTGTCGTAAGAATAATTTGTGTCAAAAGAATAATAACAATATTTTTAATCACTTTTTCCACTTTGATAAAACCCCTTTTTTTCAATATCTATTCATTTTGTCACAATTTTATGTTAAGATTCATAAAAAGAAAAAATAACAGCAACATAACTTTATTATTAAAATGTATGCAGAAAAGAGGTTATAAATGAACAATACAAACGGAACCGTAGATTTACATACACATTCAACTTTCTCCGACGGAACATTTTCACCTGAAGAACTTGTTAAAAAAGCAGTTGAAAAAGGTCTCACTGCATTTGCACTTACTGACCATGATGCTGTCGGCGGCATAGAAAGTGCCGCTGCTGCCGTAAAAGAGCAGAATGCTCCCGTTTTATTTGTCCCGGGAACTGAACTTTCGGTCGGTTATAAAGATGGAGACATTCATATAGTAGGACTTTTTATTGATTACAAAAATCCTGCATTTACAAAAATCTCTAATCTTCTGGTTGAAAGAAGAGTTGAGAGAAACAAAGAAATGGTTGCCAAATTCCGGGCAGCTTCAATAAATATGACTTACGAGGAACTCCAGGAAGGAAATCCAGACACCGTAATCACCAGAGCACATTTCGCAAGATGGCTCATTAACCACGGTGTAGTCAAAAACACTGCCGAGGCTTTTGATAAATATCTTGATATACATTGTCCTTACTATGTTCCAAGAAAATATATAACTCCTGAAGAAGGTATTGAACTTATCCTCGAATCAGGCGGTGTTCCAATACTTGCACATCCCCTCCACTATAAACTCGAAGAAAAGGAGCTTGAAGCCCTTATCAAAAGACTCAAAGCCGCCGGTCTGAAAGGTATGGAGGCAAAATATTCAAACCACACTACTCAGGATGAAGCTTATGTCAGAAAACTCTGCAATAAATACGAGCTGCTCCCAAGTGGAGGTTCAGATTTCCACGGTACCAACAAGCCGGCAATCGATATGGGTACAGGCCGCGGAACTTTAAGTGTTCCTTTTGAGTACCTTATCAATATTGCCAAAGCAGCAAAACCGTCTGAATTTACAAAAAAAGTTTTGGATTTTGCTGAAAAACATTCATAAAAAGATATAAAAAAGCTGTAGACACTTTGATACGCTACAGCTTTTTATTATTAAGATTATTTTAGATATTTTCAACTTAAAGAAATTTATTTCAAAGAAATTTATTTCTTTGTTGTCTTAATTTCTTCTTCCTGCTTGTCTATCTCAACGATATTTTCTTTTTTCATTGGGATACGGCAGTTCTTATTGTTTCCAAATTCAACTATAACAACTTCGTCCATAATATCTATTACAACACCGAAAAATCCGCTTGTTGTAAGTATGCTGTCTCCTACTGCAAGTGTAGATACAAGTGCATCATGCTCTTTCTGCTGTTTCTTCTGTGGTCTGATAGCAAAGAACCAGAAGATTGCAATGATAGCTGCATAAATTACAACCATGCTTATTATACCCTGTGTTCCGCCTGCTTTTGTTGCCAATATTGTAGTCAAATTCATTTTGCTTCCTCCTCAAGCTGTTCTAATTTCTTCTTTTTATATTCTTTAAAACACCCTTTTTCAATGGCGTCACGAATTTCTTCCATCATATTGTTATAGAAATAAAGATTATGAGTTACCATAAGTCTCAGTCCAAGCATTTCTTTCGCCTTCAAAAGGTGTCTTATATATGCTCTGCTATATTTGCGGCATGTCGGACAATCACATGTTTCATCTAAAGGTCGGTCATCAAGCTCATATTTTTTATTCATGAGATTCATCTTTCCATGATTTGTATACGCATGACCGTGACGGCCGTTTCTTGCCGGATATACACAATCGAAAAAGTCAACACCACGCTCTACTGCTTCCAATATATTTGCCGGAGTTCCAACTCCCATCAAATATGTAGGTTTATCTTCGGGCAGATACGGCACTGTTTTTTCAATAATATCATACATTTCTGCATGACTTTCACCTACGGCAAGTCCTCCAAGTGCATAACCGTCAAGATTTAACTCCGATATTCTCTTTGCATGTTCTACTCTTATATCTTCAAAAATTCCGCCCTGATTGATTCCAAAAAGAAGCTGCGATTTATTTATAGTAGTATCAAGGGAATTAAGTCTGTCCATTTCATTTTTGCATCTCTCAAGCCATCTTGTAGTCCTGTCAACAGAATTCTGCATATACTGTCTCGTAGCAGGATGCGGCGGACATTCATCAAATGCCATTGCAATTGTAGAAGCAATATTTGACTGAATCTGCATGCTCTGTTCAGGTCCCATAAATATTTTTCTTCCATCTATATGAGAATTAAAATAAACTCCTTCTTCTTTTATCTTTCTTAGTCCTGCAAAGTGAAAAACCTGAAATCCGCCTGAATCTGTAAGAATAGGTTTGTCCCATACCATAAATTTATGAATACCACCCATTTTTTTGACTATTTCATCACCCGGTCTGACATGAAGATGATAAGTATTGCTAAGAACAACCTGTGTTTTTAAGTTCTGCAAATCCTCAGTTGATACAGCACCTTTCATTGCGCCAACTGTCGCAACATTCATAAATACAGGTGTTTCTATCGTTCCATGTACCGTTTCAAGACGACCTCTTTTAGCACTGCCGTCCTTACATAATATTTTATACATAGTTACTCCATTCTTTTTCCTTTTTCCGTGTATCGCCCACTTTATATGCACTAAGGATATTAACACTCAATACGCATCTATGTCAACCTCTCCATAATAAACTTAACTATAAAATAAATAACTATAAGAGGAAGAATTATCCTAAAGAAAATTCCAACTGCTACTGCACCTAATGCCAAAACCAGCATAGCCACAACAACAATTATTATTATTCCCAGCAATTTGTCATACCATTTTAACGAAAAATTATGATACCCTTTATCGTAATTGTCACTATCATCGTATGATGAAGTATAACTGTCGTCTCCACGATACTCTTCCCTTGCCTGCTTTGTATAAAAATCTGCCATAGGTCCTTTTTCGGCAACAAAACTGTCTATAATGGTTCTTGCAATAAGTCTCGGATCTCCAAGTTCTTCAAGAACCTGACTTTCCGTTTTATCATTATTTTCAATATAGTCTTTATAATAACTTATATTTTCATTGATAACGTCAGAAGGTACATTTCCCGCCAAGCTATCCCTAAGTATGGATAAAAATTCATTTTTAGTCATATAAACTCTCCTTCCTGGCATTATAGTTTTAAAAAAGTTTAAGTTTCCATAATCAAAATTTTATAATCTTTATAAAGGAAAAACAACTTTGCAACAATAAATGCTGCAAAGCTGTCAGATAATACTTTGTTTTGTCCTCGCGGATTGCTTTATTTAGCTTTTCCAACTGATCCGAAGAGTTCCATCTTCTCTTTAACAGTTGCTTTGATTGCCTCAGCACCAGGAGCAAGAAGTTTACGAGGGTCAAATCCCTTTCCTTCTAAGTCCTTGCCTGCTTCGATGTATTTACGTGTAGCTTCCTGGAATGCTAACTGGCACTCTGTATTTACATTAATCTTTGCAACACCAAGTGAAATAGCTTTCTTAATCATATCAGCCGGGATTCCTGTACCACCATGAAGAACAAGTGGCATATCTCCTGTCTTAGCCTGAATGGCATCAAGTGTCTCAAAGCTGAGTCCTGCCCAGTTTTCAGGATATTTACCGTGAATGTTTCCGATACCTGCTGCAAGCATTGTAACACCGAGGTCTGCAACCTTTTTACACTCATCAGGGTCTGCACACTCACCGGCACCGATAACTCCGTCTTCTTCTCCACCGATAGAACCTACTTCTGCTTCAAGAGAAAGACCAAGAATATTACATGTATTTACTAACTCTGTTGTCTTCTGAACGTTCTCTTCGATTGGAAGGCTTGAACCATCAAACATGATTGAAGAAAATCCTGCATTGATACAAGCTTTTGCACCTTCAAATGAACCGTGGTCAAGGTGAAGTGCTACAGGAACAGTGATATTTAACTCTTCAAGCATTCCCTCTACCATACCAACGATTGTTTTATAACCACACATATACTTTCCTGCACCCTCAGATACACCAAGGATAACAGGTGACTGTAATTCCTCTGCTGTCTGTAAAATAGACTTTGTCCACTCTAAGTTGTTGATATTGAACTGACCTACTGCATACTTACCGGCTTTAGCTTTTGTAAGCATTTCTTTTGCTGAAACTAATCTACTCATTTTAAAATCCTCCATCTTTAGACTTGTCCCTGATTTGATACAGGAACTTTAATTACCTAAAGCCCATAACTCAGGACTTTTCAGGCAAAACTACTCTCAATCAGTTTTATTATATACTATTTCTTATAAAAATCAAATCATTTTTCGCATAAGAATTTTATCTTATCCATATTTTCTTTTGCAATCTCTTTGCCCATCTCATACGTCTGCCTTAACTTACCCGTATCGCTTTCAAGACTGTTTAATTTATATTTTGGTCTTAGTATAACTGCTTTGCCTGTTTTTTCAAGCTTTTCACACAATCGTACCGACTCGTTATATTTGTCACATCTTTTCAATAGTTCTTCCGCAATTGCCGGATATTTTAACTTCATTATTTTAGCCATATTTTTTTCCGATTTTCTAGGCGTTTTTATAAATCCCTCGGGCTGTGTAAGAACTATAAGCATTTTATCGCATCCGTCCTCAAGACATTTGTCTATCGGAATTGGATTTGACAATCCTCCGTCATAATATTTTCTTCCGTTTATCTTCGCCGGAGGACACGCTCCCGGAAGTGCACATGTGGCACAAAAGACCTCAAACGTCTCATCTACATCTTTCTGGTCAAAATAATGCACTTTTCCTGTTTTTGCATCTGTAGTTACAATAACAAACCTGCCATCATATTCTTTGAATGTTTTCATATCAAATACATCAAGTTTATTTGGTATCTCCCTAAATACAAAATCCAGTCCGAAAATACTTCTTTCCTTCAAAAAATTTCTCTTGCTCAAATAGCGTTTATCATTTCGATATTTTTCAAGTATTCTGATATTTCGCTCCGGCTGCCTTGATATATATGACGCTGCATCTGCTGCCCCTGCCGACACTCCTATACAATACGGAAACATTATGCCTTCTTCAAGCAATGCATCCATAATGCCGCAACTGAAAACCGGTCTGAATGAACCACCCTCAAATAATACTCCTGTCATGATTCTGCCTCGATAATCTTTCTTATATGCTCATCACCTGTTACCTGATATAAAAGTTCCATGCATTCAACTCCCGAAGTCTTATCACCCTGCTCAAGCTCAAGTTGTCCCGCCCTAAGAATGATAGTGAGCGTTGTCTCTGATATTCCATCCGGCAGTTTTAATTTTCTTATCTCTTTCTGAATTTTATCCACTGTATACTCAGGGCACTCTCTTTCAAGCGCCGTTTCCAAAAAGTTTAGTTCACTGTCAGCCGTTTTGCTGTGGCTGAACATGTTGCTGTATGTGTAAAGCACCATGGCTTTCTCGGGTTCTTTCTTCTCTACATAATAATACCCTATATTTCTGTAAAAATGAGCAATGTCTGCTCTCGTATATATAAATTTATGAAGTTCCTTTGTTGTCTCTTTAAGTTTTTTAAGTTCACCGAGCTGCTTTAAACATTCAGTTTTTTCCCAGTATATATCCATATCCACAGCATTCCATTCTGCCGCCTTTACAAGCTTTTCATATGCTTTATCAAAATGCATTCTCTCCATATATTTTTTTGCAAGGGAATGATACATTTGATGCACCGGATATCTGACTGCCTCATAATCTCTTGTCTTAAAATAATACTCAAAAAGATAAAATTCCAAAATGTGATTTGCACATAAAACCCTTTTGTCATCTGCTTTAAGCTCTTTAGCTATCTCATCAGCTATTTCCGATGCCTTCTCAAGTTTGTTGCTTTTTTGGTACTGTTGAAATAATCTTATGTTTTCTTCGATATCCATGGCGGTGCCTCCTTGTTGTGTAGTTTATATCACTATACCACCAAAAAACAAAACATGAAAGAACTTTACAACAATAAAAAATTTCATTGTGGTTATTTAACGCAAAAATTGATATAAACTTTCCTGCCACTGAACTGCTATGCACCAACTGAAACAAAGTGCCAACCGCCTCCTTTGCCATTCGCTGAAAAGTTTATATCAATCTCTTCTATTTACATATGCTTTTTTATGAACATCCTATCCTGACAATAAGTTTCTCTGCTTTACGCATTCTTATTGTAAATTTTGCTTTCAAATGTTCCGTCTTCAATATTTATAAATCTGATAAAAAGCGATACCTTGTTATCAGCATTCAAACTGTTCCATACAAGTTCTCCAAATTCATCCATATCATTTGGTATATTAACAAGTTTAGGCTCTCCCTCAAAACTTGGGAGCGGATTTCCGTCATGCATATATGTATGAATAAATCTTCCCTCACCCGCTATCGGATTCTCATAATCAAATGTATATCTGTTACAGCAATCCGGATTTCCGTTGTTACTCTTAAGAATAGACATTGAATAATCAAATCCACCATCCTCAACATGAAGAATAGCTGAAATTCTAGGTGTGAAGTTTGGCTCATCCGGCTCAAACTCTCTTGTACAAAGTGACTGCTCAAAAGTTGAGCCATCCTGCATAAGATCATATACAGTATCTGTCTGGTCACCGTTTGTCACTATTGTGTCATTGCCGAGGACACGGACAGGTGCATATATTATAAGACTTGGGTCTGTAAGTTTTGAAGGATCAAATGCCTGTGTACGGATTCCGTCACCGTCTGTTACAAATACCCTGTTTCTGCTGTTTTCACTTCTGCCCATGATAAAATATGCAATAGCTGCATGTTTTCCGTCAGCAGTCTTTCCTACAACAATGCCACGACCCGGATATGCGTTTGATGTTAATTCATTTTTTAAAGATAATTTTTCCATAAAAACCTCCGATATACTATTTTATTTTAGTGGTGGAAAAGTCTGAGACCTGTAAATGCCATAAGTATTCCAAATTCGTTACATGCATCTATAACCGCCTGATCATTCTTTGAACCGCCTGCCTGTGCCACATATTTAACTCCACTCCTGTTTGCACGCTCAATATTGTCGCTAAATGGAATAAACGCATCTGAACCAAGTGTAACTCCATCAAGATTTTTAATCCACTCTGCACGCTCTTCTCTTGTCATCGGTTCAGGTTTTTCAGTAAAGAACTGTTCCCATTTTCCATCAGCAAGAACATCCTGATAATCATCTGAAAGATATACGTCAATAGTATTATCTCTGTCAGGCTTTCTGATGTCATCCTTGAACGGAAGATTAAGTGCCTTTGGAGACTGACGGAGGAACCACTTATCAGCCTTATCACCAGCAAGTCTTGTACAGTGAATACGTGACTGCTGGCCTGCTCCGATTCCGATTGCCTGACCGTCTTTTACATAACATACTGAATTTGACTGTGTATATTTAAGTACGATGTTTGCAATTATCATATCGTTAAGTGCATCTTCTGAAAGCTCTTTCTTTTCAGTTACAATATTTTCAAAAAGCTCTTTTGTTGTCTTTACTGTATTGTGCCCCTGCTCAAATGTAATTCCGAATACATCTTTTGTCTCAAGCGGTGCTGCTTCATAATCAGGGTCAATCTTAATAACACAATAATTTCCACGTTTCTTTCCTTTAAGAATTTCAAGAGCCTCATCTGAATATGAAGGTGCAATAATACCGTCAGATACAAGTGTCTTAAGATACTTTGCTGTCGCAACATCACACTCATCTGAAAGTGCAACAAAATCTCCAAATGATGACATTCTGTCTGCACCTCTTGCTCTGATATAAGCTGTGGCCATAGGAGTAAGTTCAATATCATCATCTACAAAATAAACTTTTTTCATAGTATCTGTAAGTGGAACATCTATAGCAGCTCCTGCCGGACTTACATGTTTAAAAGAAGCTGCCGCAACGTGACCTGTAGCCTCTTTTACTTCCTTAACAAGCTGCCAGCTGTTAAATGCATCCAAAAGATTTATATATCCCGGATTTCCATTTAATACCTCAAAAGGAAGGTCACTTCCATCCTTCATAAATACTCTTGCTGGTTTCTGATTTGGGTTACATCCATACTTTAACTGAATTTCGTTCATTGGATAATCTCCTTTCGTAAATAAAAAGATAATAGAAGTTTAACAAAACATCTTTTGTCAAACTATTAAATTTTGACAAAGAAAAAACCGACACTATCCCGGACTTTTCTGCCCAGACGGTCGGCTGTCAAACTGTTATACTCCCTGTGGTCACTTCCACTTCCGTCAGTTATATAACTAGATTAACTTTATCATATTTCTTTTGGGTGCGCAACCCTAATTTTGTCTTATATACATCCTGAACATTTTGTTTGATTTCGGATATTTTGTTCCTAATATCCCGGAAGTTCTTTCTCCTCTATAATCTGCTTCGCTTTTCTTTCAACTTTGGCTCTGAAATGCTCTCTGTCAACTGACAGTGCTATGCCCATCTCAGCCATTGTAAATATAACCGCTGAACCTCCATAACTTATAAACGGCAGTGATACACCTGTATTTGGAAAAATCATCAGCACTACAAATATATTTACTATAACCTGTAAAGAAATATGTATTGCTATTCCCGTTACAACAGCTCTGCCAAATATGGTTTCTGCTCTGCTGGCAATCTTAAAGAGCTGGAAAATAAGATACAGAAACATACCAAGCATTATAAATGCACCTAATATTCCAAGTTCCTCACATATTACGGCAAATATCATATCATTCTGCGCTTCCGGTATTCTTGAAAGCTTCTGCACACTATTTCCAAGTCCTTTTCCCGAAAATCCGCCTGAGGCAACTGCATATAATGACTGAAGTGACTGATAACTCTCATCACTCGAAAACTTCTCGGGTGCAAGCCATGCTCCTATTCTGCCGTATCTGAAATCCTTAAAAGCAGTGTTTGAATTTATAATGCTGTAAATGTGATTTATCACAACTGCAACACCGCCCGCTGCTGCCGCGAATACCGCTATATGCGTCTTGTTAAACGGTGTCATTATTATAGTCATACCAAAAATAATGCCACAAAGTATAATCAAGGTTGACAGGTTAGAACTTTTGGCACAGAGGAACAATGCAGATGCTCCTGCCGGAAACCATATAAACCATAATATTCTGTATCTGCTTTTGTTCTTTGTATATCTTGATATCCTTGTTCCTATCCAAAGTATTATAAGAATTTTTGAAACTTCCGCAACCTGCAATGACATCGAACCTATTTTTATCCATCTCACCGCACCCTTTGCCGAAACAGCGAGCGGTGTATATAACGTCAGCGTCATACATATCGATAACAGATAGATAAACCATGACATCGATAATTTTACATTTTTAAGTCCTTTTATCTTCTTTAATAAAGGTATTTTAGAAAAATTAAGTATATTAAAATTGTTATAATTGCAAACCCTCAATATAAGCATGCCAATAAAACTAAGTATGACATACTCAATCTGCTTTTTTGCAAAATACATATTATCATAATTATATTTAGGGCTGAGACTGCATCTGTAACTTGATGCACTGTATATCATAATTATCCCAAAAATGTTTAACATCAGTAAGATTATAAAAACCTTTATATCTACTCTTTCCTGACTATCTATATACGAAGCAAGAGCTCTTCTTGCAGATGGTTTTCTAAGCACAAACGCACCCCCTGTCACAAAAAACTACTATTGTAGTTTAGCATATACCATATATAAAGTCCAGTTTCATTACTTTTAATCCGGCATTTCCAAACATTATCTAAAAAAACAACGGGGAACCAAGCTTAATTTTAGTTCCCCGCCTTATACATCTAAAGTGTATATTATTTAACTTTTATTTTGATTGTCTTTGAAGCTGCCTTATATTTTGACGTCTTCTTAGCAAGCAATTTAACCTTTACTGTACCTTTCTTCAAACCTTTTATCGTAAGCTTTTTATTCTTCAATGTAACTTTAACTTTCTTTGCATTAGCTTTTGAAAGCTTATTGAAGTAAACCTTTGCTCCTGAATTTGCTGAAACAGTAATTGTCACTGTCTTTTTCTTCTTTACAGTTACTGTTGAAACTTTTTTCTTTCCTTTTTTAACAGTAATTGATGCATTCTTGAGTGTTGGCTTTGTTGTTGGTTTTACTGTTGGTGCTGTAGTTGGCTTTGTTGTTGGTTCTACTGTTGGTTCAGTAGTAGGTACTGTTGTCGGCTCCGCTGTAGGTGCTACTGTTGGCTCTGCCGTTGGTTTTACCGGTTCTGAAGACGGAGCTGTTGTCGGCTCTGTTGTAGGTGCTGCTGTTGCCGTTGGTTTTACCGTTGGTGTAGCTGTCGGTGTTGTTGATGAACCACCTGAAGATGATGATGAAGAACTAGATTTCCATACGGCATACAATGTAATCGTTTCTCCCTTAGCTGCAAGGTCAGTAGATATTGTCTGTCCATTTGAATATATCTTATCACCATTTGTTTTGTCGAGCCATCCTTCAAATGTGTACACTGCTCTTGTGTATGGATTTTCATAGAGATTGAATTTCTGACCAAGTTTTACAATCTGTGTCATCTCTTCACCATCTGTACCACTAGGATTATAAATAATAGTGTATGAATACTCTTTCCATACAGCATACAATATTGCAACTCCCGCATCCTGTGCAAGGTCTTTAATTTCCTGTTCATCTTTATATTCAACAGCTCCTCCCGGTGTTGTTGACCATCCAAGGAAATCGTAGTTTTCGCGTGTAAATGTATTTTTCGGAAGTTTACCTGTTTCTCCGACTGCATATTCCTGTGATGTTGCAGTCATTGTATCTGTTGTATAATTTGGATCTAATTTAACAGTATATTTTCCTGTAGGTACATATACACGGACATTATCTAATGCTGTTACTCCGTTATATCTTCCGCTAAGTACAAATAAACCTTTTATGTCCGCAATGCTGTCCATCTCAAACTTCTTTGATACAAGTTCTTTTCCTGCTTCATCAGTGATAGTAAGAACCATTGTATTTTTAGTTTTGTTTATAACTGTCTTAATGTGTACCCATGTATCAGTTGCAATATCAACAGACGCTGTATCAGTTGTCTTTGCTGTACTTCCACCTGAAATTGTCCATTCTGTTGTCTTTAATGCATTTAAGCTCCATAAATATGAATCTGATGCAAGAATATCATTTTTCTTGCTATATTCTGAAACAGCTAATGCAAGCTGTGTTTCCTGATTATTTCCTGCTGTCAATTTGCTGTCAAACTCAACAACATAATTATCAGGCACTGTCAAACTTCCAAAGTCAAGGTATGCACTTCTTGAATTTATATTTCCCGGTGCAAACTGTAAATATCTTTTGTGCTCTGCTGCTCCATCACTGGCAAGTGTAAGATTGTCTGCTGCATTTGCTGATAATCCGCCGGCTGCTGCCGCATCTGCATCATTATTGAAACTCTTGTACGTAAGATACTTGCATCTGCCAATGCCTGTTCTTTCTGTTCTTCTGCATTCTTTGCTGCTGCAGTATCAGCTTTTTCTGCCTTATATAATGTTCCGATATCGGCTGCTGATAATGCACGGCTGTAAATTTTAACATTGTCCATATATGCCGGAGATGAACCCCAGAATGAACCATATCCAAGATAGAACTTATCTGCTGATGCAATCATCTTAAGCATATTAGATGCCAGACTTGCATAGCTGTCATTTGAGTCAAATAACGTATATTTTGTTTTGTTTACAACGAGTTTACCGTCAACATAAATTCCAAAGTTAGCCTTTCCAACAGATACTGTTACATAATGCCAGCTGTTTACATGAATATTATTTACCGGCTTTTCTGCCTTGTTGCAGTCAAACCACTGCCATGTACCGCCTACTGTTCCGTTGTAACCAAGATATGTATTTGGTGTGAAGAATAATCTTCCGTCTGCTCCATCGGAATTATCCGTATCAAAGAAACTCCAAAGTGCATCCCACGCGTCATCATTCTGTCTGTTTACCCACATTGATACTGTCGCACCGTTTAATGTCTTTCCTTTAAGTGGGTTTGTAAACTCAGCATAGCTTGTTGTCGCTGCTGCTTCATATCCAAAATACTGATTAAGAACATTTCCTGCTCTGTCAGAACTATACTCTACTGTAGGTTTTGTTCCGCTCTCAAGAGTCTTTGCCTCTCCGACCTGCTCTGTATTTACTTCATTTCTAAGACCATTTTCAAATGTATAATTTGCTTCAAGTCCTGAATCAATGTCTGAAGTTGCATTTGCTTTTATTGTTGTTGTATATTCTTTCTTTGTGTAATATAAACCATTCTTAATTGTTGCTGTAAGTGTTACTGTTGTATCTTTTGCAACTGCCTGAATTTCACCTGTATTTGAAAGTGCAGTCTCATCTGATGACTCCCATTTGATTGTTGAGCCTTCATTTCCTGAAACCGGAAGTTCAAGGTCTGTATTTAACTGTTCCGGAACAGTTAATGATAAATCTCCGGCATCTTTTATAACTTTCTGCTCGTTTGTATAACCTTTTGTACCCCAGATAGTAATATTATTGCTTCCTACAAGTGTAAAGCACATTGTCTCACAGTTTGTGCCTTCAACCTTCTGTTTAATAAACACACCCTGATATTTTACATTGTCTATTGTTAAAGTAACATAAGGTTTATCAGACTCCTGCTCCCATTTTCCTGTATAATCACCTGAAACAGAGCCATCCTTATTTAATTTAACAGATTTCTCCTCACAGCACTGAAGTGCAGTTGTATTTACTGAAGGTTCATGATAGATAACTGTATATTCTCCCGCAACTTCCTTTACTGCGTATGCAGTATTTGATAATGTCTCTCCTGAATATTCAAACGGAGTTGCAACAAGACCACCGTTTCCAGCTGTAAATAACTGATGAACTCTCACCTCATGTCCCTCTGAACCATCATTAAAACGTGTATGATATACAAGATATGTTTTTCCGTCTGTATCAACTACTGCAGAATTATGTCCCTGTGCAACACGTCCCTTATCAAGATAATGCCAGTTGTAATATGACATAAGACGCTCACCTGTAGCAGTATTTCCATATCCGTCACCACCTGCGTTCTTGTTGATAACACTTGTCTCTGTACCGTATCTTGCATCATTTCCTGCTACATCCTTGTATGGACCCGTGATTGCATCTGATGAGAATACACGCATATTATATCCGCCCTTAGCGGTAAGTCCGCCGTATGAAAGGAATAAATAATACTTGTCACCTATTTTCTCTATGTATGATGCCTCACCTGATCTTGAAACACCACCTGCAAGTTTATATCCCATATAAGGGTCTGTTTCATTTTCTTTATAATCGTATTTTGTAGCTGTATCTCTAAGACCTGTCTTAGGGTCAAGCTTGAATATCCAGATACCGCCTGACCATGAACCATAACTCATCCAAAGGTTTCCGTCAGAATCATATGTAACACATGGGTCAATTGCATGTGCGCCGTATCTTGAATTCCATGTTGTATCTGAAGATTTAAATCTTACAAGAGCTGCATCTGCATTATCTGAACCTACTACTGATGCAAAATCTGTATCTGTATATGCATGAACTCCTGATTTAGTAAATCCTGAATATACTACAGTTCCCTGATTTTCCCAGTCACCGTTAAGTGAATCTGATGTAAGAAGCACAATGCTTGAGTTCCATGATTTACCGTTGATACTCATATACATGCACCACTTATTCATCTGTTCATTCCAGATAACATCAGGTGCCCATAAGTTGCCTGACCATCCATAACTGCTGTCACCTTTTGCTGCCCAGTCAAATGCACTCTTAAAAAGAGCCTGGCATTTTGTGTCATCATTTATGTTATTTGTAAATGTTGTCCAGTTCTGCATGTCTGTTGACCAAGCAAAAGCTCTGTGTGAACCAAATATAAAGTATACTTTCTGTCTTGAACCGTTATCTTTTCCATATACTCTCTGGCTTCTGTCTCCTGTATATTTACCATCAGTATATCCGATTACAACAGATGGGTCATGGACTGATACATGACTTTTCTTATTGCTTTCACTGAAATATTCATTATATTTTGTTGTGACATCTGAAGCTGATATTTCCTGTGGTGTTGTCGGTGTATCATCATCTCTGTCTGTTTTGTCTACAAGTTTAATATTTGAAAGGTCTACCTGCTCTCCTGTAAGATGCATGCTTACTGAATCGTTTAATTCACCAAATGTAACTGTATCTTTCATCTTATATACTTTTGATGAATTTGTGTTGTCTGTTATCGTATATGATATTGTAACTATTTTATCTCTTCTTGACACATCAACTACTACACTTGCATCTTTCATGGATTCTTTAAACTCTTCCCATGTAAAATCTGTATCACCCCAGGTATGTTCTGAACCATCACTTAAATGAGTTCCATAAAACCAGCCATAATTATCTGCTCTGTCTGTTATTCCTCCATTGCTGTCAAAAACTTCTATTATAAAATTAAACCAGTTTGACTCTGTGCTCTTTGTTTTGTTCGTAAATGTATACTGAACATCAAAATCTCCGCTTATAGTCTCATTTCCACTATTAGCAGAAAAGCCTGCTTCAACACTTAACTTGTCAGCTGTATTTTCTCCAAATGCTTTTGTCTCGGAGCCTGTCCCTGAACCTGAGCTTTCATCAGTTTTGTCTACAAGCTTTATATCTGAGAGGTCTACCTGCTCTCCCGTGATATGCATGCTTACTGAATCATCAAGAGAAGTAAATGTAACAGTATCTTTCATACTATATACTTTTGATAAATCTGCATTGTCTGTTATCGTATATGATATTGTAACTATTTTATCTCTTCTTGACACATCAACTGATACACTTGCATCTTTCATGGATTCTTTAAACTCTTCCCATGTAAAATCTGTATCACCCCAGGTATGTTCTGAACCATCACTTAAATGAGTTCCATAAAACCAGCCATAATTATCTGCTCTGTCTGTTATTCCTCCATTGCTGTCAAAAACTTCTATTATAAAGTTATTCCAATTATCACTTCCCTTTGTTTTGTTTGTGAATGTGTACTGAACATCAAAATTTCCACTTATTGTCTCATCTCCGGTATTAGCCGAAAAACCTGCGTCAATACTTAATTCACTGACAGTATTTGAACCAAATGTACTGCTCTCTGCTGCTTTAGCTGTTGCAGTAAAATCAAGCGACAAATTTGGTGCTGATGTAACTGCAAGAACTGCCGACATTGCTATCGCTGCAATTTTCTTAAACTTAAATTTTGCCATACTTCTCTCCTTCTTTTCCCTTTCCTTGCTTTTTTGTTTAGGCATTTTAAATGCCAGTTTTATACAAAAAGAGGGCGTTGACTACTTTTTGTCAACTCCCCCCTTTAGTTTACACAAATAAGTTTATTTTCTTATTCAATATGCAGTTTTAAATAATTATTTTACTGTTACCTTCAAAGATTTTGTAGCTGCTTTATATTTAGAAGTTTTCTTTGCTGAAAGTTTGATTGTTACTTTTCCTTTCTTAAGACCCTTAACTGTAAGCTTGTTATTCTTTAATGTAACTTTTGCAATCTTTGCATCTTTCTTAGAAAGTTTAGCTGCTGTAACCTTTGCTTTTGAATTTACTGAAACAGTAAGTTTAACGCTCTTCTTAGCTTTTACTGAAACTGCTGAAACAGATTTCTTTCCGTTCTTAACAACGATTGCAGCCTTTTTAGCACTTGGTTTCTTTGTAGGTGCCGGTGTTTCTGTAGGCTCTGTTGTCGGTGCTGCTGTAGGCTCTGTTGTTGGTTCCTGTGTTGGTGCTACTGTAGGCTCTTCTGATGGTGCCTCTGTTGGAGCTGTTGTTGGTTCTTCTGTAACTGCAGGTGCTGTAGAAATTGCTGGTGAAGTAGCAGGCTCTGCCGGTACCTCAGTAGGTGCTACTGTAGGCTCTGCTTCTGCTTTTAACTCTGCTTTTTATATCAGATAAATCTACCTTTTCGCCTGTAAGATGAACATATACTGTTTCAGGCAAGCCAGTTTGCACATGTGCATACAAAATTGTATTTTTACTGCTATCTGCATTTCCTGTAATATCATTTGCAACAGTCACAGTATTTCCTTCTCTTTTACTGTAACTTTTACAGATGCATCTTTCATTACCTCTCTAAAATCATCCCATGATTCAGCACCGTCACCCCATGACATTACTGAACCATCTGTGTTCCAATCATTTGCTAACCAGCCATAATTATCTGCTCTTGTTGATATAAAGCCACCAACACCATTATGAACTTCAACACCATAGTTGAACCAATTTGTACTTGCATCCTGTGTTTTATTGGTAAAAGTATAAACCAGTTCAAAATCGCCTGTCATAGCTTCATCACCACTGTTAGCTGTTCCATATCCACCTGTAATACTAACATTCTTTACTGTTGCATCTCCTACTGCCGCCTCTGCTACAACTACATTGTTGTAAACTGCTGGTGCAGATGTCATTCCTACTACTGCTGCCATTGCCAAAGCTAAAAATTTCTTATTTCTCATTTGACTTCTCCTCCCGAAAATCTCATTTAATCTTTCTTTTCAAATATCTTAACTGAATCCAAATATTCAGCAATTTCACCTAATAGCTTTCATTTATAAACAGTTAAAATATTTTACATTTTTAAATATGCTTTAATAATAGCACATTTTAGCTATTTACGTCAATATACTTTTATTAAAGCTATATTTTTTGTTGATTTTATACAATTTTTTATTTTTTAGATTTTTACATATTTTTCTAAACTATTTTAATACAATATTGTATTCCCTCAATAATTACAGCATTTTTACCATAATTATTCCATCACTTACCAATCTTGCAAAAGTATGTTTATTTTTATGATTTTTGGTAATTTTTCACAAAAATGTGCTAGCACATTTTTATTATAAACGTTTTTTCCTGCATGCAATTTTATGCAAAAAAACGACCACTTTTTATTTTGACCGAACGTCATGGAAGTGGCTATTATACGACAAATGGTCGGCTCCCAGCCTCCAACGCCATTTGCTGTATAATAATCCATCTTCCATGACTGTATATATAAAAGCAAAAAGAAAAGCACCCTTTATCAACCATAATGGTGTATAATGTAAGTGTTCAAACCACATTAAAAAGGAGTGCTTTTCTCTGAAAATAATAACACAAATTTCCATGTTTGACGATACCCAAAATGAAAATCTTGGAGATTTAGAAAGATTACAAAAAGTTTTTGACAATCTTCCTGATGAAAAATTAATACGAAGATTAAAAGAAAAACGAGGAAAAGGCAGAAATGAATGGTCTGTAGAAGCTATGTAGAATTCTTTTATAGCAAGCTTTATATTTGACCATGACTCTATTGCAAGTCTTTTAAGAGAATTAAACAGAAACAGCCAGCTCCGCATAATCTGCGGATTTCAACCACACATATACTCTGTACTGACAGATAAAAAAGATGAGTATGGAAAAAGGATAAGTGAAAGTCGATATAAACTGGCTCCAACAGCAAGTGCATATACAAACTTTTTGAATAATTTAAAGGAATGTGAGCAGGAATCAAGAGAAATGTTTGATACACTTGTAAAATATATGTATGAAAACCTTAACGATTTCGGTGAGATTATGGCAGCGGATGGAAAAGCCATACAAAGTTATGCAGGAAAAATTTCAAAGAAAAACAGCGGCAACAAAGGAGAGAGGGATGCTGACTGGTGCAGAAAAGAATACACAATAACAAAACCTAACGGTGAAAAAGTGGTAAAAACAAAGAAATGGTTTGGATTTCGTCTGCATCTTTTATCAGATGCAACATATGAACTGCCGGTTGATTATGAAGTGACAAAAGCATCGAACAGTGAACTTAAAGAAACAGAAAAACTGTTAGATAACATAAAAGAAAAAAATCCTAAAAAGTTGGAAAAGTGTATTACATAACAGACGGTGGTGAGAAAATATAATTAGTATATAAGGGGTATGATAAAAGCAGGGACAGTCATAGATATGTTTTTCATCCGAAATATCATAATAAAAGAATATTCAGAATACCATTGAAAACGGATACACGTATATTTACAAAAGTAGCAGGAAATTCAAAGAAATGGAGAAGATTATATAAAAAAAGAACAAGTATTGAAAGAGTAAACGGACGGATAGACCGTGATTTTCAATTTGAAAAGCATACGATAAGAGGATTAAAAAAAATGAAAATGTTTCTTACAGTTACCTTTATAATACAGCTTGCATTAGCTAAGGCAAAAATAGAATCAGGAATAACAAATGGACTGGCAATGTATACTGCATAAAAATATGTAAACAGCAGAGATTAATATAAACTTTTCAGCGAATGGCGTTAGAATGTCAGTCAGTACTTAGTGTGCGTTTTTGCACACTTATGTACTGCTACTGATATTCTCCGAGGCGAGAGCCGTCCATGAGTCGGAAAGTTTATATCAATCTCTGCGTTAAAGTGCCACAGCGAAAATAATTTCAAAAGGGCACTTGATTTCTCAAGTACCCCATTGTATAATCTAATTAGAAAGGTAATCGGATGTAATATCCGATTTTGCCCTCAGTAAGATACAAACATAAAAATAGCATCTAACTTTGGTCGGTTGGGATGCTATTTCTTTTATTATTATGATTGTCTATGTAAGACAGTGCCGCAAAAATCACCAACACAAGAGTAAGAACTTCAAGCGTATTCATAGGGCATCACCCTCCTTTGTAGACTAGAGGGCATCACATAAACGGAAAATCACATCCATCATTCTTCTAAATTATACAATGTCAGTATAACATAACACAACCAGAGATACAAATAAAAATAAGCTACGTAGCAACGACTGACAGCTTACTGGCAACTTTATGAATTTAAGAAATAAAACGCTAAGCTGTTATTATTTTTAAGTTTACTTTCATAAACGTTTTTTCCTGCATGCAATCTTGCAAAAAACAACTGCTACCAGTGTACTCACCCCCGTTGCTATAAGTCCCGGAACGACTATCCCCACCGGATTTACACTGCCATACTGACTTCTATACGCTATTATGTTTACCGGTATCAACTGAAGCGATGATATATTTATTACAAGGAATGTGCACATTTCATTACTTGCTCTTAATTTCACTTTTGATATATCAACATTTTTTTCCACAAGGCGTGCACGTTCTATCTTTGCCATCTCCTTTATTGCTTTCAGTCCCATAGGTGTCGCTGCCCAGCCAAGACCAAGTATATTTGCAACCATATTTGCCGTTATATATTCATTTACCACATGCTTCTCATCAATTTCAGGAAATAAAAAACGTACCATCGGAGACAATAATTTTGTCATTTTATCCATAAGTCCGGACTGCCTTGCGACCTCCATTATTCCGCACCACATAGCCATAACGCCAAGCATTGTTATCGCAAGTGAGACGGCTTCCCCCGAACTGTCAATAATAGAATCTGACAGTGCTTTCGCCTGACCACATGCCACACCATACGATAATCCCCCAAGTATCATAAATGCCCATATATAATTAAGCATCTGCACCTCCGCCAAAAATTACACGTTAAATAATATTCATCACTCACCCAAATATACCATGTATTACTTTATATGCACGGGCTCTTTTTTACAAAAGCAAATCTAAACAACAAAAAATCAGCATACCCCAAACTCATGCTGATTTTTTATTGTTTTTCATATTTTGGTATTTTGAAACGATTATTTTTACCCTATCAATACTTTTTTCCCTTCAAACGCAAATCCATAATGTTTTATCCTGTCTTTCTCTATCCCCAATTGTATGATTTCATCATCATATCTCTTTTCTTCTATCTGCCTGTGAGCCGCTCTCACCGTATCTTTAAGCTGTTTTTCATCCTCACTGTCATATACCTTAAATTCAATAACAATTGCCGGTAATTTTTTATTTTTAATATCCTTTGGCACCATCATTATATCATATCTTCCAAATCCACTTTCCCTATTTGATTTTATGATATAATTTTCTCTTTCTCCTACCATAATTCCTAATACAAAACCATGGTAAAAACGCTCGGGCTCAATATATTCCGATGGTTTATTTCCAACATCAAAATAACTAAACGTCGCAAGTGCTATTTTATTCATAAAATAATTCATAGCTTTTATATCACCTTTTATCAAGGCAATAACAAATTCATCTGATGTGTTACGTATTGTTTTAAACCATCCACTTATCAATTTTTGAAACATTATTCTTACTTCCAAATTTGTAAGACTAAGTTCATATTTTCCACTGATTTCGCAGTCATCTGCATTTTCAACTTTTAAATATCCACTTGCAAGAAACAAACTCCATATTGCATTTTCATCATAATCAAGCTGATTAAATACTATCTGCTCATCAATGTCAACTGTTATGCTTTCTCCATTTAAAAGCTTCTCCATTGACTTTTTAACTTCCGGCGAAGCACTTTGTATCAATTTCCCTGCAAGCTCATTTGAACTCGTATCGACCCAGTATGTTTTCAATTTTCTTTCATCAATAAAGTTTGTTATAGACCAAGGATTATATATATCTTTACTTTTGCCAAATGAAAATCCATCATACCATTGTTTTACATCTTCCTTTCTATCCGAAATTCCAACTTCATCCAATGCCTTAAAAACTTCATCCTCTGTAAATCCAAAACACGTTTCGTACATATTGCTTGTTGTCGATACTATCCTCAAATTATTCAAATCCGAAAACATGCTTTCTTTAGATATTCTGGTAATACCTGTCATTATTGCTCTGTCCAGATACGGGTTAGTCTTAAATGTTGCATTAAAGAAAACACGCATAAAACCTACCATTTCATCCCAATATCCTCCCAAATATGCTTCCTGAAGAGGTGTATCGTATTCGTCTAAAAAAATGAGTACTTTTTTTCCATAATATCTTTCTAATAAAAATGACAAATTTTTTATCGCTCTGCAAATTACATCTTCAGAAATTTCTTTATTTATATTTGTATTGTTTGAATACGCATCTAACGCCTTAAACACACCCTTTTCGGCATCTGTTATTTCATCTGTTTCAATTAAATATGAATGTGTTCTATATACATCACTTATAACAGATATAATGCTATTTTTTGCATTTTTAAAATTATCGTCTTTTACATCAGCAAAACTTAAATTTATAACCGGATAAGTTCCCTGCAATTTTCTGTACTTCTCATCTGTCCATATTTCAAACTTTTCAAACAAATCTGCCCGATTCATATATTTATTTGAAAAAAAACAATTCAGCATACTCATATTTAATGTTTTTCCAAATCTTCTTGGTCTGGTAATAAGTGTAACATCGTCCTGAGACTCCCACCATTGTTTTATAAAATACGTTTTATCGACGTAAAAGCAATCGGACATTATCAATGACTCATAATTTTGTTTTCCAATTCCCACGGTATGCATAAATATCCTCTCTCCCTCAAAAATGACCGGCATACTGCATCAATATAACATTAACTTCCACACCAAAATATTAACAATACATTGATACATTACACAGCCCATATTAAACCCATATTTTTATAAACATTTTAACATACCTGCATATGAATTACCATAAACAATTATTTTTTCTTCATCCTATGAGGGCAGACCATAAAACAGCGTCCGCAGCTTATACACTCCCCTTCCCTCATACCTGCTTCGTCATATTTAAGATGAACCGGGCACTTGTTTGTACATGCCTTACATCCATTAAAACACTTTTCTTCTTTTTTCTTTACACTGAACAAAAAGTTTTTAGGCAGAAGTGAAAATACTGCTCCAAGCGGACATATAAACTGGCAGAAAAATCTTTCCTTTAGCATCATTCCTATTATTATAAAAACAAGCAATACACTTCCTGCAATATATGTACCTATTTTGAAGTTACGCTGTGTTATAAGTGAAAACACTGTCCACGGACTATATTTTGCAACATACTCTCCATTTTCGCTAAAACAAAGCAGAACTATAAACAACAGCACGACATATTTGAATTTTTGCAAGTTAATCTGTGCTTTTTCAGAAATTTTCGGGAATTTCACACCGATTTTTTTCTGAATAAATTCTGAGAGCATATAAAACCAGTCTCCGATTGCTCCGAATGAACACATGAAACCGCAGAATATTCTTCCGAATATTATCGTAAGCAGACACAAAACAATAAGCTTTATCAGAAAGTCAGACATTTTTAACGGTTGTGCTTTTCCAATAAGCGATACAACTTCTTTTATCCCTGCAAAAGCCTGAGAAAAAAGTGATGGCATAAATACAAAAAATCCTATTTGTATCAGTGTTCTTACTATTTGCAAACGCTTTAATTTAGTTTTTATATTTACCATTTATCTATTGTTCCTTTCCGTTTACGAGTGCATCCTTCATCGCTGCTATTATTCCGTTTGATGATAATGTAGCACCCGATACCGTATCTACATCTGTTGACTGCCGCTTTACAGCATCGTTAAGTATTTTTTTTGCCGATTCAAGATAATCTTTTGTCTCGTTTTTTGCCGATATTATTTCTGCTTTTTGAAGTCTCTCATTCTTTACCGTAAGGCGGACAGTTATCTTTCCGCCAAATCCGTCACCACTGCCTTCATATACACCATCATCTGCAAAATGTGACTGTGCCGCCCTCCCTGCATCTGCCATATTTTTTTTAAGTTTTCCTGCCTGTGTGCAGTATACATATACAATTCCTATAATGAGTATCAGATTTATACTCTTTGTAACAAATATCTTCAATTATTCCAAACCTCTTTTCTTAGCCTCGTTCCATGCCTTTGAAAACAATTCTATAAGTGCATTTGATGTGCATGTTGCTCCCGATACGCCATCCAGTTCATCATTCTGTTTTGTATTTATCTGCGAAATAAGTCCCGGCTTTGTTTTTGTTCCGTTTACTGCCTTATTGTAATAAAATCTGTTTGTCTCATCAGATAATGTTACATTGTCAAAACCACAAAAACGATTATCATTAAATATAACATCCGCTGTAAGCGTATACTCTTCAAAGTCATTTGATTCATCAGGATATACCGTAACAGTTTCTTTATATGTACCCGGATTTAACGGCACAAGACTTGGTTCAGGTGTCGGTTCAACGCTCTGGCTTGGCCAAGGAGCCTGTGTCGGCGTCGGATAAGCAGTATTTTCAGGCGAACCTGTTTCATCAGGTTTTGATGTCGGTGCTGCACTCTGGCTTGGCTTTGGTGTATTTTTCACTCCCGCTTTTTTCGCCGCTTTCTCTAATGCTTTAACATAAAGTTCGACTATTGTTTTGGAAGAGCATGTTGCCCCTGACACCGCACTTATATCATCTGCCGACTGTTTTTGTATTATCTGGGTCACCATTCCTTTTGCTTTACCGTTTCCATTTGCCGCCTTCATATAATAATTTTTATTACTTTCCGCTGTTGATGAAAAATCAGATATAGCAGTACATTTTCCATTCTTGAAAGTAAATGAGGCACTAAGTGTATATTTTTCAAAATCTTCATCTTCATCCGGCTCACATACAGCACTCACCTTATATTTTCCATCAGCTATAGCGCCACTTGGAACTTTTACAGGTTTTGGAACTTTTACTGCCGTCGGTTTCTTTGAAGGTACAGGTGTTGGTTTTGCCGTAGCTTTTAATTTCTTACCTTCAGATTTTGCAATAGCTTTATTGCGTGCATCAAGATAAGCACTAATAACTGCATTTGATGAATATGTTGCTCCTGATACACTATCTACATCCGATACAGCGCCGTTATCCGCTGCCCCTCCAATTATGCGTTTCACCATTTCACGCCATGCCCTAGCCATATATGCATCGTTTGAGCTATCATTGCTATTAAGCATTTTCATTCCATAGAGTGCCACAGGCTTTCCATCTTTAAACTTTGCCTTAAGGCTTACCGTATAACCGAACTTCTCGCATACACTGCTGCCATCAAACACACCATCTGCGGGTTTTCCACTCTTTGCCTTTGTTTTTTTCACTGTCGTGGCAGTTTTCTTTACCGTACTTCCTGAAACGGTTTTCTTTGTCTTTGCACTCCTATCGCCTGCACTTTCAGTATTATCTTCACTGTTTTTGCTTTCTTCCACGCTGTTGTTTGCGCTATTATTATACGCACTGTTTTTTATTGCACTACCGCTTCCAATATAAAAACCACCGACAGAAAATGCCGCAATAATAACAGACGGCAAAACAAAAACAGCCGGTTTAAACTGTTCTATATACGCACAAAATTTCTCTTTAATTTTTTCAGTCATCCTGCGACCTCCAATCTATTCGCCTCAATTATTTGTTATATTTTTGCAACTTGCTCAACCTTAATTTGTTTCGCACTCATCCTACAACACTGTATTTAAAATCAGACGAAAAAACATCCTCTATTCCATCTGTAATTGTCACTGTCCCATCATTTTCAAGCCATACCACATCAAATTTATCTTTATTTTTCTGCCAATATTTTATTCCCTTTTGTTTACCCATTATAAACAGAGATGTAGAAAGTCCATCGGAAAGCGTTCCGTCACTACTTATTATTGATACACTTATAAGTCCGCTGTCTGCCGGTTTTCCGGTTTTCGGATTTAATATATGGTGATACCTCTTTCCGTTCTTTTCAAAATATCTCTCATATCCTCCCGATGTAATAACTGCTTTGTCAGTAATGTCAAGTACTCCCAGATAATCTCCATCAAGCGGTGATGTCTCTGGATTTTCAACAGCTACTTTCCATTTTTTATTTTCAGATTTGTAACCATAAGTCTGAACATTTCCGCCAAGAGAAACGATTCCGCCTGAAAGTCCATATTTCTTAAATATCTGCATAAGCCTTGCTGATGTATAACCCTTAGCTATCCCGCCTAAATCTATTTCATAATTTTGCGGCAATACTACCTGTCTTGTATTTGCATCATATTCAATCTTTGAAACATCAATATACTTTAAAAGTTTTTTTATTGTTTTGTCATCAGGAATATTATATTTTTCGTTTGTAAATCCCCACTCCTTCATAAGTGGATAAACTGCTATATTAAACGCACCTGCTGTGCTCTTATACAATTCACATGACTTTTCAACAAGAGAAAATGTCTCTTCCGATAATATCTCACTTCCGCTTTCATTCAAAATCGCAATTTCACTCTCATTGTTTCCCGTGCTAAAAAGCTTATCAAGTCTGTTTATCTCATCTACTGCCGCCTCTGCTGCTTCATCTGCCTTGTCACCATATGTCTTGATTGTCATATATGTATCCATCGCAAAAATTTCTTTTTGAGCCTCTAAAGTCTCACTCTTTTCATTTTTTTGTTTTGTCTCACTGACTTTATTTCCGCTGTTCTGGCACCCTGTAAGAAGTGCCGCACACAAAATAAGACATAATATTTTCTTAATCATCTATACCCTCGTTTCAAAAATTATTCTATAACGCACAAAACGGAAGGTTAATACAACCTTCCATTTTGCGCATTATTAATATCCCAAAACAATCTATTCTACAAATTATTTTACTTTAACTGTCTTTGCTGCTGACCAGCCACTGTTAAGTTTTTTATCTGAAGCTGCAGCCTTAACTCTCACATAATACTTTTTGCCTGACTTTAACTTTTTAACTGTTAATGTTGTCTTTGTAACATTCTTGACTGTTGCTTTTTTAAAGTTCTTTGTAAGAGAATACTGAACCTGATATCCTTTAGCACCGCTTACTTTTTTCCATGTAACAGTAAACGATTTCTTTTTTGCTGTCACTTTTACTGATGCAGGGGCATTCAATGCCTTTTCTACTTTTACAAGTGCCTTGATTGCCTCATCAAGATGATTATACGCTTCATCTACCATTGCCTGATAATGATTTGGCTTTGCAAGTTCTTCCTCAGCCTCTTCAAGTTCTCCGGCAAAATCTTTCCAGCTTGCTGCAGTGTAGTCAGACTCTTTTAATCCTTTGGCATCCTCTACAAGACCGCTTAATCGGGTTATATCTGCATTTTCAGTTATATTTACTGTATCAACTATATTATCCTTTGTAACCTCAAAGTTTACTGTCTCATCCTCATATCCGAGAGCATATACCGTAAGGCTCCAGTAACCTGTTCCATCTGTTCCTCCCGGAAGTGCAGCTCTGTATGAATCAGTAAGACCAAGCTGAATACCCATTGATTTATGCATCCAGTTATCTGCTGCAAACTTAGTTCCAAAGTTTGCAAGTGCAGTCTTGCGCTCTGAATCGTTTCCATAGTATGTCCACTTTACAGCCTGCATTTTTGCACCGAGAGCACCATAACCCTCTCCCTTTGATGCATCTGCATTATCTGCATTGTTTATATCTACGCGAAGGAACTCTCCATAACTTCCGTTTGCTTCTTTAACCTCAACTTTAAGTTTAGATGCCTTAGCAAGTGTCTGCTCCTTGATACCTGAATCTGTTCCTGTCTTTCTGGCACTAAACTTAAATGTACCGTCTTTTTCCTCTGTTGCGGTTTTAAGACCATTTGTATCTGCTGTTACATTAGCCTTTAAATCATATGCCGAAAGATTCATCTCACTGTATCCTCCAACAAGTTCACCGTCATTTTCAACAACTTTGTAAGTTTTCTTAAAATCGTCAAGTTCTGATGTTTTTACTGCAACAGGCACATATTTAAGTCCGGTAACTTTATATTCCTTTAATTTAGTCTGTGTACCGTCTGCTTTTGTGATAGTTCCCTTTGCATATGCTACATCTGTTCCATCTGTAAGATAAAGTGTCTTTCCATCAGCTGACCAATGAGATACATCAAACTCACTTCCGTCCTCACCGTAAATCACTGCATCACACTGATAACTTCCTCTATGAAGTCCATGATTTGTAGTAGCTCTCGAAACTGCATCAAAAGCACCCTTATCCATCTCTCCCCTTGCATCAGCCTCAGTATTAGAATCTGTCATAGCCTTGTCACTCTGCAGATAAATATTCTCTGCAGCCCAATACTGATCCCAAGTAAGTCCGGCATAAAGATATGTATAATCATCTGCTGCCTTTACTGTTGAAATATCTGCTACAGGTCCCAATGTTACAAGAAGCGCTGTTGATAACGCTGCTGCCACACCTTTTTTAATAAGTTTTCGCATTGCTGTCTCCTATCATGTGTATAATTTTAATATTATTTGTCCCAGCCACATAGTTTTTTAGTTACCTTTTTCTAAGTCTGGTAAGTCATGTCTCACTCAAACATCAATTATTATATTTCGCATATAGTATGAAGTCAAACACTTTTTCCTTATTGGTTAAAACTTATCAAAAAGTATTGTAAACAAAATAGAGAGCCGGCAAAACCGACTCTCCATTTTGGATAATAAATGAGAAAATTTATGTTACAAATATAAACTTATAACCTATTTAACTTTTACAGTCTTCGTTACTGTCTTGTAACCTGACTTTGTAACCTTTACAGTAATCTTTGTGTTCTTCTTAAGTGCTGAAGAAACCTTTAATGTAAAGTTCTTTCCACTAACCTTAGCTGTTTTTGCTTTAGCATTTCCAACAGTTACTTTAACTTTTGCTTTTGCAACTGAAACTGTTCCCTTAACAACCTTTGTGCCTGCTTTAGCTGTAACTTTCTTTACAGACATTGATTTTTTCTTTGTTGTTGTATTTGTATTGTCATTGCTCTTTTCAAACGGGTCATCACAAGGTGTTGTGATAAGTGCCTTAGGGTATTTAGCTATGGTGCACTTTTCACCTGAAACAGAAAGATAAAGCTTCTTTCCTTTTGTCTCATCAAATTTGAATGTTGTTGTGCTTGTGATACCATTGTTTGTAACTTTTATTGTAACTACACCATCTTTAACAGATGTTGTGTAAGATACATCTACACCTTTTTTATTTGCTGCAAGCCAAGCTGCCCATGCATTATCATCTGCCGGTGCATTTTCTGTTGCAAATGTAAGCTCGTTTGTTCCTGCATATCCTTCAGGATTTGTGATATCTCCACCTGCTGACCATGACCAAAGGTCTGAGCGGATAACTGCTACTTCATCATATCCCTCACCGTTTACTTTATTCTCATCACCATAGTAAATAACAAATACAGGTGTATTATAATTTCCTGTGGCCGTAGGATCATTGTCTGTGATAGCCTTGAAATTCACTGTCTTTTCTGTCTCTGTGATTTCGTCACCTAAGCAATGTCCACTCCAAAATGTATCGAATGTCTGCGCTCCTGTCTCTTCTTCTGCTGCCTGTGCTACTGCTGCATTCTTATAACTTGGTACTGCTACAACTGCTGTAGAAAGTGCCATTGTAGTTGCAAGTGCGATTGCTAAAATTCTTTTTCTCATAACTTATTCTCCTCTCGAATCTTTTTAATATTTTCGTAAACTATTTTAGTTTTTATTATAATAGCATACCTGTTGCTCAATGTCAACATAAAAATATAATATTTTGACATTTCTTTGAACATTGTGCATAAATTATTTTACACACGCAAATAGTGCATGGTGAATTTATAACAAATTCGCCATGCACTATTTTTCATTTTATATACAATTTATACTAAACAAATTTATATACGATGCCACGAATTGCTTCATTGATGTACAATTTTCGCAATCCTGCAAACAACTTGCATCATATTATTTAGCAATAGCTTTTACCTGTTTAGCTGTAAGAGCCTTGTTCCAAAGCTTAACATCATCAAAGTATCCCTTGAATCCCATATCCCAAGCATTCAGTCCGAGGAAGAATGAGTTAGAGTTTGACATTGTTCCCTTAGCAACTGTTCCGTTTCCGAAAAGTTTACCATTTACATATGTCCATGCATGGTATGATTTAACATATCCTGATTTGCCCTTTGTACCATACTCACATGTCTGCTTTGTATTTACAACGAGTGTGATGTGTGTCCACTTATTAGCTTTAACTGCTGAGTTTGCTGTCCAAGTACCTTTCTTGTTCTGATAACCATACCATGGGAACTGCTCGTTCTTTCCTTTTGTAAGGCTGTGTGACCAGATTGTAGGCGAGTTAGCTTTGTTGTCTAACCATGAATCCTGTGTGATTGAGAGCCATTTTGTGTTCTTAGGATCCTGAATATGGTTTCCTGTAAAGAACATTGACATGTAGTTTGAAAGGCTTACCTCAGGCTTAACCCAGAATGAAACTGTCCAAGACTTAGAACCAAGCTTAACACCTTTAAGCTGAGCACCCATAGAAGCTGCCTTTCCACCTACAGTTCTTGAGATGTAAAGAGCCTTTCCGTGTTTACCCTTCTTGTACTGAAGTTTAGCTTTCTTGTTTGCTGTCGGAACGATACCTGTCTTTGTATTTCCTGTTGTACCGGCACTTGTATCACCCTTACGAGCAACACCAACTACATTTTTGCTTGCACCATTCATGCTGAATGTGTACTTAGGCTTTGGAGCACCTGCTGCATCAACTGATGCAGGTTTTGCTGCATATGCAGCTCCTCCGATAACCATAGCTGCGGCTAAAACACCACTTAAAAATTTCTTATACATTTTTATTCCTCCCTTTATAAAAGAATTTATTTCTTTATTGATTTGTAAATTATTTTAGCATTTGTTCATCCATTTGTCAACAGTTTATGACTAAATTATTAACATTTCGTAAATACAACTTTAATATGTATATTTATTCAATATGCCATCATTTAGCAATCTTTACTTTTAAAGATTTCATAGGACCTGTAAGTGTTTTTCCGTTATATTCTCTATAGCCTACACTACCCAGTATGTCTTTCCCTGCTTTAAATGCTGCATCCCTCAGATACAGTACATTTTGTACCCGATGCCTCTGTCACATACTCTAAACTTACCATTCTTGCTTTTTATAGTACACCTCTGTATCCGTCTACTTTCGATACACCTTTCCATGAAAGTACAACTTTTGCTTTCTTTGCATTCTTTTCTTTGTAACTTTCCTTTAAGCTTTGTAACTGCTTTAAGTTTTGGAAGAATTGAAACTGCTATAGAAGCACTCTTTGTAATATTTCCTTCTGTATATGAAACAGTTGCATACTGTGTTCCGACTTTGTTAACATTTATTTTTGAGTAATTAACTTTGTAATCAGTAACTTTTTTCTGTGTTTCATCTGAATAGATAGCCTTTACACTTGTAAGATTGATTTTCTTAATCTTATCTCCCTGCGTAATAACATTTGTGCCGGCTGTTACATTGATACCACGGAGCACTGTTGTTTCGCTGTTTTCTCCTACAATAAATGTTGCTGCTGTCTTGTCTGAACCATCAGTAATCTTTAATACATCATTTACAATAGTAAGATACTGTCCCGGCTTATATACACTTTCAAAAGAAACACCATCTTCAGAACCGTCAAGAGCCTTTATACTTCTGAATGTCTGACGTTTAGCTGTCTCAGCTTTTCCGTCTGAATCCTGATTAAGAGTTACTTTTCCATTGTCGTTTACCGTAAGATAAAGACCTGACTTATTTTCAGACTGAATTGAAACATATGCCGGTTTTGTCTTGTCTGCTTTTCCATCTGTAAGAACCCACTGCGCATCCTTTACGTCTGAATATCCCATAGCACCTACATATATATTCTGATATGGATAATCAGCATCAGATGTTGAATTCAGGAAGTTTTTATGAGCAAGCACTCCTGCACCGGCTTTTGTGTAAATCTTAGTAGTTGTACCTGCTATACCTGCTGTAGTCTCAGGTACTTCATCAATACTTCCGTCTTCATTGAATTTAAGTTCAGTAATATTTGCAACTCTGCGGTAACCATTTCCGCCTGCAAGTGCACCATTATGGTAAATAAAATATGTCTTTCCCTTAAAATCAATAACTGCCATATGGTTTGTATTTGATGTTACATTTGGTCTTGCTATCTCTTTGCCAAATTCCCACTGTCCGTTCATAAGGTCATCTGTTGTAGAATAAGCCATTCCCTCTCTCCAGCCTGATGCATAGAAAAGATAATATTTTCCGTAATAGTTTCCGTTTTCATCCTGTCTTCTGTAAAGCCATGGAGCTTCTGTATAAGGACCTTCAGGAGAATCTTTCTGGATAACATCGGCATTTTTAACTGATTTGCCGCCTGTAATCTTTCCGTCACCGTTCTGATCTTTAACTGAAATCATATCATCATTTAATTCACAGATGTAGAAGTTTCCGTTTCCCCATGCAAGATAACGATGTTCTACACCATTTTCATCATTCTCAATCCATACTGTAGGGTCAATATCATTCCATGTACTTGACTCAGTACCTATATCTGTAACCTTACCGCTTACAATAGGCTTACCTATATCTTCAAATGGTCCTGTTGGACTGTCTGAAACTGCAACACCTATAGACTGCTGTCCGTCACTTGTAGTTTTATCCCATGTACAATAGTAGAAATAATATTTACCATTGTGTTTAACAGTCTGAGCCGCCCAGGCTGAGTTTGCTACATTTGCCCATGAAATATCTTTGGCTTTCATAATCTCGCCCTCATATTTCCAATTGAGCAAGTCCTTAGTAGAATAACAAATCCATCCATCAATAACATATGCATCACCTGTAGCTATATCGTGTCCGGTATAAAGATATACTGTATCTCCATCTACCATTGCAGCCGGGTCACCACCATATGTAAGCTTACCTTCGTTGTCATAACCTCCGATAGGATTTGTGTACTGGCTCTTTGCAACTTCAACCTCACCTTCACCAAGCGGTTCCTTAGTAATGCTGCTTCCTGAAGCCGCAGATGCCGTATCACTCTCAGATGCTTCTGCCTTATCCACACCCACAAAACTGTTTATTGCAGGTACAGAAGTAACTGCAAGACTGAGTGCGAGCACACCGGCAAATAATTTTGTCTTTCTCATACTCTTTCTCCTCTCAATAATACATTTCTTCTTAAAATTAGAGTTGCTAATTTTTTTAGAATAGTTACATTTTTCAATATTTTTAACAAAAGTAAAAATATTTTATATTTTGTTTAATATTATATACAACACATATAAAATTTGCAATATAAAACTTGATATTTTTTGCTATTTTTATGTATTTTACATACAAATTTTGCTTTTATTTTAGTTTTTTTCAAAATAAAATAGCATTTTTATTGTAAATATTGAATACATATGATATTCTTTTATATGAAATTAACTATTTTAAACTTAAGATTTTTACGGAGGTAATATTATGAAGAAAAACTTTAAGCGTGTCAGTGCTGTCATGCTTTCGACAGCACTTGCATTCTCCAGTGCTTCAGTTTCTATCCCACAGCTTTCCTTATTTAATAATGAAAGTGTTGCAGAAGCAGCAAGCGTAACTCATGTCTCAAGCTCTCCAAACAGAGTTTCTGTGCATGACCCTTCTATTACTAAGTCATCAGACGGCACGTATTATGTATACGGTTCACATACGGCAGCAGCAAAATCTACCGACCTTGTAAACTGGACTCAGCTTTCAACAGATTTGAATGCCGGCAACCCTTCAACAGCAACAAATAATTTTGTTTTCGGAAATTTAGCAAAGAATCTGAAGCAGCCTTTCAAGTGGGCAGGTGATAAAAATGATACAGATGACGGCACTTACCATGTATGGGCTCCTGATGTTTTCTGGAATCCTGATTATGATAACGGTGACGGAACCAAAGGTGCTTATATGATTTATTTTTGTACAAGTTCTACCGCTGTCCGTTCAGCTATAGCTTTCGGTGTTTCAAAGAGTATTGAAGGTCCTTTCACATGTGTAGACACACTTATATATTCAGGCTTTACTAAGAACAAACCTGTTTTTGAAGGCGCTAAAGATACAAGCTACACAAGCACAAACATTCCGGAACTTATAAAAAACGGTCAGATTGAAAAATATGATACAAACTGGTCATCAGGCGATTCCTACAATAACGGTTACGCTCCTAATGCAATCGACCCTGAAATCTACTATGATAAAGAAGGCAAAATGTGGATGACTTACGGCTCATGGTCAGGCGGTATCTTTACACTTGAAATTGATCCTGCAACAGGCAAGGCAAAATATCCCGGAAAAACTTACACAAGAGATGACGGACTTTTGGTAGATCAGTATTTCGGAACAAGAATAGCAGGCGGAAAAGCCAATTCAGGTGAAGGTCCTTTTGTCGTATATGATGAAAAAACAGATTACTTCTATTTATATATGTCATATAACTTTTTGGACTCGGTCAGCGGATATAATATGAGACTTTTCCGTTCAAAAAATCCTGACGGTCCTTTTGTTGATGCAGCCGGAAATAATGCAAATATGTTTGTTTCTTCAGACAAAAGCCATGAAGATGTAGGTATCAAGGTCATGGGTACATACAAATTTTCATGTCTCGATAAATATTATAAATCCGAAGGTCACAACTCAGCTATGATTGATGATGACGGTCAGATGTATCTTTTCTACCACACAAGATTTTCAGACAGCGGAGAATACCACGAATTAAGAGTTCATCAGCAGTTCCAGAATGAAAAAGGCTGGCCTGTAACAGCTCCTTTTGAAAATAAAGGTGATAAAATTTCAGAAACAGGATATGCAAAGGATGATATCGTCGGAGAATATGAATTTGTAAATCACGGAAAATCCGGTACTGCTACTGCTAAAACACAGTCAATAACTTTAAATGCAGATGGTACTATCTCCGGTGACATAACAGGTACATGGACAGCTAAAGATGGCACTTACTACATGAATGCCGTTATAAACAAAGTAACTTACAGCGGTGTATTCTTCCTTCAGCATGATGAGTCAAAAGAATGTAAGAAGGTTATGACATTTTCTGCCATCGGTACAAACAACCAGTCTATCTGGGGTGTACGAAAAGAAGCTTACAAATATACAGACAAAGAAATACTTGAGAGAGCTTCACAGGATCTTGATTACAATTGTCCTATACCGGCAAAAACAACTTCTGACATAACTCTTCCAACAAAAGGCTTTAATAATACAACTATCACATGGGCTTCAAGCAACACTGATATCATATCAAATGAAGGAAAAGTCACAAAAGCCTCTGAAGAAACAGAAGTAACACTTACAGCAACTATTAAATCAGGCAATGAAACAGTATCAAAAGCTTATAAGACAACTGTTCTTGATGCCGCACTCACTCCTGATTACAAATATGATTTTGAAACAGTAAACGACAAAACCGTACCAAACAGCGGAAAATCCACAGCGGATGCTTCACTTAACGGAAATGCTAAAGTAAGTAAAGATTCCTGGTATGGAAATGTACTCACTGTTAAAAACAGCAAACAGGGGGAAAGTTACTTATCACTCCCGGCCGAAATGTTCAAAAACATTGATAAAGCAGGCTTTACTGTAGGAATGTGGGTCAAGACAAGTTCAAGCACTGCTGATGAATCGGCACTGTTTGAAGCAAAGGCAACAAACAACCGCAACAGTTACCCATATACAGCTCTCCATTCAAGCGTATATGCTGACTTTGTAAGTCTTAACGGAACAAGCAAGGGCAGCTATCAATCTTCCTTTATCACAGGTTCTTGGAGTTATGTAGTATATACCGTTTCTGAAACTGGTATCAGTGCCTATATAAACGGAGATTTCATCACAAAGCAGGAAACAGATCTTTCAAACGCACTTTCAGGTGGTGAACTCTCAGATATTGATGATGTAAGAATCGGAAGCGGAACGCTTTCAAGCAGTACTGATGTAGCAAATGCACAATTTGATAATATTGAATTTTATTCAACTGCTCTTACGGAAAATGATATAAAAGCTAAATACAAACAGGAAAAAGCAGATTATCCGACACTTACATTTAATGCATCCTCAAAAACACTTTATGTTGGCGGAAATACCGGAAAAACAGCCAAACTTTCTGTTTCTTCAACGCCTTCCATAACAAAGACTGTAACATATACTTCATCAAATCCTAATGTTGCATCAGTTACAAATGCCGGACAGCTTACAGCAAAAAAAGCCGGAACTACAACTGTCACAGCAACAGTTACTGCCGGTGATAAGACAAAGAAACTCACAAAGACATTTACCGTCAAAAAATCTTATATCAAATTTACAAGCAAAAAAGCTTCACTCAAAGTAAAGAAAACAGCTAAATTCAAGGTAAAAGGTTATGGAGTTAAATTATCAGGTGTTAAATGGACATCAAACAAACCAGCTGTACTTTCTGTAAATAACTCAGGAAAAGTTGTTGCAAAGAAAAAAGGAACAGCAACAATAACAGCTAAAAGCGGAAAGTTCAAAGTTACATATAAGGTAACTGTAAAATAATTTTTTCAAAAGTTTTTAACTTTTATACAACAAAAACAGAGGTTGTGCATTGACTGATTTTATATGTCAATGCACAACCTCTTTGTTTTTAAATTTTTATATCTCATCTTCCGCCATCGGTGTATAACTTATCGCAACATTTATATCCTGTCCGTAATTTCCGAATGACTTTCCAAAAAGTGTAAGTCCTCCTTTGTGAGTTGCATTCTCGTCTACTCCAAGTTTAAATCTTATATTACTTCTGTAATCAAGGTTAAAATCATTTATTGTAACATCCGATATTTTAAGTCCATCAATGAATGTTCCTTTTTTGTTGATAACAAGAAGTTTTAAAAGTCCGTACTGATTCCAGTTTTCAGGCCACCAGGTCGGTGTGAAGAGTCCTTTTACATCTCCAAAGTCTCCCGGTGATGTCCAGCAACCAAGTGGTTTATCATTGAGATAAAATTCTATATCAGACGGCCAGTCACTATTTACTCCCGGTGCCTCCGAACTAAGTTCCATTGTTATTGAAATCTGTGTGATTTTCTGAAATCCAGGAATAAAGTTTGGTATGACATACTCAACAAAACCATTTGTAAACCAAAGTATCTCAGCATTATATCTGTCAGGATGCTCGAAGTATCTCGCATCATCAACTTCTCCTATAAGTGCTTTACTTGAAGCAAGACCACATGTCGGTGCGATGTCATAATTTGAATAGTGTCCAACTTTTACTTCCGTATTGTATACATTTTCATCTTCAACCTGCTTTTCAAGGTCGATAACGATTCTGTCCCAGTGAACAGAGCATATTTTTTGATTTCCATGCACTACAGATTCTGCTGATGTTGTAATCAAACCACAGCTCTCAAGCTTTTTTATATGTCCCGTAAGCGCCCCATTTGTAATATTTAGTCTCGCAGCCAAATCTTTCATGCTCATATTACTGTTTTCAAGCAGTATGTTTAATATCTGGATTCTGACATCTGAGCCTAATGCCTTGAAGATTTCAAGCCCCTCATCTAATGATGTAATGTGTAACACTATGTCTACCTCTTTTCCATTTGATTTTCTACTTTTAGATAATTAAGTAACTACAATCTTTTTTCATTTTTTCAATATTTAATACAAATTTTGAGAAAGCATTTATTTTTTGTTTATAAACAACTAAAACATTATATGTATTCATATAGTTTTTTTTACTATTTTTAACAAAAACCACAGACTTTCACAAACATAATATAGCATTTTGCATATTTATTATACATAATAATCGTTAATTAGTCAATGATATACTAAATCATTTTACTTTTTGTCGAAATAGCAAGAATTTACTATCAAAAACAAATAAATACTATCTGAAATAAATACACTTATTACAACATTTTTCGATTGATATTTTGTTTAATTTTAGATATAATTAAATTACTTTAGAAACCAATAAATATATTTTGGTATATCGTAAGAATTTAGGATTGCTATGCCATAAAAAGCTATGCAAGAATGGAGGATTAGTATGAAAACAAAAAAATTAGACCTTTTACCGCTTAAAGCACTTAAAGTAAATGATTTCTTTTGGAATAAATATACAGGACTTGTCACAAAAGAAATCATACCTTATCAGTGGAAAGCACTCAATGATGAAGTAGCCGGCGCTGAACCAAGTTACTGTATTGACAATTTCAAGGTTGCCGCCGGACTCAAAGAAGGAACTTTCCACGGATGGGTATTTCAGGATACAGATTTAGCTAAATGGCTTGAAGCTGTAGCGTACTCTCTTTCCTATGAACCAAATGAAGCACTTGAAAAACTTGCCGATGACGCTATCGAACTTGTCGGAAAAGCACAGCAGGAAAACGGATATATAAACACTCACTTTACCATTCTTCATCCCGGCAAACAGTACTGCAATTTGAAAGAAGGCCACGAACTCTACACAACAGGCCATTTTATCGAAGCCGCCATCGCATATTATGAAGTAACCGGCAAAGATAAGTTTCTTAATATAATGAAGAAAAACGCTGACCTTATATGTGATGTATTCCACACCGAAAAATACAAAAATGCAGTTCCAGGACATGAAGAAATTGAACTTGCACTTATGAAACTTGCCACTGTTACAGGTGATGATAAATACGCCGACATGGCAAAAGATTTTATTGACAGAAGAGGAACAGAACCTAACTATCTTTTTAACGAGAGTAAAAATGATGATTTCATTGATGTATGGCACGACCCAAACCCATATATAAATGAATACGGTCAAAATCATCTTCCGGTAAGAAAACAAAAAACTGCTGAGGGACATGCCGTAAGAGCAACATATTTATATTGTGCAATGGCTGATATTGCTCAAAAATATCAGGATGAGTCATTATTTGAAGCCTGCGAAAACCTCTATAACAATATCGTAAACAAGAGAATGTACATAACAGGCGGCATCGGAAGTTCAGGTGTAATGGAACGCTTTACAACCGATTATGACCTTCCAAATGACACTAACTATTCTGAGAGCTGTGCTTCTATAGGACTTGCATTATTCTGCCGCAGAATGGCTCAGATAACAGGAGACAGCAAATATATAGACACAATGGAACTCGCACTTATGAACACTGTACTTGCTGGTATTGCAATGGACGGAAAAAGTTTCTTCTATGTAAATCCGCTCGAAGTATGGCCTGACAATTGTATGCCTGCCACTGACAAAAATCATGTAAAAGCAGTAAGACAGAAATGGTTCGGCTGTGCATGCTGCCCTCCTAATATTGCAAGAACTTTAAGTTCACTCGGAGAATATCTCTTCATGCAGAACGATGACGGACTGTTTATCAACATGTTTGCCGGAGGCGAATACAAGACAACAGCACTCGGCGGATATAAACGATTGAATATCGAAACAAAATTCCCGTTTGAAGGAAAGATAACAATATCAATATCCGATATTGCTGACAAGAGCTCAGAGGACGATGCGCCTTCAGACAAAAAAATATATGTGAGAATCCCTGAATATGCACAGAATTATAAGATAAAAATCAACGGCTGTGATATTAACTATAAAACTAAAAATGGATATGCCGTATTATCTAAAGACGACATTGCATCTGCATGGAAAGGCACAAGCATTGAAATTACTTTTGAAATGCCTGCACATTTTGTTTACGCCAATCCTAAAGTACGTGCAGATGCCGGAAAGGTTGCAATCAAAAAAGGTCCTCTTGTTTACTGTGCAGAACAGGTTGACAATGGTGAAAATCTTTCTTCTATAATGGTTGATATAACCAAGCCTATAAATGAATACTGGGATGATAATGTCTTAGGAGGCATTACAGTCATAAAAGCACATGGAAAGACTGTTAAACATCCTGAAAAGTACGATAACAAAGAACTTTACTTAGACACACCGGCTGAACTTGAATACAAAGAAATCACGTTTGTTCCTTATGCCAACTGGGGCAACAGAGGTGCCGGCGAAATGTACACATGGCTTAGAAGATTTTGCTAGTGTAATGTATTAGTGAAACAAAAATAGTGTATCATTGATTTTCAGTAAAATATCAGTGATACACTATTTTTTAATGCAGATATTATTCATTGTAATAGATTTTACTACCATAATTTATGCGGACATTTACCTACTTTTGCAGCAGCCCGAAGTTCCACATAACATCCGCAGGCACCACAGGTACCTGCATTTAAAAGTTCACATTCTTTGCAAACGGCAAGCCGTGACTCATAAATCTCTTCCGTCACTCTGTCAATCTCTTTTATGCCGTTCTTATATTTTTCTATCATTTTGGCATCTTCTTCTGCCATCTCACGCAGAAAACATTTTTTACAGATATGTGCCATAATATTCACCACTCAGTTTTATTTCTGAAGTCTCATCTCTACAACAGAATTTACAGGAAGTTTTACTAAGATGTTCTCACCTTTAACTTCATAATCATTAAAGTCTTTCTCTGTTACTTCCTCAGGTGCTTCAAATGTATTGTGAGCATGCATATCGCTGTTTGTTACAATTCTTGCTTCAACAACCTTATAAACACCGTTTGCAAGCTGTACTTCCACTTCCTCTGCCGATTCGATTGAGAGATTGTTAAGTGTAATTGTGATAATTCCGTCTTTGTCCTTTGATACCGACTCTGTTACCTTTGGCACTTTCCACTCATCAGTTCCAATCTCATCAATTCCCGTAACACTGCTTTCAAGAAGTTTTGCACCCTGATGATGTCTGTACATATGCATTACATGATATGTAGGTGTCTTTATCATCTTGTCACCTTCTGTAAGAAGAACTGACTGAAGAACGTTTACCATCTGTGCAAGAGCAGCTATCTTTACTCTGTCACTGTGCTTATTGAATATATTGAGCGTAATTCCGGCTATAAGTGCATCTCTCACTGTGTTCTGCTGATATAAAAATCCCGGATTTGTTCCAGGCTCACATGTATACCATGCTCCCCACTCATCAACACACATTCCCACTTTCTTTTCAGGGTCATATTTATCCATGATAGTTCCGTGTCTTGTAATAAGTTCATCCATATGAAGTGCCTTGTTAAGTGTCTTATACCATACTTCACCGTCAAAGTCTGTGGAACTTCCCTTTATCTCCCAGCCTTCCGGATGTACATAATAATGAAGCGAGAGATAATCCATAAATCCATGTGCCCACTCTGCATGACTGAAACATGTTTTCATTACTCCCTCTGTCCAGAAATAATCATCGACATTAGCTCCACAGCAAACCTTTTTAATAGGTTTTTCAGTATCATAATTTCTTACGTATGTCTGATAACGGCGATATTCATTCGCATAAAACTCAGGTGTCATGTTTCCGCCGCAGCCCCAGTTTTCATTGCCTACACCAAAGAAATCAACCTTCCAAGGCTGTTCATGTCCGTTTTTCTTTCTGAGGTCTGCCATAGGTGAAACACCGTTGAATGTCATATATTCAACCCACTCAGACATTTCCTGAACCGTTCCGCTTCCGAGGTTTCCGTTTACATATGTCTTACAGCCTATCTGACGGCAGAGTTCCATAAACTCATGTGTTCC
>SCPN01000683.1_pt1 | contig 42923 bp, 44 predicted proteins | sample 6106831 | NCBI WGS metagenome assembly SCPN01 (sample SAMN10720447, study PRJNA508395) | human gut metagenome | isolation source: Participant 1, 0 month | reverse complement strand
CATCGCTTCTCCGTCCGGAAATCCGGTTCCGATCGGAGATAAGGAATATCTTGTCGGCGAAGCCCAGAAGATGTACCGTGAGCTTTCCAAGGAGAGCGGAGAGTTCTTTGATTTCATGATGGAGTACGAGCTTTTCGATCTGGACTCCAAGCACGGAAAACGCGCCGGCGGATACTGTACGACACTCCCGCAGTATCATGCACCGTTTATTTTTTCAAACTTTAACGGAACCGACGCAGATGTCAATGTTCTGACCCATGAGGCCGGTCACGCGTTTGCAGGATTTACAGCGGCAAAATACCAGAAGACCCCGGAATTATGTCATTCCACCAGTGAGATCAATGAGATCCATTCCATGAGCATGGAGCTCTGGACTTATCCGTGGATGGAGAATTTCTTTGGAGATAAGGCAGAGGAATACCGCAGAGAGCATCTGGCAGACGCTCTTATGAAGATCCCGTATATGCTCTGCGTAGACGAATATCAGCATAAGGTATTTGAAAATCCGGAAATGACCACAATGGAGCGGAGAGCAGTCTGGAGCGGTCTGGAGAAGATCTACATGCCCTGGAGAAATTATGCAGGAAATGAGTTCCTTGAGAGCGGAGCATTCTGGATCAAACAGCAGCATATCTTCCTGTATCCGTTCTACTATGTAGATTACGCGATGGCACAGATGGGCACCTTTGAGTTCTACACAAAGATGAAGGAAGACCGGAAGGCAGCCTGGGCAGATTATTATAAGCTCTGCGCGGCGGGAGGATCCATGGGATACTTCGATCTTTTGAAATACAGCGGACTTCACAAAGTGCTGGAGGATGGTTCTGTGAAGATTATCCTGAAGGGCGTGTTTGAGGAGTTAGGGCTGTAAGAGTACTGTGGGGAGAAAACAGAATTGTTTTCTTACGGTCAGCGCGGCAAGTGCGCAGACCTACTGAACAGTTACATGAAATCTAAAATGAGGCAGTGGGACATATTCTTTTTAGAGTAGTTCTGCTGCCTCTTTTATACACAGATAATGAGCCCAAATGCGTGTATACATGAGACATGGCATTTGTTGAGCAAAGTTCGCTGTTTTTCGGAAACCTTCCAGAGAACGGAAAAAATTGTAACATTTACTCATTAGTTTTCAGAAAAAAGTAAGGAAAAAAAGGTCGAAATATGATACGATAGGGATATTAGGAATAAGTCTAAAAGGAGGAAAAATCATGGAGCAGATCAATATCCTGGTAGTGGATGATGAAAAAGAGATCGCGGACCTTATAGAGATCTATCTGGTCAGCGATGGATATAAAGTATTTAAGGCAAATAACGCGAAAGAGGGGCTGGAGATCCTGGATCAGGAGGAGATCCATCTGGTACTCTTAGACATCATGATGCCGGGAATGGACGGTCTTGAGATGTGCAGGAAGATCCGCGAGACCAACAATATTCCGATCATCATGCTGAGCGCAAAATCCACGGATCTGGATAAGATCCTGGGCCTGGGAACCGGCGCGGATGATTACGTGGTAAAGCCGTTCAACCCGCTGGAACTCACAGCCCGGGTCAAATCCCAGCTGCGCCGCTACACCCAGTTAAACCCGAACAGCAGCACCGGAAAAGCGGCAAAGAACGAGATCTCGATCCGTAGCCTCTCCATCAATAAAGATAACCACAAGGTCGTTGTCTACGGCGAGGAGATCAAGCTGACGCCCATCGAGTTCGATATCCTGTATCTTCTGGCATCGAATCCCGGCCGGGTGTTCAGCACGGACGAGATCTTTGAGAAGGTCTGGAATGAAAAAGGTATACGAGGCAAACAACACCGTTATGGTACATATCCGGAGACTCCGCGGAAAAATGAAAGAGGACACGAGACAGGATAAGATCATCACAACGGTCTGGGGGGTAGGATACAAAATTGAAAAATGATTGGAGCAGAAGCTTTTACAGGCAGATCGCGGTGAACATCTGTTACAGTGCCCTGATCGCATGTCTGGTGGACGCATTCCTCATCATGAATATGAACTTCCTTCTGGCATACCTGGACCGGACCAGATACGCGAATCTGTTGATCCTGCAGATCTTTAAGATGGGTACGATCACCACGATCCTCTATGTGATCGTTGGAATCGGGATCTTTGCGCTGGCGTTTCTCATGATCGAGAAGAAAAATATGAAGTATATAGGGAAGATCGCGGTGGCGATCCAGAATATCTCCGAGGGTGACTTAAACACCCAGATCGAGGTGGTGGGGGACAACGAGTTCTCCGCCATGGCATCGAACCTGAACCGGATGGAAGCGGATATCCGGAAGCTCATGGATAAGGAACGAGAGTCGGAGCGGACGAAGAATGAGCTGATCACGAACGTGGCCCACGACTTAAGGACACCGTTGACTTCCATTATCGGTTATCTGGAACTCCTGTCTTCCGGACCGGCCATCAGCCTGGATATGCAGAAAAAGTATATCGATATCGCCTATGTGAAGGCAAAGCGTCTGGAAAAACTCATTGAGGACCTGTTCGGATTCACGAAGATGAATTACGGAAAGATATCCATGAATGTTGGAAAGGTGGATATCGTAAAGCTCTTAGGGCAGCTTTTGGAGGAATTTTATCCGAGCTTCGCGGACAAGGACCTGACCTATGAGCTCAAGAGCAATGTCCCGTCTCAGATCATCACGGCGGACGGAAACCTTCTGGCGAGACTTTTTGATAATCTGATCAACAACGCCATCAAGTACGGTGCCGAGGGAAAGAAGGTCCTGATCCAGGTATTCGCGAAGGACGATATCGTCACGGTGTCTGTCACGAACTATGGCTATGTGATCCCGGCGGAGGAACTGCCGTTGATCTTCAACAAGTTCTACCGGGTAGAGCAGTCGAGGTCCTCAAAGACAGGCGGAACGGGTCTCGGTCTTGCCATCGCGAAGAATATCGTGGACATGCACGGCGGAACGATCTCCGTGGCCAGCGACCTGAACGGAACGGTGTTCACTGTGAAGCTGAAGGTGGATTTTGATGTGAATAAAGAAAATTTTGGTATGATCCAGTAAAGAGAGATAACAGCTGTTCAGCAAAAACGCATATTTCCTGCTCTGACGGCAGAAAAGCGGTTGAGAATACTGAACAGGGATACCCGTTGATCAATGATAGGAAGAATGTATGAGAAATAAAAAGAAACAGCTGCTGTTTGGCTGTCTTGCGGCCCTGGTCCTGTCCGCGGGGGCATTCCCGGCCTTTGCCCAGGACCAGGACAGCTTCAGCACAAACATGGAGTCCAGCTCGCAGAATTCTGTGCCGGTGGCGGTGGACATCACGGCAGTTTACGGAAGAAATGCGAAGCCCGGAAGCTTTGTGCCCATAAAGGTCAGCATCTACGGCCAGACGGAGGCACCGTTTTCCGGCACACTTACTGTCTCTACTTTGGAGAGTGATAACGATGAAGGCACGGAGGAATACGAGTATTCGTACCAAGTAGAGGTGGGACCGGCGGAGACGAAGACGATGGAGTTCTATGTCCCCTTAGGACAGAAGAGCGGGACGATCCACCTGACATTAAAAGACGGGAAGAAGAAGACCATGGGGGAGACCTCCATGGATTTTGACGTTTCTAAGGACGAAAGCCGTCTGTTTGCAGGTGTCCTGGAGAACAAGTCAGGAAGTCTCTCATGGATTGACGGGATTGGGCTGAATTATGGAATGCTCACCACACGGGTCGTTGAGATCCCAGGGGAAGACTTCCCGGAAGATTCCAGGGGATTTTCCATGTTTAATGTGCTCCTCATAAACGGATATGACTGCCGGACACTGAACGATGTCCAGAAAGAAGCCGTCCTCACATGGGTGGAAAATGGCGGAACACTGCTTATCGGAACGGGAAGAGACAGGGATAAGACCCTGGATATCCTGGGAGAGGCAGAGCCGAAGGTCAGCTTAAGGGAACCGGAGGTTCTCTTGGTCGGCATGGGAACGGAATACACGAAAAACAGTCCTGAGGACTCGGAAGTCCGCGTGACCTACACGGAACCTGTGATCTCCGGGGCCAAAGAGCGGATGGTGACGGATGGAACGCCGCTTCTTAAGACCATGAAGTACGGAAAGGGGACCATCGGTGTCTACGGGGTAAGCCTGTCGGATCTCTCCGGCTTTGCGAAAAAGAACCCGTCCTTCGCGTCATATTTTCTCGGTGAGATCTTTAACGAGGATGAACTGAATACGATCTATTATTATTCCCAGGGCGGCGATGCTGATTACTGGAACGCCTACAATCTCGTCAGCGGGGGAAATGGGGAGCGGATCCCCAATCTCGCAGTCTACGGGATCAGCGTTGCGGGATATCTGGTGATCGTGGGACCCGGGCTGTATCTTCTTTTAAAGAAGCGTGGGATCAACCGGTACTACGGGACTGCAGTGTTTATTTTTTCCGCGGCCTCCTGTGTCGTGATCTGGGGCATGGGATTTAAGACGAGATTCACCAGTGAATTCTGCACGACAGCGACGATCCTGGACGCATCCGGGGACAGCGCGGGGGAGATGACCTTCTTAAACGTCCGGACTCCGGACAGCAGCGGATTTACCGTGGATCTTCCGACGGATTACAGGGTCACACCCCTTACGAGGAGCGCCCGCTACGACATGAACCAGCTGGAAGACTACCCGAAAAAGCGCCAGGCATCCATCGGGATCCGGAAAGAGGCAGACCAGACCGTGCTTTGGAGTCGGAAGTCCAAGGCCTTCGATTCCAGATTTTTCCTTCTGGAGCGGCAGAAAGACCTGGGGGCTGGAAATGTGGAGGCGGACTTTACTGTGTCGGATGGGATGATCACGGGGTATGTGGAGAACAGGCTTCCTGTGACGCTTGAGAACGCGGCAGTCTATCTCTATGGCCAGGTGCTGATCATTGGAAACATGGAACCAGGACAGCGTCTGAATTTGACCGGGAACCGCTAAAGGTATGGCCGTTGGGCATGACATGGATGCTTTCGACACCCCTGACCGGAACCGGACCGTCAGGAAGACTCCGATGAGGAGTACATTAAAAATGTCCAGAAATCCAACCTCAGCGGATACTTTACGGATCGTTACTACTCGTCCTACAATGGCGAGGTGCGCTTCGGCGCGTTCCTCCCGGAAGGTTATGAGGGAAACGACGATCTCTTCGGAAAAAACTGGGACGGAAGGACCTTCTACACCCAGAAGATCGACTGCGCCATGGGAACAGATGGCGAGGTCTACCGCTGCGGTCAGATCCGGGAACCATCCGTGACCTCCGGTATAGGGGCAAATTATGGAAATTCCATGATCCTCTACGGGACAGACCCGGTGGTGGTGGAATATGACCCGGGAACGGACATTGTGATCGAGAAATTCTCATTTCTTCCGGTGTCCGACGACTTTTTCCAGGGCAACCAGTATTCCTATATCCGCCCATTCTCCGGGGAGACGAGTTTTTACAACGAAAAGACAGGAAGCTATGACCCGGTGGATATCCGGAAACAGGATTTCTCAAGGGAAGAGCTGGCAGATTATATCGCTGCCGACGGAAAGATCACGGTCCGCTACACAGCCGGAAGCGATGCGGAAATCGGAGTGAGCCAGACACTTCCACTCCTGATGGTGACGGGGAGGGAAAGCTGATGTTGAAGATACAGGGACTGAAAAAAAAATTCGGAAATTTTGAGGCTCTCTCCGGACTTGATATGGAAGTGGAGGAGGGGGCGCTCTATGGCTTTGTCGGACCGAACGGAGCCGGAAAGACCACGGCGATCCGCATTATCACGGGACTCCTGAAAGCAGATGAGGGAACCGTCATGATCGGCGGAAAGGACGCGTTCCTCTACAGCGGGCAGGTGAAAAATGAGTTCGGCTATGTGCCGGATGAATTCGGACTTTACGACAACTTAAAAGTCTGGGAATACATGGACTTTTTCGCCTCCTGCTACGGACTCTCCGGCCTTGTGGCGAGAGAGCGGTGCACAAAGCTTCTGGAACAGGTAAAACTCGCGGGAAAAGAGGAATTCTTTGTGGACAGCCTGTCCAGGGGAATGAAACAGAGACTCTGCCTGGCGCGGGCCATGATCCACGATCCGAAGCTCCTTGTTTTAGACGAGCCCACATCCGGCATGGATCCGAGAGCCAGGATCGAGTTTAAGGAGCTTTTAAAGGAACTCTGCGCTGAGGGAAAAACCATCGTGGTCAGCTCCCACATCCTCTCAGAGCTGGCCCAGATGTGTACGGATATCGGGATCATCGATGCCGGAAAGGTCGTCCTATCGGGAAACATGGGGGAGATCTTAAAGAAGGTGAACGACTCTAACCCGATCCGGATCCAGGTTGTGGAGAATGTCTGGGAAGCGGTGAAGTTTCTCCGAACGGAGCCGGAGGTCCAGACCATCACGGTGGAGGGAAACGATATCGTCGTGGGATTCCACGGCGGAAAAGACGCTGAGGCGATGCTGCTTGCAAAACTTGTGGCCCACAATATTGGAATCTGCGGATTCTGGAGAGAGCCTGGTGACCTTGAGAGCATCTTCATGCAGATCACGGATCATGATATGGAAAAGGTGGTGATGACGAGTGAAGAATAATCCGGTCTATAAGAGGGAAATGCTGGTACGTTCGAGGAGCTTCCGGATTCCGCTCATCATCATGATCTTCAACGGGATCCTGGCTGTGGTGGCACTCTTAAACATGTACCAGAGCATCGCCCAGGTGAAGGTCAGCGGCTCGGTGCGCTATGAAAATTTTCTCCAGCTCTACGCCTTTGTGGCAGCGCTGGAATTTATGCTTCTGATGTTTATCATGCCTGCTCTGACCTCCGCCAGCATCAGCGGGGAGCGGGAGCGGCACACATTGGAACTCATGTTTACCACGAAGATCCGTCCTGTGGAGATCGTTGTCGGGAAGCTCATTCATGTCCGCGTTCTCCCAGCTTATGATCTTAGTGGTATCGAGTCTGCCGATCCTGATGCTGACCTTTATCTATGGAAGTATCAGCTCCGGGGATCTCATGATCCTTCTTGTGAGCTATGTGGTGGGGGCGCTGTACTGTGGAAGTCTCGGAATCTTCGCGTCCTCCCTCATGAAGCGGTCCACATTCTCCAATGTGATCACTTACGGGATCATGTTAGTTGTTGTCGTTGGAACATACATGCTGAATGTGTTCCTCCTCAAGATCTCCGAGACAGAGATCAGCACGATGGCGCTCAATTCCGGGGAGACGATCCCGAAGGCGAGCTCTGGAGCGTCGGTATACCTTCTTCTCCTGAATCCGGCAATCATGTTCGCGGAGCTTTTGGAGAATCAGGTGGCAGGTGGCGGAGGAAACTTTACGATCACACATCTCCTCGGTGACAACGGCGGAAATTTTATCACAAACCACTGGGTATTCTGCAGTCTGGTGATCCAGGCGGTGCTCTCTGTGCTTTTTACCTGGGGAGCGGTATTTTTCTTAAAGCCGGAGAGATCGAAAAAAACAGGTTCCTTTGGAAAGCCCACAGGAACAGGACGGAGGTCATAGACAATGTTTTATATCGGATGCCATCTTTCCTCGGCGAAGGGATTCCTTGCCATGGGAAAGGACGCGGAAAAGATCGGCGCGACGACGTTTCAGTTTTTTACAAGAAATCCCAGGGGCGGAAGCGCGAAGCCGTTAGACCATGAGGACATCGCAGCGTTCCTGAAACTAAAAGAGGAGCTGGGGCTGGGGACTCTGGTGGCCCATGCGCCATACACACTGAACGGCTGCTCAGCGGATGAAAAAATCCGGGATTTCGCGAAGCGGACCATGGCGGATGACCTGGAGCGCATGGAGGCGGTTCCCGGAAACCTCTACAATTTCCATCCGGGAAGCCATGTGAAGCAGGGTGTGGAGGTTGGAATCACCTATATCGCGGAGATGTTGAATGAGATCCTGAAGCCGGAGCTTCACACCACGGTGCTCCTGGAGACCATGGCGGGAAAGGGCAGCGAGGTCGGAAGAAGTTTTGAGGAACTTCGGGAAATTCTTGACAGAGTTGAACTTTCTGATAAGATGGGTGTATGTATGGATACCTGTCATGTATGGGATGCCGGATATGACATCGTGAATGATCTCGACGGAGTGCTGGCGGAATTTGACCGTGTTGTGGGGCTTGAACGCCTGAAAGCGGTCCATTTAAATGACAGCATGAATGTCCGGGGAGCCGGGAAGGACCGCCACGCCCGGATCGGGGAAGGTGAAATTGGCGCGGAGGCAATTGTGCGGGTGATCAACCATCCGGCGCTGAGGAATCTGCCGTTCTGCTTGGAGACGCCGAATGAGCTTCCGGGGTATGCAGCGGAGATCAGGTTCTTGAAAGATCATAGGATCGGATAATTTTCGGAAAAAATCCGGACCGGCGGGTATAGGCGGCGAAAACCGCTGTCCAGGAATCCGACCGGTGAGTGATAAAAGGAGGAAACGGGATATGGGTATTTTAAAAGTTGGTGCCGGCGCGTTAAAGAGTGTGCTGGAAGACCAGTGGCGCGAGTATTTTTACTGCCCGTCCATGGAGGCGGACGTTCTTGTAAAGAAAGGTGAGAACCGGAAATCAAAGAGAAGCTATAACACAAAGGGAAGCGACAACCTGATCTCTAACGGCTCCATCATCGCAGTCAACGAGGGACAGTGCATGATGATCGTTGACCAGGGCGCTATCGTCGAGGTATGTGCGGAGGCCGGTGAGTTCGTTTATGATACCTCCGCAGAGCCGAGTATTTTCTACGGAAACCTTGGAAAGAGCATCGGGGACAGCTTTAAGCAGTTTGGAAAGCGTTTCACCATGGGCGGCGACACGGCGAGGGACCAGAGAGTCTACTTCTTCAACACGAAGGAGATCGTCGGAAACAAGTACGGCACAGCGAACGCAGTCCCGTTCCGTGTTGTAGACCAGAATATCGGCCTCGACGTGGACATCGCGATCCGCTGCCACGGCGAATATTCTTACAGAATGGTGGATCCGATCCTCTTCTATAAGAACATCTGTGGAAATATCGAGGAAGATTACACGAGAGATAAGATCGATTCCCAGCTCCGCAGCGAGCTTCTGACAGCTCTGCAGCCGGCCTTCGCGAAAATCTCCGGGATGGGAGTCCGCTACAGCGCGCTTCCGGGTCATACGGTGGAGCTTGCGAACGCGCTCCGTGAGATCCTTTCCGACAGTTGGGACGATGTATACGGAATTACTGTGAGCAAGATCGGCGTGAGTTCCGTGAAGGCCTCCGAGGAAGACGAGGCGATGATCAAGGAACTCCAGAGAAATGCCACATTCAGAAATCCTGGAATGGCGGCGGCGCATTTAGTCAGCGCGCAGGCTGAGGCGATGCAGAGCGCGGCGAAGAATACTTCCACAGGCCCGATGATGGCCTTCGCGGGAATGAATATGGCGGCGCAGAACGGCGGATTCAACACCCAGGGGTTGTTTAACATGGCAGCCGGACAGGGACAGCAGGGAAATCCTGCTATGGCAGACCAGGCACAGCAGGCATCCGGCGGTCCGGCGAAGATGGCACCGTTATCCGGATGGACCTGTTCCTGCGGACAGGAAGGAAATACCGGAAACTTCTGCTCCAACTGCGGAAAGAAGAAACCGGAGGAGAGCGGATCCTGGACCTGCAGCTGCGGACAGGAGAATACAGGCAATTTCTGTTCCAACTGCGGAAAGAAACGCCCGGATGCCGTTTGGACCTGTTCCTGCGGACAGGAAAATAAAGGAAACTTCTGCGCGAACTGCGGAAAACCGAGACAGTAAAAAATGTAAGCTCCCTGGCTGCCTTTTAGGGCAGATAGGGAGCTTAAGCCAGATACAGGGGGAAAGAAAATGGCACTTGTAAGTTATAAATGCCCCAACTGCGGCGGCTCGGTGGTCTTTGATCCGAAGAAGCAGAAGTTCTGCTGTGAGTTCTGCATGTCGGAATTTACGAAGGAAGAGATGGAAGCCGCGGCGTTAAAATCTACGGAGACCAGCGGCACGCAGGAGGAAAGCAGTGCTGCAGATACAGCACAGAATAATAACGCGGGCAGCACGAAGCAGAACGAGGATGCCCTGGTCTATATCTGCCCGAGCTGCGGCGCGGAGGTCGTGACGGACGCAACGACGGCGGCAACATTCTGTTACTACTGTCACAACCCGGTAGTGCTTTCAGGAAAGCTTTCCGGCGAATTCCTGCCGGACTATGTGATCCCCTTTGCCATGGACAAGAAGAAAGCAACGGGGATATTCCTTGACTGGATCAAGAAGAAAAAATATATCCCGGACGACTTCTTCTCGAAGGACCAGATCGAGAAGTTTTCTGGTGTGTACTTCCCGTACCTGATGTACAGCTGCAGGGTCGACGGAAGGATCCAGGCGGAAGGCGAGAAGAACCGGACCTGGGTGACGGGAAATATCCGCTACACGGAGCATAAAAAATACCGGATGGAACGTGCGGGACAGCTTGATGTAAAGAATGTCACGAGAAACGCGCTTAAGAAGAATAACAGCGCTCTCGTGGAAGGCGTCCTGCCTTTTGACATGGAAAAACTCCAGCCCTTTGATATGGGATACCTCTCCGGTTTTCAGGCGGAGAAGCGGGACATGGAGAAAGAGTCCCTGACCCCGGAGGTGGAGAGCGAGGTAAAACAGTACACGGTGGAGCAGCTGAAAGCTGATGTTATGGGGCAGTATTCCGCAGTGCGGGTGGACCAGAGCGACACAAATATCCGGGACGCGAGATGGCACTACGCCCTGCTTCCGGTGTGGATCCTGACCTACCGGGATAAGGCGGGAAAAGACGAGCTCTACTACTTTGCCATGAACGGGCAGACAGGGAAGATCTGCGGAAAGCTCCCGGTGGCGAAGGGAAAACTTGTGAAACTGTTCCTGGAGATCTTTGTGCCGGTTGCGGCGATTCTGATGATCGGGGGGTGGTTCCTGTGATGAAAACAAAGCAGATAAATGGAAAAACAGCAGGGAACAGCCTGGAGAACGGAAGAAAGTTAAGTGCGGTGGAAAACGTTTTTCATGCTGTAAAGACAGCGGCGAGAACTGTCTTTGCAGCGAGTGCTCTTGGAGTGCTTCTGGCAGGAACCGCCTTTGCGGCAGCTGGAGAAGATGCCTATCAGATGGCAGAGGGAACGGAGAGCTATGCGGATGTCTACGACATGGCGGATCTGTTTACCGATGAGGAAGAAAAACAGCTTTCTGAGCAGGCACAGGTCCTTTCAGATACGATGAAGATGGAAGCAGTCATCGTCACCACCGAGGAGAATTCCGACTCCGCCCAGGTGTTCGCGGACGGATTTTACATGGAAGGCGGTTTCGGAACCGGTTCCGACCACTCGGGAATCCTGTTTCATCGATATGGATAACAGGAACTCTACATATCTACAAACGGACAGATGATCCGTTACATGACGCATCGATGATGTTCTGGACGATGTTTATAATTACGCGGCAGATGCCGATTACTACGGGGCAGCGGCGGCGTTTCTGACGGATACCGGAGTGCTATTCCAACGGGATTTCAAGAGATCAGTACAACTATGACACGGAGACGGGAAAGATCAGCCGTTATCACCATATCGAATGGTATGAGATCCTGATCGCCCTCGGCGTGGCGGCGGTCTGCGGGGGTACTGCGGTGGCATCGGTACTTCGAAGCTACGTCTTCACGGGAAGATAAGCGGATGGCCGCAAACTTTAAACTCTCTTACCGGAGAGACAGCCGGTTCACCATGGGAATGTCCTGGCAGATTGCTGACATCCTATATCACCCAGCAGGTGATCCAGACACAAAAGAATAACAGACCGGGGTCAGGCGGAGGAAGCTTTCCGGCGGAGGAAGATCATCCACCCACAGTTATGGAGGAAGCAGCCACGGCGGCGGAGGGAAGGAAGTTTTAAGGTATGATCAGAATTATGACCAGGTCGCGCGTCATGTACGGAAATTATCTGAAAAACGGATGGAAATGAGAATGTCTTTTATCGCGGATGAGGGGCGCGTAAACCGCTACCGGAGCGCGGATATGGTCTGCAACGGGGAAGCCTGTGGATTTTCCTACCGGTCTCCGGCGGAGGCGGTGACGGCGGATCTCATTATCTTTGCGGTGAAGTTCATGGGAATGGAGAGCGCGCTTGAGACCGTGAAGCCGTTTGTCGGGGAACATACCCTGTTCTTGTCGGTACTCAATGGAATTTCCAGCGAGGAGATGATCGAGAAAGCCTACGGCGCGGATCATGTGCTCTACGCCTGCGTGCAGGGCATGGACGCAGGAAAGGACGGAAATGAGGTCACCTACAAAAATATGGGTTATATCACCATCGGAAATAAGGACAGGAGCCATGATGAGAAGCTGAAGGCGGTGACGGAGCTTTTTGACCGGACGGGGCTGGCCTACAAGGTTCCGGATGATATTCTTCGGGAACAGTGGAACAAGCTCATGTTAAACACCGGTGTGAATCAGGTGACAGCGGTCTACGGTGCGCCATACAGCCTGATCCAGAAAGAGGGAGAGGCGCGTACCATGATGATCGAGGCCATGCGGGAGGTTCTCCGTGTGGCGGACACCCAGGATATTGATCTTACGGAGGCGGACATCGATTACTGGCTGGAGCTTCTTGCGACCTTAAACCCGGAGGGACATACCTCCATGTGCCAGGATGTTCTGGCAGGACGCCCGACGGAGGTGGACCTGTTCGCGGGAACGATGCTTAAGATCGCAAAGAAAGAGGGATTTTCTCTTCCTGTGAATACGTTTTTATATGAGAAGCTGAAGGAATTAGAAGGCGCCGCGGATTGAGGGCGGTGAGTCAATGCTATCATTCGGACAAAGGAGACCAAGAAACACATGACGATCATGGTAATAGACGGCCAGGGCGGAAAGATGGGCAAAGGCCTGGTGGAACAGTTAAAGAAGCTTTGCCCGGAAGATGAGATCCTGGCGATCGGAACGAACAGCATTGCCACAGCAGCAATGCTGAAGGCGGGGGCGGATGCCGGCGCCACAGGGGAAAACCCGGCGGTAGTCACAAGCCGCACCGCCGACATCATTGTCGGTCCCATGGGAATCGTCATCGCTGATTCCCTCATGGGTGAGATCACGCCAAAAATGGCCGTCGCCATTGGCCAGAGCCTGGCCCAAAAAGTTCTGATCCCCGTAAACCGCTGCCAGCACTTTGTTGTAGGATGCAGGGATATTTCTATGGGGGAGTATGTGAAGCTTGCGGTGGAGGAAGTTTTGAAGATCCGCCGCGGGGAGATATAGGTTTCATGGCATAATTCTCTGCCTGTCCGCATACACTGGGATGTATGTGGGAAGGAGAGTGTGCCATGAGGAAAAAAGAGCATTCGGGATCGGCAGCAGTGATCGGGGCACAGCTGGTGATCCTTTTTATTTTGACGGTTTCCCTGTGTGTTCAGAGCAGGAAAGCGGCGGCGGAGAATACATATGCGGTGATGGAGGAGAGCGGTGAAGGCAGTCGGGCCGGGGCGTCCGGAAAAGCAGCGGGAGACAGCCAAAAGAAGAGGTACATCCACTGGGTGGAATTTAATGTTCCGGCAGATGTGATGGAGAAGGCGTTCCGGCTGGACATGGGGACGGTGCAGGAAGAGGTGCATCTGGATTGGGTGGAACTGCTGGCATATCTCGGGGCGAAGTATGGTGGAGATTTTGAGCGGTTCCGGCAGACAGATCTGGACGCAGTGGTGGAGAAACTGAAGTCCGGGTCAGCGATGGAGGAGATCGCAAAGGACATGAAATATTATGCCTATTACCGTGAGGCATATGGGGCGGTCCTGGATGGCATGGTTGGATATTTTGAGCAGGAGAGCGGCAATGATAAGATCTGGCTCAGAAAATATGGCCTGAAGGTGTTCTCACCGATCGCGAAAAACTTTCCCTACAGCGATTTTGACGATTTCGGCGCGTCCCGGTCCTACGGATTTAAGAGGAAGCACCTGGGTCATGACATGATGGGACAGGTGGGGACGCCGGTGATCGCGGTGGAATCCGGGTATGTGGAGGCTCTGGGCTGGAACCAGTACGGGGGGTGGCGGATCGGAATACGAAGCTTCGATAAAAAGAGGTATTACTATTACGCCCACCTGCGCCAGAACTACCCGTATCAGGCGAATTTAAAAGAGGGCAGTATCGTGACGGCAGGCGATGTGATCGGATATCTCGGCAGGACCGGGTACAGCACCACGGAGAACACGAACAATATCACGACACCGCACCTTCACTTCGGAATCCAGCTCATTTTTGATGAGTCACAGAAAGAAGGAAACAATGAGATCTGGATCAACTGCTATGAGATCGTGAAATTCCTGCGGATGAACCAGAGTGAGACGGTGAAGGTGGAAGGGACGAAAGAGTGGACGAGAGTCTATAATATGAAGGATCCCGGAATTCCAGAGAGCTCAGAACGTACAGAAAATTTAGAACAGCCGGAGGAGAGTGAAGGTCCAACGACTGACTAAAGGCGGGAACATGGATAGAATTTCAGAAATCTCCATAATAACCCAGGTAAGAAAGTTCCGGTACCACTTTCCGGAACTTTTCTTAATAAAAACGAAAGGGTGAGATTCATGAAAGATCAGGTCTTTGGCGTCCTGCAGAGGATCGGGAGGTCGTTTATGCTGCCGATCGCACTGCTGCCCGTGGCGGGACTATTGCTTGGTATCGGCGGTTCCTTCTCGAATACCACGATGCTTGAAACGTACGGGCTCACGCGGATCATGGGACCGGGAACCTTCTGGAACGCATTGTTCACGGTGATGAGTCAGGCGGGGGATATCGTGTTCGCGAACCTTCCGATCCTGTTTGCCATGGGCATCGCCATCGGCATGGCAAAAAAGGAGAAGGAAGTGGCTGCGCTGGCTGCGGTCATCTCCTTTCTCGTCATGCATGCGGCCATCGGTGCGATGATCGCGGTAAACGGTGGGACGGATGCCTTAAAAGAGGGGGCCGGTGCCATGGTGGCGGGGATCCAGTCCCTGCAGATGGGGGTGTTCGGCGGAATCCTGGTGGGACTTGGGACCGCATGGCTCCACAACCGGTATTACAGGATCGAGCTCCCACAGGTGCTGTCCTTCTTCGGCGGGACAAGATTCGTCCCCATCGTGAGCGCCCTGTTCTATGTCCTCGTGGGAATTCTCATGTACTTTATCTGGCCTCCGGTCCAGGCGGCGATCTCAGGAGTCGGCGGCTTCGTGCTCCGCTCCGGGTATCCTGGAACATGGTTTTACGGCTTCATGGAGCGTGCCCTGATCCCCTTCGGCCTGCACCATGTGTTTTATATCCCGTTCTGGCAGACCGCAGTGGGCGGAACCATGGAGATCGGCGGAAAAATCGTGGAAGGTGCCCAGAACATCTTCTTCGCGGAGCTTGCGGACCCAGGAAATACGAGATTTTCCGTGGAGGCCACAAGGTTTATGGCAGGAAAGTTCCCGCTTATGATTTTCGGACTTCCGGGAGCAGCCCTGGCCATGTACCAGGCGGCGCTGCCGGAAAAGAAAAAGGAGGTATCGGGACTTCTCCTCTCCGCAGCACTGACCTCCATGCTCACGGGGATCACAGAGCCGCTGGAGTTTACATTCCTCTTTACCGCGCCGCTTCTCTACGGGATTCACTGCGTGTTCGCAGGACTGGCGTACATGCTGATGCACATGCTCGACGTTGGAGTCGGAATGACATTCTCCGGTGGGCTCATCGATCTGTTTCTGTTTGGAATCCTTCAAGGAAACAAAAAGACCGGGTGGCTCTGGATCGTTGTGGTCGGAGTCTTCTATTTTCTCATGTACTGTGCGGTGTTCCTGGTTCTGATCCGGAAACTTGACTATAAGACGCCGGGGCGGGAAGTGGGGGCTGCGGCGAAGCTCTATACGAGAAGCGATGTGGAGCAGAGGAAGGAAGAGAGAAAAGGAACTGGTCCCGGACAGGCCGGCAGGGAAAAATCTGCGGGGAAGACGGGAACACGTTCCGGGGAGATCCTTAAGGGGCTTGGCGGGCCGGACAATATCACGGATGTGGACTGCTGTGCGACGAGACTTCGGTGCACCGTAAAGGATGAGAAAAAAGTAGACGAGTCCGTATTAAAAGCGACCGGGGCGTCAGGTGTCATTAGAAAAGGAAAAGGTGTTCAGATCATCTATGGTCCGCAGGTGTCGGTCATCAAATCGGATCTGGAAGAGTATCTGGAAAAGTACGGGGATGAAAGTGATGAAGGTGATAGTCATGAACTTATAAAAAGTCCCATGACAGGAACCGTAATCCCGCTTTCGGAAGTCCCGGATGAAGCATTTGCCGGAAAAATGATGGGAGATGGTGCAGCGGTAATTCCGGATGATGAATATGTGTACGCACCGGCGGACGGGACAGTAACATTTGTATTCCCGACAAAGCATGCAATCGGATTCCAGACTGATGGTGGACATGAGATGTTGATCCATGTTGGAATCGATACAGTATCGTTATCAGGAGATAGCTTTGAGGCTTTTGTGCACGATGGAGATCATGTACGGACCGGGGATAAGCTTTTGAAGGCAGATATTCAGGAAATTAAAGATAAAGTTCCATCTTTGGCATCCCCGGTTCTTTTCACAGATCTTCCGGACTGCCTGGAAGTTCATATTTTAAAGCGCGGAAAGATCCGGAGCGGGGAACCTTTTTTAGAGCTGCATAATAAAGAAAAATAGGAAGTGGGTTGATTATGGAGACATTTCAGTATACAATTACAGACGAGATCGGAATTCATGCGAGACCGGCGGGAGAGCTTGCGAAGCTTGAAAGGAATTCCAGTCGAAGATCACGATAAAGACAGAGACAAACAGGCAGATGCCGAAAGGCTCATGGCGGTGATGGCCCTCCGATCCGTCACGGTCAGACGATCATCGTGGAGACCGTCGGTCCGGACGAAAAGAGGCGGCAGAGGCGGTACAGGACTTTTTTCAGGCAAAACTGTAAGGCGGATATATGAGTATGGAGATCATAAAAGGAAAATCAATCTTAAATAAGGTAGCGATCGGGCCGATCCTCTACCACAGAAAGACGGAAAGCCAGGTAAAGCGCCGGACGGTGGAGGATACCGAGGCGGAGGTAAAACGGTACGAGATGGCTGTGGCGTGCGCGGAGGACGAATTAAAGACACTCCATGAGAAAGCCTGCGAACAGGTAGGAGAGACGGGGGCGGCGGTGTTTGAGGTCCATATGATGATGCTGGAGGACGCGGACTACCGTGATTCTGTGCTGAACATTATAAGAAACCAGAAGACGAATGCGGAGACGCGGCGGCGGTGACCGGTGACAACTTTTATCGTCTCTTCGCGGATATGTCGGATGAATATTTCCGCGCACGGGCGGCGGATGTGAAGGATATCACGAACCGCCTTGTAAAGATACTCTCCGGTGACGCGGTGGAGTCGGGCTTCCTGACCCAGCCAGTGATCCTGATGGCGGAGGACCTGGCCCCCAGTGAGACAGTACAGTTGGAAAAGGACATGCTGCTTGGATTTATCACCGAGCAGGGTTCCCCGAACTCCCACACGGCGATCCTGGCCCGCAGCATGAACATCCCGGCTCTTGTGTCCGTGGATGTCAAGGAAGCTTGGGACGGAAAGATGGCGGTCATCGACGGCGAGACGGGAATGCTCTATGTGGATCCGGACGAGGAGATGCTGGCTGCCATGGAGAAAAAGAAGCAGGCGGAGGAAGAAAAAGAGCGCCTGCTGCAGGAATTAAAGGACAAAGAGGATGTCACTTTGGACGGAACGAAGGTGAAGCTCTACGCCAACATCGGGGATGTCTCCGATGTTGCGGAGGTCTTAAAGAGCAACGCGGCGGGCATCGGCCTGTTCCGGAGTGAGTTTTTATATCTTGAGAAGAAGACATACCCGACGGAGGAAGAACAGTTTGCCGCATACCGTCAGGTGGCGGAGATGATGGCGGGAAAAGAGGTCATTATTCGCACCATGGACATCGGCGCCGACAAGCAGGCGGACTACTTTAAATTGAAGAAGGAAGAAAACCCGGCGATGGGCTACCGCGCGATCCGGATCTGCCTCACAAGACCGGAAATCTTCCGCACCCAGCTTCGGGCAATCTACCGCGCCAGCGCATTCGGAAAGATTTCCATTATGTTCCCGATGATCGCATCCCTTTGGGAGGTCCAGAAGGCGAAGGAGATCGCGGCATCTGTCCGTGATGAACTAAAGGAACAGGGCGTTCCATTCTGGCGATGTCATACGGCATCATGATCGAGACCCCGGCGGCGGCGATCATCAGCGAGGATCTGGCAAAAGAGGTGGATTTCTTCAGTATCGGAACCAATGACCTTGTCCAGTACACGTTAGCCATCGACAGACAAAACGAGAAACTGGATGAATTCTACGATCCGAAACATCCGGCGGTGCTGCGGCTGATCCGCTTTGTGGCGGAGAGCGGCCATAAACATGGCTGTATGGTTGGAATCTGCGGCGAGCTTGGCGCGGAGACGGATCTCACGAAAGATTTTTTGAAGATGGGAATCGATGAGCTGTCGGTGTCCCCGTCCTTCCTGTTAAAAGTGAGAGAGAAGATCAGACAGACGGATCTTACAAAGTAAAATCGAGCGCATCCTGCGCATAGAGGAGTTATAAATGCAGACAGAAAAAAATATGGCAGGTCCATACGAGATCATCGTACTGGACCTGGACGGCACGCTGACAAACCGGGACAAGGTGATCACACCGCGGACGAAGGCGGCACTTATGAAGGCGCAGGAGCGCGGAAAAAAGGTGGTTCTCGCGTCGGGACGTCCGACCCAGGGTGTAATGCCGCTTGCGAAAGAGCTGCACCTGGACGAGTACAGCGGGTATATTCTCTCCTTCAACGGCGGACGGATCATCAACTGTAAGACCAGGGAGACCGTGTTTGCGAGATCTCTGCCGGTTTCTGCCAATAAGAAGATCATCGGGCTTGCAGAGGAACATCAGGTGGATATCGTCACATATGAGGGCAGCAGGATCATTTCCTCAAATCCGGAGTCCCCTTACGGAAAGCTGGAGAGCCGGATCAACGGGATGGAGCTCTGGAAGCCGGAGGACATGAAGGAGTACGTAAACTTTGAGGTCCCGAAATTCCTTATGATGGAGGACGGCGATTACCTTGCGATGGTGGAGCCGAAGGTGAAGGCGGCCATGGGAAAGAATTTCAGCATTTACCGCTCAGATCCGTTCTTTCTTGAGGTTCTGCCGAAAGGAATTGATAAGGCTCAGAGCCTGGAGCGCCTGCTGGAAGTCCTGGGACTCACGAAAGAACAGATGATCGCCTGTGGGGACGGTTACAATGACCTCACGATGATCAAGTACGCGGGTCTCGGTGTTGCCATGGAGAATGCGGTCCTGCCGGTGCGGAGCGCGGCAGACTATATCACGGCCTCCAACAATGATGATGGTGTCGGGCTGGTTGTGGAGAAATTTATGCTGGCATAGAAAATGGCTGCTTATATTCCGACAGGATATGGCAGCCATAACTCTTTTTGCTTTTTTATGCAGAAACACTGGACTTTTTGAATCTAACGTGTTAAACTGTGATTAGTGCGTTGAACGAAATGATCCATAAAGATGCAGCAAAAATATTGTTCTGAGCTTGCTGCAAATATGAAGCAGAAGGGGTAACAGTAAACATGAATAAGAAAATCAAGACAGATGCAGTTGATCACCTTTTTGAGGCGATTCTGACATTGAAGACGCCGGAAGAGTGCTATGCCTTTTTCGAGGACGTCTGCACGGTGAATGAACTATTGTCCTTATCTCAGCGTTATGAGGTTGCGAAGATGCTGAGGGAAAAACGGACATATCTCGATATCGCGGAGAGCACAGGTGCTTCCACCGCTACGATCAGCCGTGTAAACCGGTCTTTAAATTATGGAAGCGACGGATACGATATGGTATTCAAGCGTCTTGGATTCGAGAAACTCGATGATGAGGACGGCGCGGAGAAATAAGAGAAAGTATTTTGATATGAACAAGAAAGACCTTCTGACAGAAGCAAATTGGGATTGCTTCTGAAGGAAGGTCTTTGAATTTGTAATTTCAGTGCTGTTTAGCGCTTGCTTCGACATGTTGGAAACGATACAATTATTTCTTTTTCGGCGGATTCGCATCCCGCAGTTCGTCGGCCAGACGCTCGATCATCTGCTTCTTTAAGAACACGTCGAAAGCCAGCTCGCAGATAAATGCGAAGAGCTGCAGCGATTCTGCATTCCTCAGGATCCTCCGATCCCTCCGCGGCAGTGGAGGTCTCCTCGCTTCTCGAATTTCTCCTTCACATCTTCCTTCAGCCGGTCCATCTGATCATGTTCCATGGAGAAGACCTTTGTGTAGATCTCCGCCAGGGAGGATTCCGATGTGCCGAAATGGTTCTCTGTAATATAGGAAAGAACTGTCTCGATATCCGTGAAGCTCAGCAGATTTTTAAAATAATAGATAAATACCAGAAGCAGGATATGTTCCTGGGTATATTTTTTCCGTACCGGGGATGGAAGCAGGTTGTTTTTCGCATAGTTGTTGATCATAGTCTTTGTCAGAACCTTGTCTTCCGGGTAGCGTTTTAACTCACCGAGGTGCTTCTCCATAAAGGTCGTCACCTGATCCATATAGAGGTCGATCTGCGGGATCTCATCCACATGAATGTGGTCGAGGCTGTCCAGGTGGGCAAGCAGCTCATTCAGTCGTTCTTCATTCGTTCTCATGGTGAAACTCCTTTCATCCATCTATTATATAGTATTAAAAACTATATGACAAGGGGCAAAGATGATTTTAAACAAAAAGCGCATCATCCGGGGACGATATCCCGGATGGTGCGCTTTCGACTGTTTATACTTTTATACTGAAAAGAGTTATCTGCTATGCTCCTGCAGCAGTCCCTGTTCCGCATAATACCGTTCAGCTCCCGGATGAAGCTCGATCGGAAGATCCTCGTACATGAATCCCGTCTGTGAGGCATAGGAGAGGGCGGGATGGAGATCCTTTAAGCGGTCACGGTTCTCGTAGAGGATCGAGGTGATCTCATAGACGAGATCGTCGTCCATGCTTTCGCTGACGCAGAGGAGACATTTGATCCCAAAGGTCGCAACATTCTCGTCCTGACCGTTGTAGGTACCGGCGGGGATCTCCTCCATATAATAGAATGGATTGGAGCGGATGATGGAGCGGAGCTCAGAATCCGTGTATTTTAAAAGATGGCAAGGAACCGCGTCCGCCAGATTTGCGAGTCCGGAGATCGGCACACCGGTAAACCCGTGGATCGCGTCGAGGGTCATGTTTTTAACCTCCTCAGCGCCCGAGCCGAGACCGCAGTTGACAAGGGTGGAATTCTGTTCCGTGACACCGAGAACACTCAGGGAGATCTTTGCGGCGAGCTCCGTGGTGGAATCATGAGGACCGACCCCAAGTTTATTCCCCTTCAGATCATGCACGTAAAAAATACCGGAATCATCCCGGGCCATCCAGTTCGAGATGCTTGGATAGAGGGCTGCGATGACCTTGAGTCCTTTAAACGGGGCATCTTTGAATTCCCCGCTTCCGTTTACTGCGGCAAAGGCCACATCACCGCTGACGAGTCCGAGATCGATGCTTCCCTGTTCGAGGGAACGGACATTCCCGGCGGAGCCCGTGGAAGCGCTGACATTCAGTTTGAGGGTGGAGTCAGAATCCTCAACGACCCCGGAGATCGCTTTTCCGACCGGGTACATGGTCCCGCCGCTGTCGGCAGTTCCGATCGTCAGGATTTTTAATGAATCTGATGCTGCCCCTGTCTGGCCCTGCGGGGGCGCGGAAGCCTTTCCGCATCCGCCAAGCGCGAGACCGGTGCAGAGGAGGAACAAAGAAATTATGTGTGAAAATTTATGCATGAAGATATCCTATTCCTTGTGTGTTCAGGCTGTAAAACCGGAAAAAGCTCCGGACAGCTTTTGTAACTTTACATCTTTAGAGTATAACATAAAATCTGTGGCAGATACAATGTATTTTAGAAAAACAAACAAAAACCGGTCGGAGAGGGGGGATCTCCGACCGGAAAAGAGGGTTATACAAATGAGAAACCAATAAATATTGTAAGGCTCTGTCAACTCCGGAACAGACCTCCGAAGATGGAGAGGAAGATCGGGTTGTAGATATCGTCGATGATAACGGCAAAGGACGGATATAAAACCCAGGCGATAGTGTGCCAGCCGTACTGGTCCATGATCGCTTTCTCGTTTGCGACGGCGTTGGAACCGGAACCGCAGCCCCAGCCGATATTTCCGGCTGTCATGACAGCTGCGCCGTAATCGCGGCCGAAGAGGTTGAAGGATACAAAGATTCCAAAGAGTGCCATGAAGATGCCCTGTGCTACGAGGATGATGCCCATCTGTCCTGCAAGGGGAGCAAGCTTCGTGAAGTCGGTGGTCATAAGTACGAGGGCAAGGTAGAGCTCTAAGAACATGTGTTCAATAGCGTCAACCTCCGGTACATAGAACTTGATTCCGGTTGCTTCCATGACGTTTCTCGCAATGGCACCGGCGAAGAGGCAGCCGATGAATTTCGGCATCTCGATCATCGGGATGTTATCGAGCAGGCAGTAGATCGGCATTCCGAGTGCTGCGAGAAGAAGACACATCGCGAACATCATGATCATTTTCGTGTTGTTAAGCTCCGGAACTCTTCCGGTTGCATGTGCTTCCGGTTTGTCGTTCGGATCAGACTTTAAGCCGTGCTTTGCGATCAGGAAGGCTGCAACCGGACCGCCGATCAGGGAGCCCATGATATTTCCCATGGTACCTGCCGCAACACCAACAACGGTGGCATCCGGCGCGCCCCATTCCTCAAAGATCGGGCCGAACGCAGACGCGGTGCCGACACCGCCGGACATCGCTGCGGAAGAACACTGGAGAGCTAAGAGCGGGTGCATTCCGATGAGCTGGCTCAGTGCGTATCCTAAGAGGTCCTGACAGGTGATCAGAAGACATGCTGCAAATGCGATGAGGATACAGAGCTTTCCGCCTGCGTGCTTTAACATCTTCGCGCTGAAGCCGAAGCCTACGCAGAGGAAGAATAAGTTCTGGCAGAGATCCTTCATGATCGTCGCGTCGAAGGAGATTCCGACGATTCCGGCACCCTTGATGCAGGATACGATGATCGAGAAGATCAGACCGGAAATAACAGGCGCCGGGATCGCGTATTTTCTGAGCGTTTCAGAACGGGCAACGATGGCCCTGCCGAGGAAGATCACGATGGCCGCGAAACCGAGAGTACACAGGTACTCAAACTTGAAAGAGGCGACTGCTCCGTCGGCTGCCGGTTTGTAGGTGCCGAAATAACTGATGATACTTTCCATAAGAGTTCCTCCAATCCTTTTTTAGTAGGTGTGTTCCGATAGACTCCCGAAAATAAAACAGTGAATGGAACTGTTTTATTTCCCCACAGAGGAATCTGCCGGAGGTGTTTGGGAAGGTAAAATCTTTATGAAAAAAGAATAAAATATTTTCAAATAAAATGCAATTTTAATAAGTATTAACCAATAATTGTAACTTAAGTAACAAAAATACAGTAAAAAACTTACAAAAAAGGATACAGAGAGAATATAAAGCTGTACGGAAAATTAGCGGGAAAGGACTTGACATCTTTGAGCGTCCCAAGTACCGGTATCTTTAGGTAAATCCGCCCGGAAGAGTGGGAATCTCTCCGGGCGGATATAAGAGGGGTATGTTTCAAGATCAAAAACTGTATATGGGATACGACTTGCGATCAGCCTTTGAATAAGCCACCAAAGATGGAAAGGAAGATCGGGTTATAGATATCATCGATGATAACAGCGAAGGACGGGTAAAGAACCCATGCGATGTTATGCCATCCGTACTGATCCATAACAGCCTTTTCGTTCGCTACTGCGTTCGGACCGGAACCGCAGCCCCAACCGATGTTGCCGGCTGTCATAACGGCTGCGCCGTAGTCACGGCCAAAGAGGTTGAAGGAAACGAAGATACCGAACAGAGCCATGAGGATCGCCTGTGCTACGAGGATGATACCCATCTGGCCTGCAACCGGGGCAAGCTTTGTGAAGTCTGTTGTCATAAGAACAAGTGCAAGGTAAAGCTCCAGGAAATATGCCTCGATGGCGTCAACCTCCGGAACATAGAATCTTGATGTTTGAGCTTCCATGACGTTTCTGCGATGGCACCTGCGAAGAGGCAGCCGATGAATTTCGGCATCTCAATCATCGGGATATTGTCGAGTAAGGTAAATCGGCATGCCGAGAGCTGCGAGAAGTGCTACATTGCGAACATCATCATGATCATCTTTGTGTTGTCAAGCTCCGGTGCCTCTGCCGGTTGCCTTCCTTGCTTCCGGCTTATCGTTCGGGTAGCCTTTAAACCGTGCTTTGCGATCAGGAAAGCCGCAACCGGACCACCGATGAGGGAGCCCATAACGTTACCAAGAGTACCTGCCGCAACACCGATCGTTGTAGCATCCTGTGCACCCCAGCCCTCGAAGATCGGACCAAAGGCAGATGCGGTACCAACACCACCGGACATCGCTGAGGAAGAACACTGAAGAGCGAGGAGCGGATTTAAGTTGATCAGGTGAGCGATCGCAACACCGAGAACATCCTGACAGGTGATCAGGAGGCAGGCTGCAAATGCAATCATGACGCAGAGCTTTCCGCCTGCATGTCTTAACATCTTTGCGCTGAAGCCGAAGCCTACGCAGAGGAAGAAGAGGTTCTGACAGAGGTCTTTCATGACCTTTGCGTCAAAACTGATACTGACTGTGCCGGTCATCTTGATCGCGGAAATCAGGAGTGAAAAGATGATACCGGAAACAACCGGAGCAGGAATCGCATATTTTCTTAATGCCGCGGAATGTGCGACGATTGCGCGTCCGAGGAAGATTACGATTGCTGCAAAGCCGAGAGTACATAAATACTCAAATTTAAAATTTGCGATTGCGCCATCGGCAGCTGGTGTGTAGGTGCCGAAATAGCTGATGATATTTTCCATAAAATATCCTCCTATCCTTTTTGCTTTACATTCCGCCTTCTTTCCTGTCCTGGAATCCGAAACAGTCTGCCAGATGAAAAGAAAAGCGCTCCATCTGTTTATACCCCGTTTACATTGATGAAAATGTGTAAAAACTTTATAAAAAGAATAAAAGATTTTGTGCATGGTGTCAATTTAAGTAAGTAAGTAACAGGTTTTGTAAATATCGTAACTGCCGCCGGAGGGCAAATCATTTTTGCCCGAATCCATATTTGATCGAAGGGCGGCCGCCGGTCTTGTAATCGATCGTGCTGATGATCTCGCCTGTGTCCACCATATAGTTCATGTATCTGCGGATCGTGATGCGGGAGAGGTGGATCTGCTCGGCGATCTGCTCGCTGGTAAAGAAGCCATTCCGGTTGTTCTGCAGATATTCCCGGATCATGGCGAGGGTTGTCTCGTTCAATCCCTTTGCGAGTGACGGCTTTGCGTCTGCCCTCTGGTCATTCACGGAAAAGAGACGGTCGATATCGTGCTGGCCGAGTCCCCCGTGGCTGTGCTCCAGATACTTCTTTGTCTCGGTAAAACGGTCAAGAGCTGTCTTAAAACGCGTATATTCTAGAAGGGTTTCACGAGATAGTCGGTGATCCCGCGATTTAACAGGGAGCGGACGATATCCGTATCGTTCGCGGAGGTGACCATAATGACGGACGGTGTGAGGCCGGCATTGTGGAGGGCATCAAGAAATTCACCGCCGTTCCGCTTTATGACGGAGTATAGTAATCGAGAATGATCAGGTCAGTGGGATTCGTCTTCAGGTAGGGGAGCGCCTCCGACCCGTTTTTAAAGATCCGGTCCACCCGGAATTCCGGAGTGACCTCGACATACTGTTTATTGATGGAGGCGACCATCGGATCGTCCTCGATGATGATTACATGGTACATGGTGTATGCTTCCTTTCCGTAAATGTGATGGTAAAGCAGGTGCCCTCTCCCGGTTCTGTCTCGATGGAGATCTCGCCGTTCCCGCTGTCTACAAGCTGTTTGATCAGGAAAAGTCCGGTCCCGCGGTTTGTGCCCTTGGACGAGACGCCCTTTTCATAGATCCTGTCGATCAGATCCGGACGGATCCCGCGCCCGGTGTCCTCACAGGTGATGATATTGCAGCCCGGGTCACAGTAGATCCCGAGTGTGATCTCCCGGATCTCAGGACTGCCTGCGGAAAGCTCCTCGATGGCATTTTCGAGAAGATTTCCGACGATCGTGATATAGTTTTCGACCGGAAGAAGGAGATCCTTTTCCAGACAGCGGCTGTCCGGGGAGACGGTGAGCAGGATGCCGAGCTCCGCGGCATGCATCATTTTTCCGATCACAAGGGCGCAGATCTTTGATACGCGCAGACAGTCCGCAGTCTGGCGGATCGACTGGCTAGAGACAAGGTTGCTGTTGATAATGAAGTTGATGGCCTCCTCCGTCTGACCGGTCTGGAGGTAGCCCAGGATCACGTGGAGCTTATTTAAAAATTCGTGGTTGAAGGCGCGCAGTGTGTCAAGCATCGCCTTTGCTCCGGTGAGCTCGTCCATGACCGTCTCCATCTCCGTCTGGTCATTGATGATCGTGAGGATCACCGGATGCTCCGTCTGGGTGTCTGCCGGAATCTCACTGACCAGAAGTCTTCGGTTCTCACAGGTGCAGGCACGGTGGTAGGACGGTGTGCCGGACGCGAGGACCCGGTCTGCCTGGGATTCCGGGAAGAAATCCCTGAAAGTGCGTCCTTCCATAAGAGGTTCAGTCCGTTCCTGTCCGGAAGTCCCATCGTCCGGGGAGACAGAAGGCGGATCCTCCGGTTTTTCAGGCAGGACATGAAAGAGATTTTCTGCCGCCTGATTTTGCGTAGACCACGGAACCGGTGGAATCCGTTGGCGCCCTCCTCCAGTGCATTCAGCACGGTATCCTGACGCAGATACAGGTCGAGAAGCTCCGTCGGATGATGTCCCATCAGGGAATCCCGGAGAAGGGAGACGAGTCCGTGAGACAGAAGGATGCTGACGAGCAGCATGACCATCGCTGCTAATAAATAGGTAGGAAAGACCTCGTGGATCTGCTCTGAGATATAGGTGTTGAAGACCGACGCTATAACGAATCCGATGATCGCTCCGTCGCTGTTCCGGATCGAATGGAAAGCCCGCCGCTGGGAACCGTTTGTACCGTAGCCGATGGTGATATAGGGCTGGCTTCCCTTTAATATTGCCTCCTCCTCGCCGCCGACGAAGGTTTCACCCGTCTCCTTCCGGTTTGTGTGGTAGAACCGCAGCCCGGTCGTATTATAAATGGCTATGACATTGAGATCGGGAAAATTTTCAGACAGGGAATCCAGAGCTTCATTGGCGGATCCGTCCGGATAACCGTTTTCCAGCATGGAGACAACGCTGTCCATGGAGGCAACATAGGCGGCGAGAGCGCTGATATTTTTATCGATCTCCTGACGCTGCCGTGTAATCGTCGAAGAAAGGGTTATACTTAAGGAGAGGAGCAGCAGGCAGACGGACACTGCCATAAAGCTGAAAAACAACTGGCTCTCCAGGGATAGTTTTCGAAATTTCTGCATCATGAAACGTGTCCTCCATAGTGGAATACAGGGTATTGAAATTTTGAGGGTGCTATGTGCCGATGGCACATGTCCAGCACCGACCGGAGCGTAGACGCGTGAGTACGTAGAACATCATATTTATGCCTTAGTATAAAAAAAAAAGAAGGAGTTTCAAGAGGAAAGATGACGAAAAAAAGAGGGATTCCCGGCTTTTGCCGAAAAAAGGAGAAAATCTTCGATTCATATTGGGAAAAGTTTGTAAAAAGGACTTGCTATTTCTGGCAGAATTATGTACAATAAAACCAAGGTTGATTAATATTTAACAATCATAACTGTTTGGCGTTTCAGAGTATCCTTTATGTTCCGTGAAACGTGCGGACATGCTGAATGGTTATGAAACGACCACACATCATTTTCTAGGAGGAAAAGAAAAATGGCAGTTAAAGTTGCGATTAATGGTTTTGGCCGTATTGGCCGTCTTGCATTCAGACAGATGTTTGGCGCAGAGGGATTCGAGATCGTTGCGATCAACGACTTAACTTCTCCGGAGATGCTCGCACACCTTTTAAAATATGATTCCACACAGGGCAGATACGCTCTTGCGGATACAGTATCCTACGGTGAGGATTCTATCACTGTTGATGGCAAAGAGATCAAGATCTACGCGAAAGCAAACGCAGCAGAGCTTCCGTGGGGCGAGATCGGTGTAGACGTTGTTCTTGAGTGCACAGGCTTCTACACATCCAAAGCAAAAGCACAGGCTCATATCGATGCAGGCGCTAAGCACGTTATCATTTCCGCTCCGGCAGGAAACGATCTTCCGACGATCGTTTACAACGTAAACCACGAGACATTAAGCAAAGATGACCACATCATCTCCGCTGCTTCCTGTACAACAAACTGCCTTGCTCCGATGGCAAAGGCATTAAACGATTCTTACCCGATCCAGTCCGGTATCATGTGCACAATCCACGCTTACACAGGCGACCAGATGACACTTGACGGACCGCAGAGAAAGGGCGATAAGAGAAGAAGCCGTGCAGCAGCGATCAACATCGTTCCGAACAGCACAGGCGCTGCAAAGGCAATCGGCCTTGTAATTCCGGAATTAAACGGTAAGCTCATCGGTTCTGCTCAGCGTGTTCCTACACCGACAGGTTCCACAACAATCTTAACAGCTGTTGTTAAGGGCCAGCCGACAAAGGAATCCATCAACGCAGCAATGAAGGCAGCTTCCAACGAGTCCTTCGGCTACAACACAGATGAGATCGTTTCCAGCGATATCGTTGGTATGAGATACGGTTCTCTCTTCGATGCAACACAGACAATGGTTCTCCCGATCGACGAGAACACATCTGAGGTTCAGGTTGTATCCTGGTACGATAACGAGAACTCCTACACAAGCCAGATGGTTCGTACAATTAAGCACTTCGGAAAACTGTTAAATGCTTAATCGGTCCACAGAAATTGTGACAAATTAGACTCACTGAGGGGTCCGGTCTGTTGAGGACCGGATCCCTTTTTTATGTAACAGGAAATTCCGAGGAATTCCCTGTTACATAAAAAGGCATTGACGTGCCAAAGATGCGCACTCGCGCGAAGATGTAGACTGTCGCAAGCGACCGCACGAGGCGCGAGAATGTGCCAAGGCACATTCTTTTTTACACGGAAAGCGCGCGAAAGCCCGCCTCCCGCGAAAGACTCCGGCGGCTGCCGTGGGTCGGAAGACAGGAAGATGTCTGTCAGAAAATATCAAGGAGGAATTCCGACATGTCTTTAAATAAGAAAACAGTTGATGATATCAACGTAAAAGGTAAAAGAGTTTTAGTCCGCTGCGATTTCAACGTACCGCTTAAGAACGGCGAGATCACAGATGAGACACGTATCAACGCGGCTCTCCCGACGATCCAGAAGCTGATCAACGATGGTGGCAAGGTAATTCTCTGCTCCCACCTCGGAAAAGTTAAAAACGGCCCGAACGAGGGAGAATCCCTTGCACCGGTTGCAAAGAGCCTTTCCGCAAAGCTTGGAAAGGAAGTTGTATTCGTTTCTGATTACAACGTAACCGGAGAAGCTGCAACAAAGGCAGTGGACGCGATGAAAGAGGGGGACGTAGTCCTTCTTCAGAATACACGTTTCCGTGGTGCTGAGGAGACAAAGAACGGCGAGGAGTTCAGCAAAGAGCTCGCGGATCTCGGCAGACGATTATGTATGCGACGCGTTCGGTTCCTCCCACAGAGCACACGCTTCCGTAGCCGGTGTTACAAAATTCATCTCCGCAAAGGGTGGCTCCAACGTAGTCGGCTACCTGATGGAGAAAGAGATCGCGTTCCTTGGAAACGCGGTTGAGAATCCGGTTCGTCCGTTCGTAGCGATTCTCGGCGGAGCAAAGGTTGCTGATAAGTTAAACGTGATCTCCAACCTGCTTGAGAAGTGCGACACTCTGATCATCGGCGGCGGCATGGCATTCACCTTCTTAAAGGCAGAGGGCAAAGAGATCGGTAAGTCCTTAGTTGACGATACAAAGATCGACTACTGCAAGGAGATGATGGAGAAGGCAGAAAAGCTTGGAAAGAAGCTTCTCCTTCCGGTAGATACAACTGTTGTTGCTGAGTTCCCGAACCCGATCGACGCACTGGTTGAGGTTGAGTACGTTTCCGTGGACGCGATCCCGGCAGACAAAGAGGGCGTTGATATCGGACCGGAGACCTGCAAGCTCTACACAGAAGCTGTAAAGAGTGCAAAGACGGTTGTATGGAACGGACCGATGGGCGTATTCGAGAACCCGACTCTCGCTGCAGGTACCATCGCGGTTGCGAAAGCACTTGCTGAGACAGACGCTACAACGATCATCGGCGGCGGCGATTCCGCGGCAGCAGTCAATCAGCTCGGCTTCGGCGATAAGATGAGCCATATCTCCACAGGCGGCGGCGCATCCTTAGAGTTCCTGGAAGGAAAAGAGCTTCCGGGCGTTGCTGCAGCGGATGACAAATAATGAATGAAACCAGTACACCGTGCGCCGGAACAGGCGTGGAAGGGCGCTGCAAGCTCGCTTGCACAAGCCCTTTCAGGTCTGTTCCGGTATAGGGGGCACGCCCCCGGCTTCTTGTTTTTATGAAATAAAAACAAGAAGATGCACGGTGGGGAGCAAATGTACGCATTTACTTCCCTGGCTGTAAATATTATATTGTCCGAGATTCCAGATCCGGGGCGGTGATCCCGTCCCGGATTTTGTCATAGTATGGAAAACTGCAGATGTAGTTTTTGAATGTTATCGTTCAGAGAGAATCCTGGATATGGATCTTGAAGATAAATATTGGTATATATGGGGGTAGATAACCATGGCAAGAAAGAAAATTATCGCTGGAAACTGGAAAATGAACATGACTCCGTCCGAGGCAGTGGCACTCGTTGAGACATTAAAGCCGCTCGTTAAGACGGAGGAAGCGGACGTTGTATTCTGCGTACCGGCTATCGACATCATTCCTGTCGTAAAGGCATGCGAGGGAACAAACATCGAGGTCGGCGCTGAGAATATGTATTTCGAGGAGAAGGGCGCGTACACAGGCGAGATCCCCCGAACATGCTGACAGATGCCGGCGTAAAATATGTGATTATCGGACATTCCGAGAGAAGAGAGAGTACTTCGCTGAGACAGATGAGACTGTCAATAAGAGTCTTAAAGGCATTCGAGCATGGACTGACCCCGATCATCTGCTGCGGTGAGACTCTTACTCAGAGAGAACAGGGAATCACTCTGGACTGGATCCGCAAACAGGTAAAGATCGCGTTCCAGAACGTGACAGCAGATCAGGCAAAGACTGCTGTGATCGCTTACGAGCCGATCTGGGCGATCGGAACCGGAAAGACAGCTACCACAGAGCAGGCTGAGGAAGTCTGCGGAGCAATCCGTGCGTGCATCGGTGAGATCTACGACGAGGCAACAAAGGAAGCAATCCGCATTCAGTACGGTGGATCTGTAAACGCCGGAAATGCTGCAGAGCTCTTTGCGCAGGCGGATATCGACGGAGGACTTGTCGGCGGCGCGTCCTTAAAGGCTGATTTCGGAAAGATCGTAAATTACAAATAAGGTAACTATTCAGTACCTTCATAGTTACGTGCAAAAATCCATTCCAGATCAGCTTCGCTGATGGGATTTTTGCCTTCCAGCCTATGTTTTCTTACGGTCAGCGCAGCAAGTGCGCAGACCTACTGAACAGTTACCAAATAAGTATCATATATGCGGGAAGAGATTCCCGGCTGTATGAATATGCAGTTTACATAAAACTGCAAGGGAAATAACAGAAAAAATTTTGAGCGCTGTGTCATGGAAAATAAGATGTGACACAGCGCCTTTTATTTACGCGAACAACGAGCCAAAGTCCGCGCTTGCGCGAGACCTTGGCGACTGTCGCGATAACAAGGGGAAACTCGCGAAGCGTGTTTTCACTTGTTTACAATTTACAATAGTGACAATCTGTCATTTTTTTGCGTCCACCCTATTGACTGGAAAGAATGAAAATGTTACGATATTTAGATGTTCAAAATATATTAGACAAAAATGATTTGATTTTACGGGAATCCGGCTGCGTCGGATCAGAGAATGAAAGAGGAAATACCTATATGAAAAAGATTGGAATCGTAACAGACAGTCACAGCAGTATCAGTCAGGAAGAGGCGGAAAAGCTTGGGATTTTTGTCCTGCCGATGCCGTTTTACATCGATGGGGAGTGTTTTTATGAGAGCGTTACACTGTCCCGCGAACTTTTTTTTGAGAAGCTGGCGGCCGGGGCGGATATTACGACGTCCCAGCCATCACCGACTGCAGTGATGGAAATCTGGGACAAGGCACTGGAGCAGTTTGAAAAGATCCTTTATATGCCGATCAGCAGCGGTCTCAGTGGTTCCTACGAGACAGCGATGATGTTGGCGAAGGATGAAGCGTATGAGGGGCGCGTCCTCGTTGTCGATGACGGACAGGTTGCGGCTCCGCTCCACCAGATGGTATTAGATACGTTGGATATGATCGAAAAAGGATATGAGGCGGAACAGATCCGTGATCTCCTTGAAAGGGCGGGAGACCGGATGATGATCTATATCGCGCTCCAGACGCTGGAGTGCTTAAAGAAAGGCGGAAGAGTGACACCGGCGGCAGCGGCGTTGGGGTCTGTGTTTAATATCAAGCCGATCCTGAAGCTGCAGACAGGAAAACTGGACTCCTTTAAGAAATGTCATGGGATCGTAAAAGCAAAGAAGGCGGCCATCGAGGCCATGCAGGCGGAGATCCGGGATAATTTTCAGGACGCGTTAAACGACGGCGCCCTTCACCTTCTGGCGGCCTCCAGCGGAACGGACGAGGAGAATGCGGCATGGGTCGAGGAGATCAGGGAGGCATTTCCGGGCGTTCCGCTTCTCTATGATAATCTGTCCCTCGGCGTATCCTGCCATATCGGACCGGGCGGAATGGGAATCGGGTGCGCGGTGGCACCGGATTATAAGAGAGTGTAATGCCGGGGATATGGTTCTTTTGCAGAATGTGCGCCGGGTAGAAGATGATTGTGGAATTCGATAAGAGTTTCAGATAGAAGTTGTAAGCTCTGTGAGTGTTGCGTGTATACAAAATTTGTCTTATAATAGAAATCAGACCGTAAAAAATGAATGTTATGTTTTGCGCACAGGAAAACACAATCCTGCAGCAGGCGAAGGTCTGCAGGCAGGGCGGTGCAGGTGCGCATAGAAGGAGGTAACGATGGAATACCGCAGATTTGGAAATACGATCGTAGCAAGGATCGATCAGGGTGAGGATGTTCTGGAGAAGATGAAGCGGATCGCGATGCTCGAGGACGTAAAGCTTGCGAGCGTCAGCGCATTAGGTACATTTTCTTCCATGACCGTAGGAATTTATGACCTGGAAAAACGTCAGTTTATGGGGAATGATTTCGAGGGAATGTTTGAGATCGTCTCCTTTACAGGAACCATCAATACGATGGACGGAAAGTATTACAGCCACATACACGCGGCGGCAGCCGACGCGAAGGGCAATGTGTACGGCGGACATTTAAGCCGCGGCATCATCGGAGCGACCTGTGAGATGGTGATCACGGTGATCGACGGAGTTGTGGACCGCGTAAAGGATGAGGAGACAGGACTCAATATCTTTAACTTCAAGTGTTAAAGTGCAGAAAGGTAACTGTGAAGGTACTGAATCGTTACATATTTTTGCGAATTGTGATAAGAGATAAGAAAAGATCGATAAGGAGCAGGCTATGGAGCAGATGTTTCCGGGATTTCTGGAAGAGATGTTGAAAAAACAGTATGGAGAGGAAGCTTTCGCGAAGATCCTCGCGGGATATCAGGCGAGACGCCCGGTGACACTCCGGGTCAATCCCTTAAAGGCGGACCGGAACACGGTAGAACAGGCACTTACCGGTGCAGGGATCGCGTTTAAAAATGTATCATGGTATGAGGATGCGATGATCATCGAGGACGCAAGGGAGCCGGAGATCCAGGAACTTCCGATCTACAGGGAAGGCGGAATCTATCTCCAGAGCCTCTCCTCGATGCTGCCGCCGTTGTTTCTCGCACCGAAAGCGGGAGAGTCTGTCCTTGATATGGCAGCGGCCCCGGGCGGAAAGACGACCCAGATGGCAGCGATGACAGGAAACCAGGCCCAGATCACGGCATGCGAGAAGAACAAGGCGAGATCGGAAAAATTAAAGAACAACCTGGAAAAACAGGGGGCGTCCGGAACCTATGTGATGGTGGAGGATGCGAGAAAACTCGACGATTTCTTTTCCTTCGACCGGATCCTCTTAGACGCGCCCTGCAGCGGAAGCGGAACCGTAGAAGTGCGGGACGGTGTCTGCCGGACAAAAATCTCAAAGGAACTTGTGGAAAGATCCGCGAGAACCCAGGAAGAACTGTTAAAAAAAGCGCTGAAGCTCTTAAAATCCGGACATGAGATGGTCTACTCCACCTGCTCAATCTTAAAAGAGGAGAATGAAGGTCTCTTAAAGCGCGTGTTAAAGAGTTCAGGCGGAGAACTTGTACCGATCGGGGAAGAGTGGACGAAGGAACTTCCGTTACTTCCGAACGCGATGCCGGGGACGCTCCTCGTGGGACCGGATGAACTGTTTGAGGGATTTTTTGTGGCGAAGATCAGAAAAAAATAGAAGCTCCGCGAGGAGTTTCTATTTTTTTGCAAAAAAACGCTTTAAGCTTTTATGCCGCCCTGCGGTTCTCAACCTCGATCCGTTTCAGTTCAGGCATGATCGTGATCAGCATCGTGAGAATGCAGGCGGTTCCGCCGATGACATTGGAGACTGGCTCAGCGAGGAATACGCCGTCGGTCCCCATATGCATGACGTAGGGGAGAAAGTAGGTCAGCGGTACAACGATGAATACCTTGCGGAGCAGGGAGAAGAAGATCGCAAAGACCTTCTTATTCAGGGATTTAAATACCGCCTGACCGATGTACTGGAGGTCCATAAAGATAAAAGCTGCAAAATACATGTTCAGCGCCGGAACTGCATCCTGGATCAGCGCCGCGTCCGAGCTGAAAATACGGATCAGCGTTTCCGGGATGAGGATGATCATGCTCCACATGACGGCCGTGTAGCCGAAAACAAGGAGACTCACTGATCAGAATGGATTTCCGCACGCGTCCCGGTCTGCGGGCACCGTAGTTGTAGCTCAGGATCGGGGAGGTTCCCTCTACCATGGCGTGAATCGGAGTCTCAACAAGCTGGCGCACACTGGAGATGATGGTCATGACGGAGATATAGATATCACCGCCGGTGACGGAAAGAATATTGTTGCAGCAGATCGTCACGAGACTGTTGGTGAGCTGCATGATAAATCCGGCTGCACCGAGGCTGAGGATGTTTTTCGCGTGTCCGGTACATTCCGGGATCTCATTTTTATGAAGGAACCGCAGTTTCAACTCGGATTTTTTCGTGAGGAAAAACAGGACGAAGGCTGCGGACAGGCACTGGGAGATCACGGTGGCGATAGCAGCGCCGCGGACGCCGAGTCCGAGGGCAAAAATAAAGAGCGGATCAAGCACCAGGTTCGTTCCGGCACCGATCGCGACGGATAACATGCCGATGCTGGAGTAACCCTGGGCGTTGATAAACGGGTTCATTCCGACCGCGATCATTGACGGCAGGGTTCCGATCAGATAGAGCATCATATACGGATAGGCGTAAATGATAGCCTCAGCGGAAGCGCCGAAGAGGATCAGGATCGGGCGGGCGAAGAGAAAGCCGACCGTCATCAGGATCATAGCGCAGACACAGAGCATCGTAAAAGAAGTGTTCATAATGCGCCTTGCTGTGTCAGGGTCCTTTTTCCCGCGGAAGATCGAGAAGAGTGGTGCACCGCCGGTTCCAAAGAGATTGCTGAAGGCTGTGATGATGACAATGATCGGAAAGCATAAGCCGACCGCGCCGAGAGCGGCTGTTCCGATCTCCGGGATCCGCGCGATGTAGATGCGGTCCACGATATTATATAGAAGGTTTAAGATCTGGGCAACCAGCATGGGGAGCGCGGCTCCGAGGATATTGCCCGTTATGGTTCCGTTTTCAAAATCAATACGTTTCATATGTATGGTAGCTTTCCGTTACTTTTCATGGGTAGGAATTTTCTGAACTGAAAATTCCGTATGATACCGTTATGACCGCGGATTTTGCCGATTCGGAATGCGAAGCATCGGCAAAATCCTGTTACAGTGCGCGGGCATGGAGTGCCCGTGTACTGTAACAGATTTCCTGTAACGATTTGATCCTTTCTAAATTTTTTCTTGCGGTTCAAGTATAGCATCCCCTATAATATATGTAAATTATTGTTTTTGTATAGAAATACAATAAAAATTATATAATACAAGAGAATTTTTACATTCAGACCATGATTGTTATGATCCGGGATCAGGATCCCGCAATTCGTACTGTTGCGGGAGTGGAGGTCTGCAGATCACCGGTCAGAAGGAGAGATTATGGAGATCAGACAGTTAGAATATTTCCGGGCCATCGTTGACGCCGGAACCATCAGTGGGGCGGCGCGGGAGCTTCATATGACACAGCCGCCGCTAAGCTACCAGATGAAAATGCTGGAGGAGGAACTTCAGGTGCCGCTTTTTATCCGCGGCATGAAGCATATCACACTGACGGAGGCGGGAAAAACGCTCTACGAACAGGCGGGAAAGATCCTGATGCTCTCGGAGGTAACGAAGCGGGAGGTCATAAAATCAAGTCAGGCGGCGACGATCCATATCGGAATGACGCCGTCCACCGTGTCTATGATGTCCCATTACCTGATGCGCTTTGCAAAAAGCCATCCCAATATCCATTTTGATATCCACGAGGGATCCACATTCACGATGAGGATCAAGCTTGAGAACCGGATCCTGACCTCGACCTGCGCACGCCAATTACGTTAAGGGGCTGTGAGACGAAAACTCTGGCCGAGGAACGTCTTCTCGCCATGGCAGTTCCGGAGTTTCCTCTTTAAAGGACGCACATCGCTCCATCTGCAGGAGCTCTCGGAACAGCCCTGATCCTGTCCCACCGGTTTCAGAAATATATCGCCTCGAAGTTTGAGGAGGCGGGACTTGTCTGCGATATCTATCTTGCCTGTGAGGATGCGAGGACCGCGATTACGATGGCGGAACGGGGAATGGGGATCGCGATCCTGCCGACTTCGATGCTGGAATTTTCTGATAAGCTGAAAGCATGTGAGGTCAGTGATGCTGATTTTACAACAGAGGTCCTTCTCGCTTGGAGAAAAAGTCGAATTTCGTCGGAAATACAGGAATTTCTGAAATTTTGGAATTAAGAAATGTATTCGTGAAATGCATGAATCCTGATCATCCTGAAGGACTACTGCCGAAAGCACAAGATCAAGGAAGTATTTTCCGCTCAAGGAACGGAAGATAACTTTAGAAAGCATAAAAGTATACAGATTTCATGTAAGAACGATGCATACTCTTTTAAGACAAGCCGTTCATGACATAATACACATTATGTCATGAACGGCTTTTTTGAATGAAAAAATGTATGATCGGAGAACGATACGGAAGTCTTGTGGTAATTGAAAAAGTGAAGATTCCGGGAAAACTGAAAACCTATTGGCGGTGCCGGTGTGACTGCGGGAATACATGCACCGTGGAAGATTCTCACCTGAAAAACGGACATACGAAGAGCTGTGGATGCAGAAGACGGATCCGACTCCAGGAAAAACGCCTCGATCTCACCGGACAGCGGTACGGCAGGCTTGTCGTTCTGGGACCGGCAGCGGGAACGGCAGAAAAATGTGATGGCGCAGTGGAGCAAAGCGGATCGTCCGAAGGGGATCGCGCGGATCGTCCGGTCATCGCGGAGTATACAGAAGAGAAAACAACCGATGGAGAGCATCCATTGGCTTTCAGGGAAAGTCCTACAATCTTGGCAGCTTCGCAACCTATGAGGAGGCAGTTCAGGTGCGGCTGGACGCGGAAAAGCGGTTATATGATCCATTTTTAGCGAAATATCGCGAAGAAAATTCCTGAGGACGCAGGGGGATCACAATACTGATAAAAACACTTCCAACCGCAGGAATACCGGGCAGCTCTGCTGCATAGAATGCAGTTTAGGAAGTGATTTTTATAAATTTTTAAGAACAAGGGGGAAAGGAGGAGCTTTGTGAGCATAAAGAGGCAGAAGAATCCTGTGTGCAGCAATTGAAATATTGACTCACAGTAACTGTTCGACAGAGATACAGTTACGATCCACGATTCGAAAAAAAGGAGGAAAAGAGAGATGAAGAAGCGCGGAATAAAAAAACGTGTTCTGGCAGCACTCATGACGGCCTGTATGGTCGTTGGGTCTGTGCCGGGGGTGTCGTTGGCGGATGTGTCGGGTGAACCATCTGGTACGCTGACACCGGCTGCAAAGAAACATAACTTTGATGGAACAGCGTCAACAGAAGCAGACCCGGATATTGAGCTTAACAAGACAGCTGCATATAACGGAACATTTACTGAGAACGGTCAGACAGAACTTACAAAGACCTTTGAGGTTGGAACGAAACTCACGCTTGCGGATATTCCTGCATCCAAGGGTAAGAGCAGCAGTTACAGCGATCAGACCTGGGATAAATTCCCGGTTGGATATATTGTAGGAAAAGATGGAACGACCTTCACGATCACCTACAAGTGGAGATCAAGCGGCAGTGGCAGTGATTATGACTATAGCACCTCCACAAGAGGCAAAAGCCACAAACGCAGCTGGTAAGTCCGGACGTTGGATCTTAGAGGGCGGCGAGTTCACGGAGGATAACGGGACAACACACAAGAGGACGCATGTACACCGGCTGGCATGAGATCGACGGCAAGTGGTATTACTTCAACACAGCATCCGACAAGGAACTCTTGGCGCAATGCTTGCGAACACCACAACACCGGATGGATATCAGGTAGATGCAAATGGAGCATGGATCCGGTAATTCCGGCAGGAAATCTTCATGGCTCACCGGGCGCGGGATCCTCATAGCAGTCATATTTCTTCTGGGACTGGGAATTTTCCTGTACCCACATATCTGTGACTGGTACTATCAGTATCAGTTCAACAAGGCGATTGCGGCGTATGACCGGTTTCAGGGAATCGACTGCGAAGGAATGATTCAGGCGGCCAGAGAGTACAATGAAAGACTTGCAAAGAAAGAGGAACAGTTTCTGGTTCCCGCAGAGGAACGGGAGGAGCTTGACCACCTTCTGGATCCATGGGAAACAGGGATGATGGGATATGTGGACATTCCGAAGATCGGGGTCCACGTTCCCATTTACCACGGAACGGAAGAGCGGGCGCTTCAGTCGGGCGCCGGTTTCTGGTATGGGACAAGCCTGCCGGTGGGCGGTGAAAATACCCATTGTGTGCTGGCCGCCCATAACGGTCTTGTGAAGGCGAAACTGTTCACTGACCTGGACAAACTGGAAGTGGGAGATCGGTTCACTCTGGATGTCTTAAACGAGACATTCACGTATGAGGTGGATCAGATCCTCGTAACACTTCCGGAAGAGACGGAAGAACTTTATGTCCAGAACGGAAAAGACCTTGTGACGCTTTATACCTGTACTCCGTATGGGGTAAATACCCACAGGCTCCTTGTCCGCGGACACCGGGTAACAGAACCGGAAGAATGATGGAAAAAATGCGCCGGTTCACAAAAAAGTGAAAACGGAGCTTTTTTCGACATAAATTGACATGGAGGGAATCGAAAATGAAAAAGAAAATGAACAAGGTTTTAGTAGTCTGCACAGCGGCAGCAGCGATGACAGCATTTTCAGGAACCGCTTTTGGGGCAACTCTCGATCTGGAGTCAAAGACAGCGGTTGCTGACGCGAAGGATGGAGCCGGGGATATCCAGGAGGCCATAAATCAGATCTCGGGGAACGGAAATAAAGATGGGTGGACCATCAAAATAAAGTCTGGTACATATGACCGATTTACAATTCCGGCAGATTTTAAGAACATCACGGTTGAGGGAGAGAAAAACAGCGTTATTCAGGTGATGAATGCGTCAGTGGCAGACAACCTTTCAGATGCTGGCGGAATTAACGCGTTTGGCAGTAATATTACTTTAAAAGGACTTACAATTGATGCTGGAAATGTACCGGCTGAAGAGGGAAAGTTTACAGCAGCGGTTTCCAATCACAATGGCGCAGTAGGTGGAACTGGCTTTTCTCTTCATGTTGAAAACTGTACGATCAAGGGAACAGATTCACAATTTGCGGATGGTATTTTATTTGACAGTCCGGGATTTGATGTGAAAAATTGTAAAATTTCAGGTTTTAAGCAGGCAGTTGAATTCTTTGGAGATAATTTTGTAGTTCCGGAATCTGGAAATATGGTCAGTGGGAATACGTTCCGTGACTGTAGCTTTGCTATTCATGGATATTTTGGCGGCGGCTCGGATGGCGGAGTGCTGAGTTTTAAGAATAATAAGGTAACCGGTACGGATGATCTGCGCGCCAAAGTAGTGATTCAGGATCAGAGTAATACAGGGGCTGTTCGCGCGGATATCTCTGGAAACACATTTGTGAATGCACTTGTGGGACTTGTCAATCTGAGAGAAAACGGGAAAACGATCTCACCAGTATTGACCTCCAATGAGATGGGCGCAAACAGTTTTTATGTTGAGGCGGTGGAGCCGGGAACCATTGAATTTTATGCGACATATCATGCGCCGGAGAACAGCGAAGGCTGCTGGAGAGTGACAGGAATTGAAGATTTTGGCATTGATGCCGGATTAAATCCGGATGGATCCAAAGCAAAGATCGAGGAGTTGGTGGATGCAGCGAATGAAAGTGGATCCAGAACGTTGAGCATTACGGGAATTGATGAAAACAATCTGATCAAAACGTTCACTTATTTTAAAGATGGAATTTACTGGGACAGCGATAAGGAAAGTAAACCGTCGGTGGACAAAAAAGCGGATGGTCAGGACCGTATCGAGGCAGCAAGGCCAGGAGATGTTATTTCTTTTACACTGGAATCCAATCTGCCGCAGTCACTGTCAGCGCAGGTAAAAAGACGTACTCCAAATGACGACAGACCAGATGATGACAGACCATATATTATAGAAAAGCAGTCTTATCAGCTGATATTCCATGATAAGATGAGCAGTAATCTTTCTCTTAATCAGGCTACATTGAAAGTCGAAATCATGAATAATGGAAAGCTTGTGGAACTGCCGGAGAAATATTACATGGTGCGTACAGATCTTGAAGGTGAGACTTTCCGGGTAACAGTAGGACTTGTGGCAGCGTTTAATGATGGTCAGATCTCGTATGATCAGCTGAAGAATGCGGCACAGATCGTCGTATCTTATGACGCAACGGTAAAAGACAGTGTTATCAATGGAGACAAGGTGGAGAACCGTGCATGGGTCAACGACAGCGAAGAGGATATCGTTGACGGCCCGGTCATCGATCCAGATGTTCCGTCCACCGGTGGAGTTGGAACAAAAGCCTTCACAGCAGCAGGAATCGCCCTGATGGGAGTTGCAGCAGGTGCTGTGATCGTGACAGGTAAGAAAAAGAAAGAAGAACAGTAATTCAGACTTTTCGGATTGTTGCTAGTTATGAGAACGAGGTAGAGACATGAAAAAATCATGGAAAAGTTTCATGACCGTCACCGCAGCCGCTGCTGCGATGACGGCTGCCATGGCATTTTCTTCGTTGGCGGCTGTGGCGAAGGTAGATGATGACCTTCCGGAAAACCGTCATATCGTAGCGGTAGCCTCCGGCGGATATGAGACGGGATTCCAGATCAAGGCGGCTCATGGCGCGGATATCTACGAGACGACAAGTTATCCGATCGATAAAAAGGCAGACGGCGAGGATGAGATCGGAACCGTAAGTCAGGGAAAGAAGATCGAGTTTACACTGAACTCCAGTCTTCCAAAGCTGCTTGCACGCTATGTTGTAACGGCATCCAACGCCTCACCGGCAAACTCCGCAAGGGAGATTCGCAAAGTCCGCGTACACAGTGCGTCCGGCGCGGGAATAGTCCGCGTACACAGTGCGTCCGGTGCGGAGACAGTCCGCGTGTACAGCGCATCCGGTGCCCAGTTCCTTTTAGCAGATGAAAAATATGCGATCCCGGATTCTGTTGTGGAGACCATGGTCTTCCACGATGAGATGAACCGGTATCTGAAGTTTATCGACGGTACGCTCCGTGTGACTGCGGGCAGGGATGGAAAAGAAGTTCCTTCCGGGTATTACACGGTAACAGCCAGTGGTTCCAACGCATTCCGGGTTGAGGTTGATCTTGTAAACCTCTTTAATACCGGAATCATCGATTATGAAGATCTGACGGGTGAAAATCCGATTACAGTGACCTATGAAGCGATCGTGACAGACGACGCGATCCAGGGGGACGAGCTGTTTAACGAAGCCTGGATCAACGATGGAGAACATGATTCCGTGGAAGGTGATGTCCTCGATAAGAAGGTTCCATCCACAGGCGGAACGGGACGGGGAATGTACACGGGTCTGGGACTCCTGTTTATGGTCACAGCGGCAGCAGCAGGGAAGAGAAAAAGAAGCATGTAGATCAGATACAGAAATCGATGTAGAAGGAAGGAATCCAAGATGACAGGAATTCGGAAAAAGAATAAGATCCTGGGCTTTATTTTTGCCGTGCTTGCGGTATGGATGGTGATATTTCAAAATCCGTCCTACGCGGCACAGCGGTGCAGTCTGAACGTAAAAACAGAACAGGCCGGAATGACAGTATATCTCTATCGGGTTGCCGAAAAACAGGCAGGTGTCTATGTACTGAATGAGAATTTTCAGGCATCCGGTGCGGATGTTTCG
>SCPN01000687.1_pt1 | contig 43155 bp, 37 predicted proteins | sample 6106831 | NCBI WGS metagenome assembly SCPN01 (sample SAMN10720447, study PRJNA508395) | human gut metagenome | isolation source: Participant 1, 0 month | reverse complement strand
AAAATCTTTTTATTCATAAATAGAACAAATAAATATCAGGATATCCATAACCATTCCACAACACATGTTACAGAATAGTCCTTACCCATCCTTCCGGTCCTTCAATTCTTCCCATCTGGATTCCGGTCAGCGTATCATACAGCTTCTGGATAACCGGCCCCATCTCGTCCATGCCGCTGGCAAAGCAGATATCCCTGCCGTGATCCACTACCTTTCCCACGGGGCTGATGACTGCTGCCGTACCGCAAAGTCCGCATTCCGCAAAGTCCTTCAGTTCCTCCAGCTTTACAGGACGTTCCTCCACTTCCATTCCCAGCATATCCTTTGCCACGACTACCAGGGAACGTCTTGTGATGGAAGGCAGGATGCTGTCTGATTTGGGGATAATGATTTTGCCGTCTTTATCTACAAACAGGAAATTCGCGCCTCCTGTTTCTTCCACATAAGTCCTGGTGGCAGGATCCAGATAGAGGTTTTCGTCAAAACCATTAGCATGTGCGGTCACACATGCATGAAGGCTCATGGCATAGTTAAGGCCGGCCTTGATATGTCCGGTTCCATGAGGAGCCGCACGGTCAAAATCGCTTACGCACAGGGTCAGAGGCTTTGCGCCGCCCTTAAAGTAAGGCCCTACCGGCGTTACAAAAGCACGGAACTGATATTCCTCCGCAGGCTTAACGCCGATTACCGGAGAGCTTGCAAACATATAGGGACGGATATAAAGAGTGGCTCCGCTTCCATAAGGGGGAACCCATGCTGCGTTGGCCGTCACAACCTTATCGATGGCGTCCAGGAATCTTTCCTTGGGAAATGCAGGCATCTCCAGACGTTTCGCACTGTCAATCATACGTTCCGCATTCAGATCAGGACGGAAGGTTACAACACGTCCGTCTTCGGTCGTATAAGCTTTCAGCCCCTCAAATATTTCCTGGCAGTACTGCAGGATTCCTGCGCATTCATTCAGCTGAATGGTAGGATCCTCTGTCAGAGTTCCTTCATCCCAGGCCCCGTTCTTATAGTTGGATACATAGCGCTTATCCGTTATGTGATAACCAAATCCCAGATTGGCCCAATCAATATTTTTCTTTTCCATCGCAGCTCACTCCTTTGTTATAAACTTTACTGATTTAATTCATTGAATCCTATTATAGCACTATTTTTTTATCAGTCAAAGATTTTTTTCATCACATAATTCGTGAGCTTAACTCCCTTTCGCACCACCTGCTGCTCCTTCATCACCCGATACCCTCTTTTTTCAAAAAAGGGCCTGGCGGTAATGGATGCATGTGTGGTGAAATACGCTGCGGCGCAGTTTTCCTCCAGCCGGTAACAGAGGGCGCTGGCAATCCCCTTTTTCTGATAATCCTTATGTACATAGAGCCGGTCCAGATATCCGGCCGCATCCATATCCGCGAATCCGACGATTACGCCGTTTTCCTCCGCGACAAAAGTATCATGCTCCAGAAAGGAGCGGTTCCAGGCCGCGGTATCCACCTTGCCGTCGGCCCAGGCATCCAGCTGTTCGTTTGTATAATCCGCAGCGTTTACCTCATGTACCGTATCGTAAAAAAGCGCCGCCATTTCCCGGCAGTCCTCCGGCCGATATTCCCTGATCTCCATTCCACCCTCCTGCGTACTGCTACAGCATCTTCCTTTTCCGCAGAATCCGTATCACAATCAGGCACAGCCCCAGCGTAATCAGGCAGATGATCCCGAAGCCAAAGGGCGTATTCGCCAGCGGCATCCATTTTTCATCCACGTTCATTCCGTAAATCCCGGAAATAATCGTGGGGATCGCCATAACGATTGTGATGGACGCCAGATATTTCATCGCGGTATTCAGCCGGTTGTCAATCACCGCCGAAAGCAGCTCCCTGGTGCCCTTGATGATATCCCGGTAAATCTGGGTCATCTCGATGGCCTGCTGGTTCTCCACCACCACGTCCTCCAGAAGCTCCTGATCCTCCGGGTACTTTTTTATCTTACTGTAGCGTACCAGTCGCTCCAGGACCATTTTGTTGGCGCGCAGGGAGGTGTCAAAATATACCAGGTTGGATTCCAGCTCATGCAGATCGATAAGATCCACATCCTCCGTATCCCCGCCAATATGCTCCTCAATCTCCTTCCGCCTGCGATCCACAATCCGCAGATAGGACTGGTACAGCACACAGGTACGCAGAAAAATCTGGTAAATAAAACGGATCTGCTTTTTCGTGCTGAATTCCTTTACCATGTTATCCGCAAAGGATTTTAACACAGGCGTATCCTCCGCACAGACCGAAATCAAAGTATCCCCCGCAAAAATCAAACCAAGAGGGATGGTGGTATACGCCTCCCTCTTGTGTCTGTATTCTATGGACGGTATGTCAAACAGTATCAGTGTATAATCATTGCTCACATCCACACGGGAGCTTTCCTCATCATCCAGCGCCGCCCGGATATCCGCGATATCCACCTGAAATTCCCGCGCCACCAGAAGGCATTCCTCCAGAGAGGGATTCACAAGATTCACCCATGCGCCGGGTCTGAAATCCGTTACTTCGCGAAGCAGATTTTTTTCCGTTACATATCTTCTCATCATAGCAAGGTTCCCCGCTTTATAACTTTAGTAACTGTTCAGTCCCCCTCACAGTTACCATTTTTCTATAATTTCAGAACCATCATAACACAATTATATGTTTTTTTCCAACCGGATTTTACGGGACACGGGCACCTGACGGCAGAACGGAAAGGGACCTTAACAGTTCTCAATGCACCTGCTTATCCCTCCGTCCCCTGCTCCATCTGCGCCAAATCCACCATATAAATACAAGGCTTCCCCTCTCTGTCCGACACAAATATCACATGCCTGTTATCCTCCGTAAAGCAGGGATGGGGGTGGGAATCCTGGGGATTGCCGTGCACCGCCCTCCAGGACGTCCCATGGTAGCACAGCTTCCTTTCCTCCCTCTTTTCCACATCCACGAGGTAAATGAAATCATTCTTGATTTCACCGCCTTCCTCCGGCTGGTCCTTCAGCAGATGAATCGGCACATCGCTGCCCTGGGCGTCTCCCACCATGTACCGGTTTTTCCGGTCACAGATAAAATGGGCGTAAGGGGAGCAGGGCATAAAAATCTCCTCCTCCATGGTATCCGGATCGATCATACGGATATTCTCCACCTTTTCTCCGGTGGTTTCCCGATAGACAAAGGCCAGCTTTGACCCGTCCGGAAGCCAGAATTCATGAGTCAGAATCAAATCCGAAGGCTGCTGCCTGCAGCAGCGGTAATTGCTCCCGTCGCTCTGGACCAGCCACAGTCTGGCGTCAATAAGATCGTAAGGGCCTTCATGGCAGAACATAATGGTATCCGGATCCCCGGGACGGATCTGCGCATGCCCGAACCAGCAGTCATCCTCCAGCACCGTATGGAAGCTGCCTGTCTGCAGATCGCAGTAAACGATGCGGCAGTGAGGCTTCGCCTTGCAGGTAATCGCAAAAAAGTCCCAGTTTGCCCCCTTCTTCTTCTCCGGCAGGGAATCCCTGCGCGTCTCCACAATGGCAAGGAAACGGTTGTCCTCGCTCATTCCCCAGTTTCCGCCGTTCCAGCCCTCCGGAATGCGGTATACACACTCCCTTTCCAGCGTTTCCAGGGAAAGCTTCCAGATCGCCTGCTCCTGCTGGTAAAAAATATGCTGATCATCCGCCGCAATCAATCCGCCGTAATCGTCCAGCCCTTCCCCTTCCGTCAGCTGCACGGCATCACCCGATGCCAAATCCATAAGATAAAGCTGACGCTCGCCGCCAATTTCCGCACAATACAGCAAATGAGAGCCATCCGCAGTCGTCATACGGTTATAAAATATATGGTGATGGTGATCTCCGTGAGCCTCACCACCCCGTTCCCGTCCATCCGAAACTCCTGAAACCGATTCTTAATCATATCTCCTGCCGCCATCTTTTCCTCTCCTTATTCTCCCACCCACCGTTTTTTCTATACTCCGAAGGATGTATTAAATGAATATAATATTCCGTAACCGCTCAGCCCGCAGTTGCCTTTCCTACCTCTCCCCGCCGGGATACAGCGTGGATCTGTAAAGTCTCTTTTCCTGGGGCACCGGCTTCCCGGAAGGCATTTTCTCCGGTTCAGGCTCCGTACCGCTGTAAACCCAGGCCGTTTCCCCGGAATAGACGATCACATCCTCCTTTCCCCGGCCGAACAGATCTCCATGCAACACATAGCCGTCATTGGAAAATGTCACCGCCGCCTCACCGTTTCCGTCATACAGCGCAGGCATCACCCCGCCGCCTCTGCGGTATGCAAGGATATAATCCTTCCCGTCGCCGTTCCAGTTGGAAAGCGCGTCCACAATGGTAAGCCATCCGCTGGTTTTCCGGTCCTCCTTCCAAACCTCCCGGCCGCAGCAGTCCAAAAGGAACATCCCGTCCTTTCCGTCCCACTGGCCCTTATAGCCGTCGCCCCGGCGGATTCTGTCAAGCCCCGCCACCTGCAGCCCCGGCTCTCCCGGCAGGAATTTCCCCAGCGCGATATGCTGGGATTCTATGGAGCCGTCATACCGCCACAGCTCCTCCCCATCCGCGCTGTACAGACAGGTCACGCTTCCGCCCACGGCGATTTCCGGCCTGCCGTCGCCGTTCACATCGCCTACCCAGAGACAGTCCGCATGATCCTCCAGATCATGGCAGGACCACAAAACCCTTCCGTTATGATCCAGCAGATCATAGCCTGCCATCACCTCGTCATAGCCGTCCCCGTTCACATCGGCCGCCCAGGGAAAATGCCCCAGGTTCCCTTCATGGGTCCACAGCACCTCAAACTGCCGGTTCATCGCCCACATATGAAAATACCGATCCTTTAAAATAATATCCTCCGGCTGCTCCTTCCCCGTCAGATTGGCAATGATGATGCAGTCATGGGCTTCCTCTGCCGGCAGCTCATGGCTCTCCTTCACCGAACCGTCGGCGCCGTCCAGAACCAGGAACTTTTTATCCATCACGCACAGAATTTCCAGCCGCCCGTCATGATCGATATCATAAATCTGCGCCGGAAAATCCGAGCCGAAGTTTCCAGGCTTTCCCGAGCTGTCGCCCCTCTGCCACAGCAGCTCTCCCGTAAGACGGTACGCGGTGACACAGGTGATCTGGTGCGGTACAAAACGATCGTCAATCCCGCTGTCCGCCTGTACAAATACTACCTCCATCCTGCCGTCCCCGTCAATATCCCCCAGAAGGCCCTTGCCGCCTCCTGCTGCCGAAATATCAAAACTGTTTATCAGCTTCGCTTCCATCCCTGCTCCCTTCCGCCTGCTTTAACAGGCATAAAATCCACGTCCGGCCCCGCTATTCCAGCCAGGGCAGCACATCCTTGAAATCACAGTCATCCGCGTAATAGAACTTGGTATAGCAGGGCTGGTTATAACAGTTATTCTGCCAGGCCACCCCGCAGCGGTACATTGTATCATGCATCAGCGTAAAAAGCTTGTGCCGTGTCAGCTCCGTATTGGTATAAATGCGGATGGCGCTGTCATCCTTTTTCCGAAGCAGCAGCTCCTCCCTGAAATCCCCGAAAATATCCGCTATAAGACAGGGATTTCCCTTCGTGCCGTTGTTTGTCATAGTATCCTCTGGATCCAGCATCACGCCATGGGTATTGTCATTGATTACCCCCGGCTGTACCGTTCCGATGTACTGCGGGCTGTCCAAAATCTGCGTGCTCATATCCGCAGCCCAGCGGATATTGGCGTTGGTTCCGGGCAGCGGCACGTCCAGCTTATTCCCCTTACAGTCAAACACCTCGTTCACCCACACCTGAAGCCCCCTCGTGTTGGGATCGATTTTCCCCACCATACACCGGCCCAGGTCTTCCGTGGCATATTCCCCGAAAAAAGCCTCCCCGCTACAGGCGTCGCGCAACGCAAAGCCATAAGGCACATGCTCCCCGCCCTCAAACACATTGAAGATCTGCAAGCCCGGCCGATCCGGATCGATTTTCGCCACATGCATGGCGTCCCCGTGCCCCAGCTTGATGCGCAGCCCATCCGGCCGTATGTCACTGCTGCTGTAAAGAAGGGAGCCGTCATGGTCTATCACGGCCGCGCCGTATATGATCTCCATGCATCCGTCGCCGTCCACATCCGCCGTGGAAAGGCTGTGGTTCCCCTGCCCCGCCAGACTTCCATATTCCGGATCCGTCCCTTCCAGCAGATGGACTCCTCCGTCATGAAAAGGATTTGACATGGGCACATGCCCGCTGTCCACAAAGAACGTTTCCCGGAACCGGTTTTCAAAAAAATCATACGCAACTACCGTTGTCCTGGTATAATATCCCCGGCAGACGATTAAATACGGACGTTCCCCGTCCAGATAAGCCACGCCTGACAGGAATCTGTCCACCCGGTTGCAGGGTTCTATCCGGGGCATTGCATAATCCCCCCAGATAAGCCCGTCATCCTGCCTTCCCACAGGAAAACGGATCGTCTGCAGCTCTTTACCGTCCCCTGCAAACATGGTCAGATATTCCGGCCCTTCATAAATGAAGCCCTCAAACTGATCCAGCCTGTTCTTTTCACTTCTGGAGGGCGCATATTCCCTGATAAAAATATCGGCAAGCAAATGCGCATCCTCCTTTGATAAAGGATAAGACACCCGTGGCTGCATGCCCCAGCATTCCTCCAGCGTCAGCGGCCATTCTCCCCTCTTTACCTCAGGGCGCTCCTGCCAGAGCGCGAAAACCTCCGCCATATGCTCTCTGTAATCCGCTGCACTGCAGACATAATTATCCTCATGGGAACAGCCGGCCTCCAAATCCTCCGGCAGCATGGTAATATATTTTTCCTCTTTTACCCTGCCGTCCGCAAAAAAGGTGGTCATCTTCGTCCCCGGAGCCGTTTTGACAGCCATTTCCGCCTTACCGTCCCCATTGAAATCATACACCATAAACTGGGTATAATGCGCGCCGGCCCGGATATTGACTCCCATATCCAGCCGCCATAAAAGCGTCCCGTCCAGCTTATAGCAGTCCAGGTAACACCTGCCTGTATAGCCTTTAATCGATACGTCATGGGAATTGGACGGATCCCACTTTACAATATACTCGTATTCTCCATCCCCGTCCACATCTCCCACGCTCATATCATTGGCATGGTACACATAGCTTTCCCCTGCAGGGGTCACGCCGCCCTCCGGACGCTTCAGCGGCAAATCCAGATATTCCTTCTCCCAGGCCTTCACTTCCTCACAGCGGGCGCCCTCACAGCCGTCCCTGACCGGAGCCACCGCATACCCGTCCCCAGCGCTGCCCGCGCTGTCCAGATAATTGGTGCTCGTACTGACCTCGGCAATCCGTTCCCCATTCCTGTATACATAAAAATCCGTCCCCGTCATTCCGGTGTCACAGTATCCGGATACTTCCCCCAGAAACAGCCGCCAGCTTAAAAAAATCCCGTTTTTTACCGGAACGGCGACCAGTCCCCTGTTCAGCTGCTCCAGCTGCTCGTGGAACACCTTTTTTACCGGCGTCCTGAGAACCCTGCCACATTCTCCCTCCACGCCGTCCTTCACGCAGGACACCTTCACATAATGCGGGACATGTGTCGCCCTATGCAGCGTATAGGAGCAGTCCGCCGTCTCCGCCAGCCTGCAGTATTCCATGGACGGCGTATCGCTGTCCGCCCAGTAAACCCGGTAGCATTCCGCCCCGTCTTCCGGCTCCCAGGCAATTGTTGCCGAAGAATCCGTTATTTCCTGTAATCTTATTTCCATCCCATTTCCCTTCCTTATGTATTTAAATAAGAAAAAAGGAGGCTGCAGAATTCTTCCGACCCCTGCAGCTCTCCCCTTTATCCGGCCATCCGGCCTGCATTACTATTTATTTTGTCTGATCCGCCTGATACATTTCATTGATTTCAGTAATCAGATCCGCGCCGCCGCGCTGTTCCCAGACTTTAAACTGTTCCTGTAAGCCATTTTCGTCAATCTGTCCGCAGATATACTGGGTTCTTGCCCTGTCCAGGATATCCTTCAGGTCGGTTCCCACTTCCGCGTTGATTTTTGAGCTTACCAGATATCCGGAAGCCGGATTAAATACCGCAATATCAACATTTGCAGCCTTAATCGCTTCTTCCTCAATGAGGCGGTCTGATTTTTCCACGGTCTTCATATCCGGTAAATCAGGCACATAGGCAACGGACTGGTTCAGGCCGATTTCCGGTTTTTCCTGAATTTCCTTGTCTGCAAGCAGGTCAACAATGTAGCCCTCTTCATTGATTTCATGATCTCTTCCTTCCAGGCCGTAGTCCGCAAGGATTCTCATATCCTCATCGTTCATCTTGTCCAGATAGGTCAGGCAGTTTTCCACATCCTGCTCTGTCTTGGCTCCAGCCTTGGTAATCAGGAAGCAGCCTGCCGCACCGGAGGTAGCCAGCGTATGAGGTTCTCCGCCTTCTTCCGCCGCAATGCCGCCGATCAGCTTCATGCTTGCATTGCCTTCGCCTGTTACGGAAGGAATCCCTTCTGTTTCAAAATAATCCCATATTCTTCTGGAGTTGTCAAGAACATCCAGGAACATGCCGCACTCGCCATTCTTTACGCCGTCAGTCCAGGTATTGGTCTCACGGGTTGCCCAATCCTTATAGATAAGGCCGTCATCATACATCTTCTTCATCCACTTCAGGGCTTCCAGATATTCCTCGGTCTGATGGACGGGAACCAGCTTTCCGTCAACTTCCTTCCACTGGTTGCCTGCGCCGAACCATGCCTGGATGATGTCCAGCGGCCCTGTATATTTGCACATGCACAGACCATAGGTATCGTCCTTGCCGTTTCCGTCAGGATCGCCGTAGGTGAACTGATACATCATGTTATAAATATCTTCGATGGTCTTAGGCTCCTCCAGCCCCAGCTTCTCAGCCCAGTCCGCACGGTAGCCCAGCCCGTTACGTCCGATGGGTCTGGAACGGTAAACGCCTACCAGCTGGCCGTCCACGGTAAATGCCTTACACACATTTTTATTCATCTTGGAAAGGTTGGGGTATTTTTCCTCATCCCATACAAAATCATTCAAATCCCAGAATGCACCGTCCTTGGCCGCCTGTACGATATTGGCTCCCAGGTCGCTTCCGTAGGTGATTACCATGGGCATATTCGCTTTGTCCATCAGGGTAACGCCCAGGATATCGCTGTAGGAATCGTTGGCTACCCAGTTGAAATCAACATTGATTCCCGTATAATCCTCGGCTGCCTTCAGCACGTCTTCGGAACCAACATTCCCCATAGCTTTTCCATAGATATCAATGCACATGAAAGTGATAGTAGGATTTTCTGTGCTTCCGCCGCAGCGCTTCCGCCCGCTTCCTGGGAAGCGGCCTGTGTTCCCTCCGCTGCCTGTCCGCTGCCCGTTTCAGCCTTGCTGCCGCAGCCTGCAAGCATGGAAACCGTCATCGCGCCCACTAACAATAAGGATAATAATTTGTTTCGTTTCATTGTTTTCCTCCCTTAAATTATAAACGTTTATGTTAAATCAGCCCTTCACCGCGCCGACCATAACACCTTGGGTAAAGTACTTCTGTACGAACGGGTAAATCAGCAGGATGGGCACGGTTGCCACTACCGTGGTTGCCATCTTAACCGCTTTTTCCGGCGGCTGTCCCATCATTCCCCAGTCAATCGGGGTTCCGTCCGTATTGATGCCGCCGGCCAGGAAGATAATTCTTCTCAGGGCGATCTGCACTACCTCCTTGCTCTTATCGGAAATATAGAGCATTGCGCTGAAGTAGGAATTCCAGTGCCCTACCGCGTAAAACAGGGATACGGACGCGATGGTGGGCTTGGAAAGAGGCAGGATTATTTTCAGGAAAATCCCCAAATCCGAGCTGCCGTCCACTCTCGCCGCTTCCTCCAGCTCCTTGGGGATTCCCTGGAAGTAGTTCTTGATGATAATCATATTGAAGGCGCTGATTGCGCCGGGCAGCCAAAGCGCCCAGAAGCTGTTGGTCAGTCCCAGCGAGCTGACTACCAGATAGCTGGGTACCATACCGCCTGAAAAAAGCATGGTGATGATAACCATATTGATGAAAAAGTTACGCCCTCTCAGATAGGAACGGGAAAGCGGATAAGCCAGTGTAGTTGTAAAAAACATATTGATGGCCGTACCGATGACGGTTACAATCACCGAGTTTTTCAGCCCCTTAAACACATCTCCTGTCCGGATGATATATTTATAGGCGTTTAATGAAAATTCCGTGGGAATGATGAAGAACGCCCTCTCCGTCAGTTCACGCTCCGTAGCAAAGGAACCGGCCAGTACATACAGGAACGGAAGGACAGTAACCACTGCGCTCAAACCGACTATGAAATAAATCAAAACCTGTACCGCCTGGTCGCCGGGGCTCCTTTTGATTTTGGAGCCGTTACGCTGTTTTGCCATTGATATCTCCCTCCATTTTAATAGAATCCTGATTCGCCGCACATCTTTGCAATCTTATTGGCCGCCAGCACCATTATCAGGCTGACAACGGATTTGAATACGCCTGCCGCCGTCGCCATGGAATACTGGGCCAGCTTGATGCCTTTATTATATATGTAAGTATCGAACACCTCGGATGCCGTATAGTTCAGGTCGTTCTGCATCAGGAAAATCTGCTCATATCCTGTATTCGGATGGAGCCCACCTTCAGAATCAGCATGATTACGATGGTTCCGCGGATGGCGGGCAGCGTAATGTGCCACATCAGCCTCCAGCGTCCAGCGCCGTCAATTCTCGCCGCTTCATACAGCTCCATATCCACGCCGGCCAGCGCCGCCAGGAATACGATGGTGCCGTACCCGGTTTCCTTCCATATATTCTGTCCTACAATCAGGCCGTAAAAATACTTGGGCGACGCCAGGACATCCGGCGCAGCGCCCCTGCCCATGATGCTTTCCAGAATCTTGTAAACAATACCGTCTGTGGTGCTGAACAGCTGCTGCGTCAGCGTTGCCACAATAACCAGGGAAATAAAATGCGGTATGTAAATCAGCGTCTGCGACACCCGCTTGTACCCCTGGCATCTGATTTCATTTAACAGAAGCGACAGTAAAATAGGCGCCGGGAAAAAGAAAATCAGACTCAGTATGGAAATGGACAGGGTATTCTTCAACAGCATCGTGAAGTCATAGCCCATAAAAAACTTCTTGAAGTTCGCCAGTCCCACCCATTCACTGGACAGATATGCGCCGATGGCGCTGTCTGCGCTGAAGGGTCTGAAATCCTGGAACGCGATGACGATTCCCGCCATCGGCAGGTAATTGAACACCAGCATATAAAGCACGCCGGGTATTAATAGAATATACAGCCATTTGTGCGCTATCACGAAATGCAGGAACGATTCCTTCTTCTGATAGGGAACAGCGGCTGCCTTCCCTTTTTGTCTGCTCACTAAAAGCCCTCCTCTTCTTTACTTTAACTATTGGGATGTGGTGTCCCTTGGTTCGTTTTGTATAGTAATCTAACTACACGCGTTTTTCAATGAGGAATATCTTTCCATTTCAAAAATAAAGGGAGGCAGAAAGCCCCGTTTTACGGGCTTTCCGCCTCCCTGCTCCTGTCAATAATCATTATCTTTCCCGCCGGAAAGCATATGATTATCATCTTTTGTTACCGTATTTTACAACATGATTATTTTACAGTCGGCTTTTATCCTCCTGGCCTTTATGCTCCTTCCGGTATTTTCCCGGGGTGCTGTCCACATATTTGCTGAAGAAGCGGATAAAATTCTGTGTGTTTGCATAGCTGAGCTGCTCCGATATTTCCGCGATGGAAAGCTCCGTATTCAGCAGCAGCTCTTTGGCGGTTTCCAGTTTTTCCAGGTTCACCAGATCCGTAAAGGTCATATTCCGTTCCGCCTTCAGGATTTTCCAGATATAGCTGGGGTGATAATTCAGCTGCTCAGCGCATTCCGTCAGCGTAATGTCCCCCCTGCGCTCATGCACAAGCTCCATGATCCGCCTGAGTATTTCGGAGGAAGCCTGATAGCGGTACTGCCGCAGCGCTTCGATGGAGGGCTGGACGATCTGGGAATTCATATAGCTCTTGAGCTTGTCGCTTTCACAGATATAGTTCAGCTTCTGGAAAATATCTTCGGAACGGTCCCGAAACACCTGGTTGGCAGACAGGCCCGCGTCCGAAAGCACAGCCAGCACGGCTATCACCAGCCGGTACAGGAAAAAGTTCCTGTCATGACGGGTTATCCCTCTGTTATTCAGGCTGTTGATGAATTTATCCACCAGCTGCGCCGCTTCCTCGCAGTCGCCGTCATTGACCGCTTTGGTGAGCGCATTTTCCATAACATAATCATAGCCGCTTATAATACCGTCGTTCCTGGCGATTTCCTCATAAAAGGTGATATCGCTGTGATCCCTTGGCCCGCTCCCCGTATTCTTGAGCGTTTCCATACATTCATTGTAAGCGGTGCGCAGATATTTCAGCCCCGGAAATACCTGGCTGACGCCGGAAATCAGTGAACAGCCGAACTCCGTCTCCACAAACTCCGTAAACTCGGTGTGGATGCGCATTGTCTTTTCCCGCAGCTCCTCCTGGGTATTGGCGCCTGTCAGAAGCAGGATCTGTCCGTTCAGGCAAAGCACCGGCGTAATCAGCCCGGCGGCAATCCCTTCCGGCGCCTTCTTCACAATGGTCATGCTCAGCGCTTCATTTTCCAGCTCGCTTTCCTGGTCCGTTTCCCCTTCCAGCATACACACCGCCGTCAGGAGCTGGTATACCCTGGCCCTTGGCAGCTGGAACTGCTCCTGCGCCCCTGCCACCGCCTCCGGCGTCATTTCCCCGCGGATGGTACGGATGATAAACTGCTCCACCAGTATCTTCTGCTGGTTCTGCACCATGAGCTGCAGGCTTTCCTTCGTGTCCACAAGCTGTACCACATTTTCCCGGATGGCGGAAAACTCGTCCATTTCCTCCGTATCCACCCCCGCAATATCGGATACATACGCGTTCAGGCTCTTCACCGGCTGATACAGGATGCTTGTAAATATCCGGCTGAGGATGAGCAGAACGATGAGCGCGCCCATGATCACCAGGGAGACTCCCAGGATTCTTCCCGCGCCCTCCTTCATCTGCCCCAGATTATAGGCCAGCACATAATTCATGCCGTTGCCCGAGGTGCCGCTGATCCGGATCCTGTATTCACCGCCGCCTTCTATCTTCAGGTTATCTATGCGTTTTTCGTTTTTCAGCTCCTCCGGATGCGCGGAAAAATAATTTTCCAGCACCTCATCCGAAGAATATATGGTCTTTGCATCACTGCTGAATATGCACAGCTCATAACCGGCCAGGTTGCTGTCCAGACGCTGCCTCAGCCTGGGAAGGTTCAGCTGCACCATAACGATCTGATCCACCCGGTTCACATTCCCCGGCAGCTTCATGATCATCTGGAAGCCGGAAACATCCAGCGTTTTGCTCTGATAAATCCCATTTACATAGGCCGATTTTTCTCCCACATTATTCATCCAGAACAGCGTGGAGGGAATCTGCGCCGCTTTTTCCAGAAGCCGAATCAACCTGTTCCTTGTTGCGAACCTCACTCCAGCCGGTACATGCGTTATTCGTAAGCACCAGTCCTCATGATATTGATGAAGGCATAGCTTCCATATTCATCAGATAGGTAGGCCCCTTCAGCAGATTCTGTGCCTCATTCAGATTGCTGTAATCACTGTACGGTATGCTTCCGTCTCCCCTTCAGCCAGCTCATCTGATCATCCGTGGAAATTTCCTGTAAACTGCCGGATCGAAGCGTAACCTCCACATCATTGCAGATCTGGGCTTCAATCCTTCCATGGAAAGGTCCGTCTGCCTGGTCACTTCATCCAGATAGACTTTATAGGATATGCTTCCGGCTATCAGAAGCGGAACCACCGCCATGAGCAGAAGCAGCAGGAAAATCCGGTTCTGATATTTTCCGCCGTGCCTGTCCTTCCGTACGGTTTTCATAGGCTCACTCTTTCCCTTCTTCCAAAAAGGAGAAAGCTCAGTCAAAGCTTTCTCCCTTCTGTTTCTTCCAGTGTAAATTCAGAAGCCCTTACACCACGTACCAGACGCGTTTGCCGGCTTCCAAAATATTTGCTGTGCCACCTTAGAGTGTGTCAGGAATGAATTTTCAAACACGCTCTAGTCCGTAAAGTTATCGAAGTAGCCCTGCACCAGGATAACAGGAGTTCCCTTGTCGCCGGAACCGCTCGTCAGGTCGCAGAGAGAACCGATCAGATCGGTAAGCCTTCTGGGGGTAGTTCCCTGAGAAGCCATGTCTCCCACCAGATTCCCCTTCTTACCCTTGATTCTTTCTGAAATCGCTTCCTTCAGCGCATCTCCTGAAAGATCCTTGAAATCGTTGTCTGCCAGATATTTCAGCTTCACTTCGTTGGGAGTTCCTTCCAGGCCTTCCGTATTGGCCACCGCCACACAGGGGTCAGCAAGTTCCCAGATTTTTCCCACAGGATCCTTAAAGGCGCCGTCGCCGTAAACCATTACTTCCACATGCTTTCCGGTTTTCGTAAGAATCTGGTTCTGGATATCATTCACCAGATCCGTGCAGTCCCTGGGGAACAGCTTGATGGTGTCCTCCGTGGATTTATTAGAGCCGAGCAGGCCGTATTTTTCATTGCAGCCGCTTCCGTTTACAGGGGATGTAAGAATATCATCCAGACCGCATACCACCTGGGCGCCGCACTCCTTCAGGATCCTCTTGGTGCGCGCTCTCGTATGGATATCACAGTTGAGTACATTCTTTGTATAATCTAAAATCACTCTGGGATTGTTGGCGAAAATAACCTCAACCTCCGCGCCGCATTCACGGATCAGGTCGCTGTAATAAGCCACATAATCCACGCCGGTGAAAGGATGCCTGTTCTCGCCGAACAGCTCCCTGTATTTTTCCAGGGAAAGAACATCGCTGTAGGGATTCACTCCGGCTTCATCCAGCTGATCCTGGGAAACCAGCGCATTGCCCACTTCGTCGCTGGGATAGCTGAGCATCAGCACCACCTTCTTAGCTCCCATAGCGATTCCGCGAAGGCAGATTGCGAAACGGTTCCTGGAAAGGATGGGAAAAATAACTCCGATAGTCTCTCCTCCCAGCTTCTCCTTCACATCCTGCGCAATCGCTGCAACGGACGCATAATTTCCCTGCGCTCTCGCCACAATGGATTCCGTTACGGAGATTACATCTCTGTCCCTTAACTCAAAGCCTTCACTTTCCGCCGCTTCCAGCACGCTGGAAACAACGATATCTGCCAGATTGTCCCCTTCACGGATAATCGGGCAGCGGATTCCTCTTGAAATGGTTCCTACTCTTCTTTCCGCCGTATGCCTCTTTTGTTTGTCATTCGCATAAACGCGATCATACGCACCGGCTTCGGTTGCGAAGCGGCCGGCCCGTCAGAAGGCCCTTTTTGGCCTCTCCGGCCCGACAGGAAGCAGGCGCACAAAAATATTATAATATAAAGTTTACGGTTATGGAAGCAGAAATTTATTTATTTTCTGTAATCTCCCTCTTACTGTTTTCTTTCATACTTCAGGAAATGATATGTTGTGTCAAAATAGCTCTGTTCATCGCTTTCCGCCGTAATTTCCCATTCACCTGAGGCATCCAGATTGGGAAAGTAAGTATCCGCCTCGTAGGAACGGTCAATTTTGGTCACATGGGCCGTGTCGCAGTAAGGAAGCAGCTGGCTGTAAACGCTGTCGCCCCCAATGACATAAACGTCCTTTGTGTCATAATTTTTCAATTCCGCCAAAAGCTCCTCCACAGAATGGACCACTATGGCGTCCTTCACCTGATATTCCGGATTCCGGGTCAGCACGATATTGGTCCTGCCGGCTAACGGCAGCCCTCCAGGAAACGTATCCATTGTTTTCCTTCCCAGCACCACCACTTTTCCTATGGTTTCATTCCTGAACATCTTATGGTCCGCCGGAATCCTTACCAGAAGATCCCCGCGGTATCCGATGGCCCAGTTTTCATCTACTGCAACTATAATATTCATTTTTTCTCCTAACCGCCCGCCGCAGCCTTCTCCACAAATTAACTCTTAAATGAGGGAGGCCGGGATATTTTTCCGGCCCATGCTGCCCACAGACAGCCTGACTGCCGCCAGCCTTCCCCCTTCTGCCTGTTTTTCGGTTTTCAGATAGCAATGGGGATTCCCTGAATCTGCTCCCCTGTCACATAATTTTCCACCTTCACATCATCCCTTGTGAACTGATAAAAATCCTTCACCTCCGGATTGAGCCAGAACGAAGGCGCCGGCAGAGGCTCTCTTTGAATCAGTTCCTTTATAATAGGGATATGCCTGTCATAAATATGGGCGTCCGCAATCACATGCACCAGCTCTCCCGCCTGCATGCCGCATACCTGCGCCAGCATATGGACCAGCACCGCATACTGTACCACATTCCAGTTGTTGGCGGCAAGCACATCCTGGGAACGCTGGTTGAGTATAGCGTTCAGCGTCAGTCTGTCCTCTCCCTTTTTCTGGGTCACATTGAAGGTCATGCTGTAAGCGCAGGGATAAAGGTTCATCTCATGCAGATCCTGATGCACATATATATTCGTCATAATCCGGCGGCTGAAGGGATTATTTTTCAAATCATAAATCACCCTGTCCACCTGATCCATCATGCCTTCCTTATATTGATGCTTCACCCCCAGCTGATAGCCGTAGGCCTTTCCGATGGAACCGTCCTCATCCGCCCACTCATCCCAGATGTGGCTGTGAAGATCATGGATGTTGTTGGATTTGCGCTGCCAAATCCACAGAAGCTCATCCGTCGCCGACTTCAGCGCCGTCCTGCGCAGGGTCAGTATGGGAAATTCCCTGGAAAGATCATACCGGTTGACCACGCCGAACTTCTTGATGGTATAGGCCGGCGTGCCATCCTCCCACCTGGGACGGACCTTCTCCCCTTCGGTGCTCGTTCCGTTCTCCAGGATATCCCTGCACATCTGAATAAATGTTATATCTGCCAGACTCATTCTGCTTTTTTCTCCTGTTCTGTCCTGTAAATTCTGTTTTGTAAAAGCTGTTTCATGAACTCAGTTTCTTTAAATCTGTATACTGAATTCTGTTTTTAAAATCAGTTTCCCGTTTCCTACTGCCATTTATCACACAACGCATTGATCTGATCCGCCAGCTTCGCCATATCCTTGTTTGCCATGCCCTTCCCGTTGCGGATAACCGCCAGAAGCCTCTGCCCGGCGGCCTCCAGTCTCGCATAGACGCTGTTTGCCACCGCTGCCCTGGCCTTCTTTTCCCTGGCTATCGGCGCCGCCTCATATTCCAGAAGGTTATGGAGCAGATCAAACCGTGTTCCGCTGAACGGACGCGCATAGGTATCGCCATATTCATGGCGCAGGCATTCGGCAAAAGAGGTGCATACCGTATCCTCCCCATGGACGATAAACACCCGCTCCGGCTTCTTTTCAAAACAATTCAGCCACTCAATCAGCCCGTTCTTATCCGCATGGCCGCTCATTCCCTGAAGCGCCTTGATTTCGGCCCGCACATCCACGGACTCCCCGAACAGCTTTACCTCCTGGGCGCCCTCCAGGATATTCCGTCCCAGCGTTCCCACAGACTGATAGCCTACGAAGAGCACGGTACACTCCTCCCGCCACAGATTGTGCTTCAGATGATGCTTGATACGCCCCGCCTCACACATACCCGATGCGGAAATAATCACCTTCGGCGTTTCATCAAAATTAATCGCCCTTGACTCATCGCTGGTGATTGACAGACGCAGTCCCGGAAAAGAAATGGGATTGATTCCTTTACGCACCAGCTCCATAGCCTCTTCATCAAAGCAGTCATAAATATTTTTTTCAAAAAATCCCCGTTGCCTCCACGGCCAGCGGACTGTCCACATATACCGGAAAATTGCCGTGGTTTTTCACCAGGCGGTCTTCCTTGATTTTCCGCAGGAAATACAGGATTTCCTGGGTTCTTCCCACTGCAAACGAGGGAATCACCACATTGCCTCCCCTGTCAAAGGTCTTCTGCAGCACCTCTGCCAGCCCGGAAATATAATCAGGCCGGTCCGTCCCATGCAGCCGGTCGCCATAGGTGGATTCCATGATCACATAATCGGCGTCCCTGGTAGGATGGGGATCCTTGATGAGCGGCTGGTTTTTGTTCCCGATATCCCCGGAAAAACACAGCTTCTTCTGAATTCCGTTCTCCTGTGCCCACACTTCAATGCTGGAGGAGCCCAGCAAATGCCCGATGTCCGTAAAACGGATCCTGATTCCGGGACAAACCTCAATTATTTTCTGATAATCACAGGGTACTAAAAGGCCAATGGTGCCCTCCGCATCCTCCATCGTATAAGGCGCTTCATGTTTTTCCGAGCCTGCATGCCGCTTCGCCTTACGGTTCTTCCACTCCGCCTCCTGCTGCTGTATATGGGCACAGTCACGCAGCATAATATCACAAAGCTCCGTTGTCGCCTGGGTTGCAAAAATTTTCCCGCGAAAGCCTTTTGCGTACAGTTGAGGAAGCATCCCCGAATGATCCACATGCGCATGGGTCAGGAACACATAATCAATCATAGCCTCCTGCACCGGCAGTTCCGCATTTTCAAAGGGATTTATCCCCTGCTCCATCCCCCTGTCAACCAGAATATGCTTTCCGGCCGCCTCCAGATAATGGCAGCTGCCCGTTACCTCATGATCCGCTCCGATAAAAATTAGTTTCATGCATACTCCTGTTCTGTGCTTTCCGCACTCAGGCCCTGATTAAGAAATACCGCGCTATCCGCTCTCTGCATCCCACGCTAAAGACGCAATATCACCCCGCAGGAAACTTTCAGAAGAAAAAATTTCCATACATATAAAAGGCCTGGCGGAACTGATCCGTCAGGCCCTTTTGGCACGGCAGGCCTGCTATCATTAGTATAACATGATATGCGGCCACCGGCAATTTTATTTCAGCAAATCCGCTGTGGTGTAAAACTTATAGTATCCATTAATTTATTGCAGGCTGGTCCGCAATATTAGCGGAAGTATACAGCTGGTAATAAATCCCCTGTTTTTTCATTAACGCCTCGTGATTGCCTTCTTCCACAATCCTGCTTCCGGATAATACCAGAATCCGGTCGGCACCGCGGATAGTTGTTAAACGGTGGGCAATGGTAAGCGTTGTCCTGTCCGCCGCCAGCTTATCCAGAGATTCGGAAACAAGATGCTCGCTCTCATTATCCAATGCAGCAGTGGCTTCATCAAGCAGCAGCACTTTGGGATTTTTCAAAAATACCCTTGCAATACTGATCCTCTGTTTCTGGCCGCCGGACAGTTTCACACCGCGCTCGCCAACATAGGTATCATAGCCATCCTTCAGGCTCTCGATGAATTCATGCGCGCCGGCAAGCTTAGCGGCCCTGATAACCTCCTCATGAGACGCTCCCGGCCTGCCATAGGCAATATTTTCATACACGCTCCCGGAAAAGAGGTACACATCCTGCTGAACCACACCCACACTGCTTCTTAAGCTTTGAAGAGTTACCCTTCTGATATTCTGCCCGTCAATTAAGATTTCCCCCTCTGTCGGATCATAAAAACGGGGAATAAGGTTGCACAGTGTTGTTTTACCGCCACCTGAAGGCCCCACCAGAGCTACTTTTTCGCCCGGCTTAATGGTTATGTTGATATCTGACAGCACCGGCGTATGATCATCGGGATACTCAAAAGAGACATGCCTGAAGGCAATCTGCCCATCCACGTCATGAAGCGGAACCGCTCCTTCCTCATCAAAAATATCGATGCTGGCATCCATCAGCTCAGTAAACCGTTCTATCCCGGTCATTCCCCGCTGGAACTGCTCCGCAAACTCTATAATACGCCGAATCGTTGCCAAAAGCGTGGTTACATACATTGTATAGGCAACCAGATCCGCAGGTGAAATCAATCCCCGTATCATAAAAATACCGCCTGCAACAATGACCACCACATACATCAGGCCGTCAAATATACGGATCGTGTTCTGAAAGGCCGCCATATATTTATAGGTCTGACGTTTAATCTCCAGAAATTTCTGATTATCATCGGTAAACTTACCAAGCTCCACATCTTCATTTGCGAAAGCCCTTACGACCTTATTTCCAAGAAGGCTGTCCTCAATTCTGGCATTCAGCTCACCAATATGGTTTCTCTGCCGCTTAAAGGCTTTTCTTACCTGCAGGTTAAAATAAGAACAGGAAACCGCCATTACCGGAATTAATACAAATATGATAACCGTCAGCAGTGCATTGATGCGGGCCAGAATCACGAACGACACGGCCGCCTTAAGGAACGCAATAAAAAATTCCTCCGGGCAATGATGCGCAAATTCAGTTACATCAAACAAATCACTTGTGATCCTGGACATTATCTGTCCGACCTTTGTGTTGTTAAAATAGTTATCAGACAACTTCTGCAAATGCGCAAAGGCATCCTGCCGCATATCCGTTTCGATAGCCGCCCCCATAACATGGCCCGTATAAGCCATGTAAAAGCTGGCCATGCCGTCAATAATCCGCAGCACAAAATAAACCACGCCAATTGTTATAATCGTCCGCACAGTAAGCGACGCCAGATCATTCATCCCGATATTGGTAATATAGCGGAGTATCAACGGCAGAACCAGTTCGCATACTGTCGTGAGCGCAGCGCAAAATAAATCCATTACCATGATCCCAACATATTTACGGTAATATGGGATAAATCTTTTCAGCAATTTACTCGTTTTCATTTCCTTTTCTTCCCCGTCATTTTATCTTTTTTTTAATTCCGCCCAAAAATAACTATGTACCAGGGCATCAGACGATTATTAGTGTAACATAAAATCTTTTTCTTTTCTATAAGAAATGCAAGACTCGATACCGTATGCCCCAGGCAGGGAAGAACTGCTGCGCAATTTAGTAACAGTTCGGCTGAAGGCTGGACTGCTCGCCATTTGTCTGGTTATTAAACTATCTCATTGACAGTCCTGTGCCGTTATGCTATTTTTCAAATTAACAGCACTATGGAAAAGGAGATACCATGGTCAGAAAACTTATTTTTGAAAATGAAGTATTGACCGCATACACACATCACCTGGCTGCCCCGGAACATGTCCACGTAAATTGTGAGTTTGTACTGGTCACAAATGGAACAGCGCTTAATACCGTAGACGGTATTTCAGAAACCATTGTCAACGGTGATGTTTTTTTCCTGAATCACCTTCCTCTGCACAGTATTACCGAACTCAGTGACGATCATGAGCATATCGACCTGTATATCACCTGCGAACAGCTGAAACAGGTGTGCCTGAAGTTATTTAACGAAGAATTATATGATTTTTTGATGAAAGACGCTTCTGAAAAAAAATGCAGCCTGAATTACGATGAATTCACCGTAATTGTAAAAAAAGTACGTAAACTGGAAGTTAATTATGTGCTTGCCAAAGATGAGGCCATGCGGGAAACCTACCGGAAATGCGTACTCGCCGTCATCATTGAAATATTGGGCGTTATTTTTGATAATATGTATACCCGGCAGATTAACTGCCCTGCCTGGCTTGAATCCTTTTTGCAGGATATCCAGCGGCCTGAAATCTTTTCCATGTCGGTGGACGAAATTATTAATCTGTCTTTTTATTCGCACACCTTTTTTGGCCAGACCTTCGAAAAAAAAAAAAAAAAAATGCTTTCAGCGAAGCTTTAAATCCTATATCGATGAGCTGCGCTTTAACCATGCAAAGAACCTTCTGGCCACGACGCAGTTATCCATACTGGACATCTCACTGTCCGTCGGCTATAACAGTTCTTCGCATTTTATACACAAATTCAAGCAGCTTTCAGGCATCACCCCCCTGCAGTTCCGTAATATAATACAGCACCGCAAATAATGCGGTGCTGTATTACGTGAAGCCGCTTCAACTGCTTTCCGTGGTCTTTGATTCACATTTCATCCTGTATGCAACTTCATATTCGCCTGTTGTCAAATAACAGATGTTTTCCCGCACACATGAAAAAATAGGATTATCCGTATCTGCAAACACGTCTTGGGAAGCCAGGGGCAGCTGCAGGAGGGCCTCACATCCAAACGGAACCGAAAATGTCAGCCTTATATTGTGCCCGTCTTCGAATTTCCAGGCGGATTTCCATAATCCGGAGGCCGAATTAAATTCACAGCTTACCTGACCCACACGAGGATCCACCACCGGTGCAAAGATGACTTTCCGGAATCCCACAGAATCTTCAGCCTGTCTGATCCCCGCCATATAGGAATACATCCATTCCACAACAGACCCGTATGCATAATGGTTCAGGCTGTTCATTCCCGTAGAAGAAATGCTGCCGTCCGCCAGGACACTGTTCCACCGCTCCCATATGGTGGTGGCTCCAAGCTTAACCTCATACAGCCACCCCGGGTAATCCTCATTTAACAAAAGATGATAAGCCAGATCGTTCATTCCTGCTTTCGTAAGCTCCTCCAAAAGCATCGGCGTCCCTACAAAGCCTGTCTGCAGATGGTTCCCATTGGCTTCAAAAAGCGCTTTCAGGGCCTTGCAAATACCTTCCCGGTCCTCACTTAAGCTATAGCGTAAAGCCAGCAGACAGCTTGTCTGGGTAGTGACACAGCTACCCTGTGGGCCGTAATATTCCTTCCGGATATTCTGCAGGATATCCTCCGCTAAGGCCTCATAGACTTCGGCATCCTCTTTTTTCCCCAGGATCTGCGCCGCTTTCGCGGTCAGCTGCGCGCTTAGCCGGTAATATACACTGGCAATTAATCCATCATCCGTTCCGCCCTTGACGCCATCCGTTCCGCCTTCCCCGTCAAGCGCCAGCCAGTCCCCATAATGTACCGCTCTGCGCCAGCCGTCGTTTTTTCCATCTGCCGTTTGGTTTACAGAGGTTATATAATCAACCCAGGACTTCATACAGCTGTAATGCTTTTCCAATATCCCCGCATCCCCATAAAAACGATACATATTCCAGGGAATAATTGGTTGCAAATGCGCCCAACAGAGGGATGTGTCATCAAAGGGAGCCGGCACCACGTTCGGGACCATACCTGCACGGCTGTTCTGCTCCGTTTCCATATCATAAATATATTTATAATAGAACGAATAACAGTCTTTGATATAACACGCCGTGGCTGAAAATACCTGCGCGTCCCCTGTCCACCCCATCCGTTCATCCCTCTGGGGACAGTCCGTAGGCACATCCACAAAATTATCCTTCTGCCCCCATTCCGTATTTAAAATCAGCCGGTTCAGTTTCCGGTGAACCAGCTTCGTCCGGAAGTGAAGAATAGATCGCCAGACCCACAAAGCAGTCCTTTACGGCATCCTGCATCGGCGTATAGGCAGCATCCTCTTTTTTCCTTCTCATGACCGCAAGAGCTTCCGCCCTGTCCTTACAAACTGTCTTTTCGATTTTCACATAGCGGTATCCGAAAAAAGTAAAATGCGGAACTATCGTCTGTTCAGTCCCGTTGGAAACGTAAAAGTATTCTGAGCCTGCCGACCGCAGATTGTCCCGGTAAAAATTCCCCTGCTGCAGTATTTCGCCTGTCTGGATATGGATCACAGTCCCTTCCGGTTCTTTTACCCGCAGTGAAAAAATACCTGTGATGACTGCCCCAGATCGAACAGCTTTCATAGCCGGCTTGAGCTATTCGCTACCGGGAATTCTTCCCTCACCTTAACCGGTGTGCTGAGCCTGGCCGTCAGACTCCCCTTCGGCGCTTCGGTATATATCGCATTGCTGTCCGGTTCAGCCTTTCTGGTATCATCCCTCCATTCTCCGTCATAGATATTGGAGAAAACAATATTGGACGTCCTTATCTTCCAGCTGTCATCCGTCCCGACGATCTGCTCCGTGCCATCTTCATATACGATACGAAGCTCCGCTAACAGTTTATACGAATCACCGTAATACCCTTTTACCCTGTCTCCGGAAAATCCGAATCTTCCCTTATACCATCCGGGCCCCAACTGACGATAATATTTCCGCCCCCTTAATATCCACCGTCACATCGTAGGTCTGGTACTGAACCCAGCTGTTATAGTTATTGCAATAGGGAGTCAGCAGCTCTCCGCCGATTTTTTCCCCATTCCACATGGCATCATACAACCCAAGGCCTGTTATGTACAATCGCGCACGGCTGACTTTTTTTATGATATTTATTTCCTTATAGAAAACAGGGCTGTCCAGCTCTTTTGACATGCAGCCGATCCACTTGCCTTCCCAGCCTTCCTTTCCCTTTGCACTTTCAAACCAGTTTACAGCGCTGCTGCATTCGTCACCGGCCTCCGTCCGGACGCCCACTGTCCAATAATACCTTGTTCTCGGCTCCATTTGCAGCAAAACCGGCGCCGCCAGGGGATTGATATCCGTCTGATATCCCGTATCCAATATGACATCAGCCATCTTTTCATCCGCCGCAACCAGGATTCTTGCGGCCGCCATTTTTTTGCCTTCAGCCTCCGTCACCTTCCAGGAAAACACCGGATTTTCAAAATGATATCCCAGGGGATTTTCATAATGATTCGTTCTGCATTCTGTAATTTTCATTTTTACGCTCCCTTATCCCTTGACCGATCCCACCGTCATGCCTTTTACAAAATATTTCTGCGCAAACGGATAGATAAGCATGATCGGGATGAGTGATATAAATATTTGCGCACAGCGGATCGTCCTGTCGTCAACAACGGACAATATTTTTATTTCATCGATACTCAACAGGCTTAAGTCCCTTTTCACAACAACGGTATATAAATACGATGCCAGCGGATAGCTTGATGGGAAATTCGAAAAAATCAGCCCGTCAAAATAGCTGTTCCACTGTGTTATGAAGGAAAATAAGGTGAGGGTGGCAATCGATGGCTTGGCACATGGAACATATACGCGGAAGCATGTAATAAAATGGTTCGCCCCATCAATAATTGCCGCTTCCTCCAGTTCCTTCGGTATCCCCCGGAAGAAGGGCCAAATCATAAGCACAATGTTATAAACAGAAAGAATCGTGGGAAGTATCAATGCCCAGATGGTATCCATCAAATGGAGATTGGTTATCAGTAAGTATCCCGGAATCAGTCCCCCGGAAAAAAGCATGGTAAAGAAAAACAACCAAACATAAACGCCCCTTGCCTGAAGCTGCGATTTATCCTTCGACAGCGGATAGGCAATCAGAATCGTAAGAATCATTGATAACGGCACGCCGATTAAGACCCTCTCAACACTTTTTAACAGGGACGTCCAGAACTCCTTTTTTTCAATCACATATTGATATGCCATCGTCGTAAATTCTACCGGCCAGAGCGTTACCTTACCCGCGGCGACTGCCGTTGCGCTGGAAAAAGACATTGCCAGGATAGTCAGCAACGGAAGTATGCACAATAACGCCAGCAAAGATAAAATCATATAATTTATAACGCAAAAAACTGCGCGGCTCTTTTTTATTTTTTTCATATATATTTACCCTCTGTCCGCTTTTCCGGACATTCATTCAATATTTGGAAGGTGCTCCCAACTTCCTACATCAGAAAATACGATAATCTGAAAATTTATATGCAAGATAATAGGATGTGGAAATAAATATGGTTGAAATAATCGATTTAAATAATCCAACCGCTGTAGCAGCGCCGTACTGCGCGTCAATCAGTCCCAGTCTGTAAATAAAGGTATCCAGGATATCCCCGCTTTCATAGACTGCCTTGGTATATAAATTGAATACCTGGTCAAAACCGGCATTCAGGACATTTCCCAGGCTCAATACCATCATCAGCACAACAATCCCGCGGATTCCGGGAAGCGTAATATGCCACACCTTCTGCCAGCGGTTGGCGCCGTCCGTTTCCGCTGCTTCATACAGGCTGGTATCCACTCCCACAATCGCCGCCAGATAAACAATTGCGCTATAGCCGAAGGTTTTCCATATATCCGTTACAATCAAAGTTCCTTTAAAATACCTGTTATCCCCCAGGAAGAAGATGCTCTCTCCCCCCAAGGAGGTTATAATCCCATTTATGATGCCGGAACCCGGGGACAGCAAATCAATGAAAATTCCGCCTAAAACCACCCAGGACAAAAAATACGGCAGATATACTATCGTCTGTATGGTCTTTTTAAATTTAATATGATGGACCTCATTCAGCAATAATGCAAAAATGATAGGGACCAACAGGCCAAGCACTATTTTCCATGTGGCGATGATAACCGTATTAACCATAGCCTGTTTAAAGCCCGGCAGTGAAAATACGTATTTAAAATTATCCAAACCTATCCATTCCTGATTACCGAACATACCTTTGCTTGGTATAAATTTCTGGAAAGCAATGACAAGCCCCGCCATCGGGACATAGTTAAAAATAAGAATCAATACTATCCCGGGAAAAAGCATTAAATGCAGGGGGAATTCTTTTTTGAATTTTGATAAGGAATATTTATTTCTTTTATGGTCCACAATTTCACCTCTCATAGCTTTTCCAATGATTCGCCGACGGCAAAGAACAGCGTCTGTACTGTTCTTTGCCGCAGCATAATCAATTCTCAGCGGTTATTATTTATTTGAAGAATACCATTCATTAACCTCTGCGGTCATTTCAATACCGCCGGCATTCTTCCATTCCTCAACCACTTTATCGAATGCATCTATTTTTTCCTGTCCGGAAATAATCTTAAGAAAGGTCTGATCCAGCATATCATCCAGCGTTGACTTTCTGGCAGTCATAACTTCCCCGGGCGCTGAAACGAATTTATTATAAACGGGTGTTGCATTTTCAGAATCCTGATATTTTAACAGAATACTCTGTCCGCCTTCTTCACCAAATACGCCAAGCCATCCCCACATGGAATCATCACCCTGCAGCGCCTTATAGCAATACTCCCACATGGAATATTGTTCCCCTGTCAGGTCACCGGGCTCCCCTGTTTTTAAAGGCTCCGCAATTGCTTTTGTAGTAGCCTGGTTTTTGTCAGGAGTACTCGTTATTCCAACCGGGGCGAGCTTCCAAACACCTTCAACTCCATTTCCGGGATTTGCATATACCGTATATTCATTTTTTTCCGGATCCAGCACTTTTTCGCAATACAGATTCATTAATTGGATTAAAGCCTCCGGATGCTCACAGTTCTTACTTACCACGTACCAGCCCGTGGTCGCCATTTCAATTCCAGGCGCGGCCTTTTCATCGGCTTTTTCCATCGGTATCATGAACGGCTTCCACTCAGCTTCAGGAATTGCATTCTTAACCGTCTGGAGGAAATCCAGCGGTGTTGCATGAAATCCATACATAGCACCGCATTTTCCGTTAACAAGCGCTTCCGCTGCCTTCTGATTATCATTCACATAAAATTCATTATCAATCAATCCATCCGCATATAACTCGGACAGAGTAGTTAATGCCTGCTTCATCTCCGGTGTTGTGCTGCCATAAACCAGACTGCCATCCTTGTCTTCAATCCAATAGGTGGGATACGCATGGTATGCATTGCAAATACCCTTGATATCAAACTGATTCCCATACAGATCATTCCCCATTGCAAGTCCGACGCCGCCTTCTCCCGCATAGTCCTTGAAGGCACGCAATACTTCCTTAAGCTCATCAATGCTCGCAGGTGCACTCAATCCCAATGCATCCAGCCAATCCTGACGGAGCCATAAAATCTGTGCCCTTTCAATATCACTGTCGGAAATTGGAAGACCATAAACCGCCCCGTTATAGGTAACAGCATCAAACGCGCTCTCCCCGACAGTTTCATACAGCTGTTTTCATAATCACTTGCATATTCATCAATATAAGGTTTTAAATCCACTATCAGATCTGCATCCACCAGCCGTTTCAGATCCTCTTTCCCCACACTCGCTATGTCCGGTATTTCACCGCTTGAAATCGCAGCATTGAATTTTTGCTTATAAAGATCTCCATCCGATGCGATCCAAAGATATTTAACCTCATATCCCAATGTATCTGCGATCAGGTCTGTCCAAATATTATCTTCATATGTACTGCCCTCCATTTTTGCAAAAACACTTGATTCTATTGTTGAATCCTGTGATCTTACAAAGGTAATCGGAACAAGGCCTTCTGTCTGTGCGGCGCCCTCCCCGCCCGCCTTCTGGCTTTCCTGCGTTTTTTCCGTTTCCACATTTGCCGGGGTGCTGCTGCCGCAGCCTCCCAGCGCAGAGATTGCCAGTATGGTACTCAATACGATTGCTACTGTTTTCCTTTTCATTTTAACCTCTCCTTTTTTATATTCAGCTGTGGCGTCCCATCCCCATGCGGGACAACAGCAACTGTTTCCTTTATAATTTTGCTACGTTTTTATAAATTTACTTTACTACCAAACAAGCTTTTTATCTGTCGTATTTTTTTCCAATAATATCGATTTTTAACGTAAGCTTCCCATGACGGCACGACAGAAATCAAGAGGGATTGTTCCTTGCTTTTTTCAAATCATAAAAGCCCCGCTGCAGGCAGCGGAAGCTTTGGCCCTCGCGACAGCCGCCAGATATTCATGCAAGCATGGCTGCCTGGCTCGTTGCCCGCGTACATAAACGTGCGTTTTTTTGCTTACAGCTTTATTTCAGGCTTCTGCGCAGAACTTTCCTTTCATACAAAAAAAGCCCCGTTCTCTCCATAAGAACGAGGCCCCGATACCATTCACATACCAGCTTCCTGCACATAAGCGCATGCTGTTTTGCTTTCTTTACCTGTTTAATTTTATAGATTAATAACACCGTCAAACAATTTTTCCCTGTCCAGAAACAGAAAACTCCGATTGCTTTATTTCTACGGTCAAATAGTCAAAAGGATGCTCTCTACACTTGACGCCTGCCGCGTAGGATACTATGTGCCAGTGGCACATGTTTTGTACCGACTGAAGCAGAACGTAGATCAAATCCACCGCTATTCACAGCGTTTCAATTTTGATGCCCGTTGCCTGTGGCGGGGTGTTTAACTTATCATTTATTATTACTGCGCTTTCTCCCCGTAAAGCTGCGCACGGAGATAGGCGCTGTTTTTATCAAAATCCACCTGCAGAACATCCATGCCCCGGATGCTTGCATTCGAATAAGTCCCTTCCAGCGGGATGCTCTCCTGCACCAGCTCATAGGTGAGCAGCTTACCCGCCATCAGGCTCAGGCGCATACATTCTGCCTGCGTCAGGTTGGTTGTCAGGTTCGGGAACAGGCCGTCAATCAGGCCGCCCGGATTCGTCACCGCGGCTGCCGGAAGCTTTTTCATTACAGCCGCAAGCACCTTCCTCTGTCTCTCCGTCCTGCCAAAATCCGTACCAATAAACCGGTTACGGCTGTAAGCAAGCGCCTGAGGGCCGTTCAGATGAATCGTCCCGCTCAGGGAAGTATCCAGATAATCGGTATCTATCGGCATGCCACGAAGCTCATTATACTCATTCAGGTAAGCGTTGACCCACTTCACTTCATCATTGGTCAGCTCCATATCCACCCCGTTCACCGCATCCACCAGGTTGGCAAATGCCTGGAAATTCACTACCGCATAACGGTTCACATCGATTCCCAGATTCTGCTTCACCGTCTCCAGAAGAAGCTCGGGCCCGCCGAAGGAATAGGCCGCGTTCAGACGGTTGCCCTCTCTTCCCGGAATATCCACATACATATCACGCAGCAGGGAGGTCATATGAATCGTCCTCGTCTTATCACTGATGGAAAGAAGTATCATGGCATCCGATCTTCCTTCATCCCCTGCTGTCCGGGAATCGCTTCCTATAAGCAGGATGTTCACCACACCCTGTTCCTTCAGCGGCTCACCTGCCAGCGTTTCCACACGGCCGTACCTCATCTTGCCATATATATGTCCAACCATTACATACCAGATTCCTCCCAGCACCGCCAGAAGCACAATAAGCAGGGTGAGAAATTTCCTGAAGCCTGACTTTTTCTTTCCGCCGGAATTTTTCTTTTTTCCGGAAGCACCTTTATTTCCTTTCATTCCGCCGCCCTTTTCTTTCTCAGGTTTCTGCTTCTTCGGGGGCTTCCCCGGTTCCGGCCCGGTCCGGTCCGGGAAACTTGGGCCCGCGTTCTTCCGTTTTGCTTCTTTTTTCCCGTGTCTTACGTATCTTTCCTGCGGGTTGTACCCATACTCCTCCTCCGGAAATGGGTCCCTCCGATAACGCCGGTTGGCATATTCCTCTTCATGGGATTCATCTTCAGGATATTCGTTGCCTGAATAATCTTCTGCAGAATAATCTTCATCCGGGTATTCGTCTTCAGGATACTTTTCTTCGGAGTATTCTTCTCCTAGATACCCATCTTCGGGATACTCATCCTCCGGATACTCTTCTTCAGGATACTCCTCCTCTGAATATTCATCCTCTGAATACTCATCCTCCGGATACTCTTCGCCAGAGTATTCTTCCGGATATTCTTCCCCGGCAATATAACTGCGTTCTGTATTCCTGCTTTCCTGTTTTTCATACCTGGCCACTTCCCGATCCAGAAACTGCTCAAGGCTTCTCTGGATCTGCTCCATTTCATTACCGGATTCCTTACCCACTGGCAGCCTCCTTTATCTTCCGCGGCGGAACCGCCGCAGCCCTATATTAATTCCGCTCCGCCATGCAGACAGCAATAAACCATGTTATCTGTGACGCAAAGCATGTTTGGAAACTCATTCCCATCGTCTGCAAGCCTGCTTTCAGCAAAATTCAAACACGCTTAGTATAGCATACAACCTGCCGAAAACTGAATCGGATTCAGAAAGATTTAAGAATAAATTAAACGGCAATTAAAAAATAACGGCTGTCCGATTTCCGGAAGCCGTTATCTTTTTGTTCTGTGAGAGCGATAGACGGGGCTCGAACCCGCGGTCTCGACCTTGGCAAGGTCGCGCGTTACCAACTACGCCACTATCGCATTCTGACATCACTCGAAATATCCTTTTGTGATGTACCTGCCCGCCTGTCCGACGGGCAAGTATTACTATACAATAAACTTAATTTGTTGTCAACTATATTTTTAAATTTTTTTATTTTTTTATTTCTGCCGTCCGGCCGGTACCATTATTACGGCCTGCCGCCTGCTGCCTCAGGGCATCCGCCGCTCCGCTCTACTCCTCCAGCGTCCCCGCATACTTCACCCGGTACACTCTCTTGAGCGAGTCATTGATACGGTTTTCATCAATCGTCCCGTCCTTAACCGCCGCCACAACGCCTTCGTACGCCTTCACGAAATCCTCCGGCATAAGTATCATATCCGCGCCTGCCTTCAAAGCCTTTATTGCCGCCTCATCCGCCGCATAATATTCGGAAATGGCAGACATATTCATGGCATCTGTAATTACAATGCCGTTATAACCCAACTGTTTTCTTAAAATATCCGTAATGATCTTCTCATTCATGGATGCCGGTTCCGCATCCCCGTCCGTCAGACCCGGTGCCGAAATATGGCCTACCATCACCATATCCGTCCCGGCATCAATCCCGGCCTGGAAAGGCAGGAACTCCGCCGCCTGCATTTCTTCCAGCGTCCTGTCCGTCTTCACAGAGCCTTCATGGGAATCCCCCGACGTATTTCCATGTCCCGGGAAATGCTTGATGCAGGCGCTTATCCCCGTATCCTGCAGTCCCTGTACGGCGCTTGCAACCATCTGGGACACCACTGCCGGATCGCTGCCGAAGGCTCTGTCCCCAATCACCTTATTGTCCGGATTGGTCAATACGTCCGCTATCGGCGCAAAATCCAGATTGAAGCCATATTCTCCGAGATAAGTGCCAATTGTCTGTCCCGCCGTATATGCAGCGGATGCGTCACCGCCCGCTCCAATATCCGCCATCGGTCCCACATTGGCCAGCTTCAGCTGATCCGCCACTCTGGCGACACTGCCGCCCTCTTCATCCACTCCCAGGAAAAGAGGATAGGTCGCATAACCGGCCGTCTTGGAAAGCATTTCCTTCAGCTGTTCTGCGGACTGAATATTCTGCGCAAAATATACGAGGCCCCCTACCGGATATTTCTTCAGGGCCTCCTCCGTACCTGAACCTGCCTGAACCGCTTTAGTTACTCCGGTCAGCTGCTCCGGCGTAACTATGAACAAACCAGCCACCTTATCCTCCAGGCTCATATTGGCTACACAGGATTCCACCAGTTCCTCCAGCAGTTCTTCCTTAGATGGAACATTCTCAACCGGCGTCTCCGTCTGTGCTTCTCCTGTTTCATTCTCCGTCTGCGACTGCATCATTGCTTCCTCCTGAGCCAGAGATTCCGCCTGCGCCTGAGATTCCTCCGCCGCTTTTTTCTCCTCCATGGCGCTGGCTATCGACCGGATCCCCATCACTCCGCCCGTCACGATTCCGGCCAGAATCAGCACTGCCACAATATATGATATAATCTGGTTTCTGACCCTTCTTTTTCTCCGCATGTCTCTCCGGTTCATTCCAATACCCCTTTACATAACTTAACTGATTCATTCTTTGCAGCCGCCTGATTTGGAGCCGTCGAAGCAGCGCCCCGCCAGCAATATGAGAGTCCTCAGGCTTATGCGAACTCTGAATTATTATTCTTGAATTACCAACTCTGGATTTTCTGTTTTAACAGTACCACAAATAGAAGCGGGTATCAATCATTTTTCATTCTTGACACCCGCTCCTAAACTATGCTATCCAATGGCCTCTTCCTCCATTTTTCTCCTCCGCTTTTCTTTCCACTCTTCCTACTCTTTGTACTCGTGTACTGCAACGGTATTCATCTTATTTCTATGATGATTCTTCGTCACTCAAGTAAGTGTACTCGTTCTGCTTCGGTCCTTAGCATCGTCCTTAAAGTATATATTTTATTGTTCTTAAAGATTCTATTCTTTTCTCTCCCGGATTTCTTTAAAATGACGGCTCTTTTTGTTTATCTGACTGCCATCTATAATAAATTACTTCTTTCAACTAAGGATACTGTTTCCTTGGCTCTCAGAACCTTTTCTTTAAACTAAAGATAATTTTCTTTGCTGTCAGAAATTTTCTCGTTCTCAAAAGAATCTTTTTTTACAGTTACCAGCCTGTCAGATAACCACGGTTCCTTCAATCTAAAGTCCTTCTCGTGAAAGAAAATCCTTTTCTCTTATCGAACAATCTTTAAGGCTTTCCTTATTAAGTTGTGTTTCGCTGTCTGATTATTTCTTTAAAAATTTTGTTTTTAAAGATTAAAGTTTATGTTTTCGGTGGTCTGTACCTTCCTTTCCTCTATATTTTTTTGTTTCTTCCTTGTTTGTGACTTCATTATATCTGTATAAATAAGAATTGTCAATATATTTTTTGTCTTTTTTAATAAAAAATGTTATTTTTCCATTTTCAATAAAAATAAGCTTTAATTATATGTATATTGTATATAATTACATGAATTGTCTGACAATTTAATTTCTTGTTCTTCTATTCCCTATCCCCACATAAATTGACAATGCTCTTTTTACGCCTTACACTATCATTAATAACAATTGCCGCCGGTTATACGGCGGCGGAACGGAGGGTTACATATGGACAACAGACAAACAGCCTTTGCCAGGGCCTGTGAGGGGATTATCGCCAATCTGAAAAAAAGGAATATGGAAGGGTACTTTTTCGAAGACAGCGCTTCCTGTGTCAGGGCAATACTTGAGATGATGCCGGAAGGCAGCGTTGTATCCTGGGGCGGAAGCGCTTCCGTACAGGAGAGCGGGATGATGGATGCGCTGAAGCAGGGAAATTACCGGCTGATTGACCGTTCTGAAGCCAAAACACCGGAGGAACAGCGTGAAATCTATGCCCGGACCGTTATGTCCGATTACTATTTTATGAGCAGTAATGCAATTACCTATGAAGGGGAGCTTGTGAACTTTGACGGAAACGGGAACCGGGTTGGCTGCCTGATTCACGGCCCCAGGCATGTGATGCTCATTGTGGGGATGAATAAGGTGACAGCTTCCCTGGAAAGCGCCGTCCAGCGTGTCCGCACCATGGCCTGCCCGCCCAATGCCGTCCGCCTGAACCGCCAAACACCCTGCGCAGCCACGGGGAAATGCGGAGACTGTCTGTCTCCCGATTGTTTCTGCAACCAGCTTGTTATAACAAGGCGCAGCGGCCATACAGGCCGGATTAAGGTATTCCTGGTTGCCGAGGATCTTGGGTTCTGAAAAAAATGAAACAGATGCAGAATAAATGAGCGCAGCCGCGGCATCTGAATGCCCACAGGCACAAAAAGCGTGAAATTCCGGCCGTGAGCCATAGAATTTCACGCTTTCTTCTTTTTAGACTGCCTGTATCAAATCCGTATGTTAAATCTGAACCAGCACAAACATATTATAAATCGCACGGATTGCCGTTTCAAAGTCCTCATTTCTTACGCCGATGATGATATTCAGCTCGCTGGAGCCCTGATCAATCATTTTTACGTTAACATTGGAATGGGCAAGGGCGGAAAAGATTCTGCCGGCCGTTCCTCTTGTGGATTTCATGCCGCGGCCCACAACTGCAATAAGGGCCAGATCGGATTCAATATCAATGGTATCCGGGTGGGCAAGACGGTGGATGGCGGACACCACCTTCTGCTCCTTATCCATAAATTCATCCTGATGCACGAAAACTGTCATGGTGTCGATGCCTGAAGGCACATGCTCAAAGGAAATGCCGCTGTCCTCAAAGGCCTGGAGCACCTTGCGGCCAAAGCCGATTTCCGCATTCATCATGTCTTTTTCAATATTGACGGAACAGAAGCCCTCTTTCCTGCAATTCCCGTAATGACGAATTTGGATTTCTGGCAGGTGCTTTCCACAATCCATGTTCCGTTATCGTCCGGCGCATTGGTATTGCGGATATTGATGGGAATCCTTCCTTTCTTACAGGGAAAATAGCGTCCTCATGGAGAACCGTTGCCCCCATATAGGAAAGCTCCCGCAGCTCCTTATAGGTGATGGTATCGATGCCTACGGGGTTAGGGATGATACGGGGATCCGCAATCAGGAAGCCCGAAACATCAGTCCAGTTTTCATAAACCTCCGCATGAACAGCCTTTGCCACGATAGAGCCTGTAATATCGGAACCTCCCCTGGAAAAAGTATGGACAGTTCCGTCCGGCATAGCGCCGTAAAAACCGGGAATTACCGCATACTCTTCTTTTTCCAGTCTTGCGGACATCACCTTATCCGTTTTGTACGGATCAAAATTCCCGTCCTCATCAAAGAAAATCACTTCCGCCGCATCAATAAAAGTAAATTTCAGATAGGCCGCCATGATGATGCCGTTCAGATATTCTCCTCTGGAAGCAGCATAATCCTTTCCCGCTTTTTTCTTAAAATTATCTAAAATGACTTTGAATTCTTCCTTCAGGGACAGTTCCAGGGAAAGCCCCTTGATAATTTCCTCATATCTTGCTTCAATCGCCTTCAGCTGATCCTGAAAGGGCTGATCCTCTTGTGCGGCAGCGTAGCAGGCATACAGCATATCCGTTACCTTGGTATCCTTTTTGCTGCGTTTCCCGGGAGCGGAGGGCACCACAAATCTCCTTTCCTTGTCAGAATTGATGATATCGCCTGCCTTTATAAACTGTTCAGCGCTGGCAAGGGAGCTTCCTCCGAATTTCACAACCTTCATAATAATAACCTATCCTCACGCCGCCTGATACGGCGTTTTTTTCCTTTCTTTTTTATGCTTTGGGACCAGACCGGCGGCCGGGCGCCGGCAAGGGCTTTTTACAGATGCATCTTCTGTTTGATTTCCAAGAATTTATCCATAAGCTTATACCCTTCAGGGATAAAATTTCCACTCAGGATAGCCTCTGCTTCATTATAATTCCAGTCATTCTTCTGCGGGCTGGTGCTGTCGTACAAAAGATAGGGCACGCTTTCCGCCGTATGGGTCCTTATCCTTATCGGCGTGGGATGATCCGGCATGACCAGAAGCCTGTAAGCCTCTCCGCTCCTGTCAAGGGCTTCCGTCAGCGGTCCCACCACTCTTGCATCCAGATATTCGATGGCCTGCAGCTTCTTTTCCACGCTGCCCTGGTGGCCCATCTCATCCGGCGCTTCTATATGAATATAGGCAAAATCATAGCCGTCCTTTATCAGGGCGTCCACCGCCGCCTGCGTTTTTCCTTCATAATTCGTATGTAAACCGCCGGTGGCTCCTTCCACCTGCGCCACATCCATCCCCGCGCCCACGGCAATCCCCTTCAGCAGGTCAACCGCGGATATCATGATGCCCTTTTTCCCGGTTTTCTCCTGGAAGGAGGGAAGTGCGGGCCTGGTTCCCGCTCCCCAGAACCAGCAGCAGTTGGCGGGGTTCAACCCGTTTTTCCTGCGTTCCTTATTAATAGGATGATCCTTTAAAATCTCATAGCTTTTTTCCATCATTTCATAAAGCATTCTGTCAGCCGGCAGATAAGGGGCTATCTCCCTGCCCAGCACATCATGCGGGGGCGTCAGCTCTTCCACCTCGCCGTTCTGCCAAATCAGGCAGTGGCGGTAGCTGGTTCCCACATAAAAATGATAAGGGTCACGATCCAGCTTCTTCATCACGGCATGAAGCAGCACCGCGCAATCCTCCGTACTGATTTCTCCGGAGCTGTGATCCAGGATTCTCCTTTTGGAAAAAGGGATTCCCTCTTCCTCGGAAAGCGTTACTATATTACACCGCATGGCGATATCCGTATCCTGCATGGGAACCCCGATGCTCAATGCCTCCAGCGGAGAACGGCCCGAATAATATTTCCTGGGATCATAGCCGATTACCGACAGGTTCGCCGTGTCGGAGCCGGGCTTCATGCCTTCAGGTATGGTGCTTACCATGCCGATTTCGGATTTTTTGCTGAGCGCATCAAGCGCCGGCGTCTTTGCATACGATAAAGGGGTTTTTCCGTTCAGCCGGGAGATGGGCTCATCTGCCATCCCGTCTCCCAGCACCACCACATATTTCATTCATTCCTCGATTCCGCCGCCTGCCGCGGCCTGCCATACATTCTAGTCCTCTTCCAGGCGGATCCGGCTGATAAATCCGGGAAGCTCCGCCGACTTCTGCGCAAATTCCTTTTCCGTCATAACAGGGGTCACAAAGCCGTATTCACCGGTTATTCCCTCCGCTTCTATTTTATCCACATCTCCGAACAGCTTCTTCACCGCATCCTCCGAGCCTTCGGAAACACGCACGAAGAATTTCCGGGAAGCATCCTCCACGCTCTTAAGGGAAAGCTTTTCTTCCTCCCAGATACAGATGATGTGCTTGCGTCCGTGCTTTGCACAGTCAATCACATCGGAAACCACCGCGCTGGCGGTAGGCAGCTTTCCGGCGCCTCTTCCGTAATACATGGAGTCACCCAGGGTATTGCCCCTGATGAAAATAGCGTTAAACACATCATTTACACCATGCAGGGGATTCTTCTCCCCGATCATAAAGGGCGCCACCATGGCATAATATTCGCCGTCAAGCTCACGGCTCTTGGCCAGAAGCTTGATGAATTTATTCATCTTTTTAGCATAGAGGAAATCCTCTTTTGTGATTTTCGTGATTCCTTCTGTGTAAATATCCTCGTAACGCACGGTTTTCCCGGTCATCAGGGAGGAAAGGATGGCGATTTTACGGCAGGCGTCATAGCCCTCCACATCGGCCTCGGGATTGCGTTCCGCATAGCCCTTATCCTGCGCTTCCTTCAGACAGGAATCAAAATCACTTCCCTCTTCCGCCATTTTAGTCAGTATATAATTGGTGGTTCCATTAAGGATACCGTTAATCAGCTCAATTCGTTCTGCCGTAAGCGCTACATTCAGCGGACGGATAATGGGGATGCCGCCGCCCACGCTGGCTTCAAACAGATAGTTGCATTCATTCTCACGCGCCGTGCGGATAAGCTCGGCCCCATGGTTTGCCACCAGCTCCTTATTGGAGGTGCAGACGCTCTTCCCGGCCTTCAGGGCCTGCATGGAAAAAGTGAAGGCAGGCTCGTTGCCTCCCATGGTTTCACATATAATGGATACCTCAGGGTCGTTCAGGATGATATTGTAATCATGCACTATCCTGTCTTCATAAGGATCTCCGGGAAAATCCCTCAGGTCCAGGATATATTTCACATGCAGCTCCTGTCCCGCCCTTTTGTCAATGACATCCTTGTTCGTCTCAATAACTTCAACAACACCGCTTCCTACCGTACCGTATCCCAGAACTGCTACGTTTATCATATCTCTTCCTCCGTCTTGCCACTTTTATGAAATTCTATTGAAATTCTATTCCTTCGCCAATATCTTGACGTTACGGACGCCTCTTCGCTCTTCCATGGTTTCCAGCATCCTGGAAACATCTCCCGTCGTGCTGAGCACCTGGACGCTGATGCTTAAGGATGCCACGCCGTTAATGGGGATACTCTGATGGATTGTCAGAATATTCGCCCCGAAATCCGCAATTACCTTCAGCACATCCGATAAAAGCCCCGGCTCATCCTCTATTGACATGGACAACGTAATTGTGGTACCCTGTGCGGTATCATGGAACGGAAAAATATCATCCTTATATTTGTAAAAAGAGCTCCGGCTGATATCCACTCTCTCCACCGCATCCTGTATTGTCGCCGCTTTTCCTGATTCCAGCAGGCGTTTTGCCTCAACTACCTTCAGCAGGACCTCAGGCACCGCCTTCTGTTTTACTACATAATAATCGCTCGTCTTCTGCATATTCCTCATCCTGTATCCCGGGCTGTTTTCATGCCTTCAGGCCCTTATCATATCATGTCTTTCCACTGCAAACAATTGTGTGTCACCGAGAGATATTGTAGCATAGGGTTTCCGGGAAAGCAACAAAAATTTACAGGCGGATTGTACTTTTAGAAATACAATCCGCCTGACACTGCATAAATATGCATTCAATTATACGTTACATTAAAAACAGCAGCAAATATCTCAGCAGGAGCAAAATCAGCATATGCACCGGATAAATGAGATAAAAGAAATATTTATTCCCCTTTATATATCTTTTTCCGTTGCATAAATAGATCAGGGGGAATACGGCAATACAGAAGCCCTCTATCCCCAGGCTGTCCACCGCATTCTCCAGGCTGCGCAGTCCCAGCGGCACGCTGATGAAATAAGAGGCAAGAAAAAGCGCAGGGGACAGGATACACTGCAGGCTCCTGTCCCCGCGCAGCAAATACAGCACAACAATGAGGAAAACACCGCTGTATCCATAGTCCGTATGCAGCAGTCCGGCCGCCGTCATTCCCGCCGCCACAGCTGCGGCGCTGCACAGCCCGCCAAAAACCTGTGACTTCAGCCGCTCCCGGCACTGTCTTACCGCAGCCATCGTCAGCAGCCCGGCCAGAAGCGTCCAGAACACATTCTGGTGCGCCATTGTCATTTTTCCATAAAACAGAAGATCAAAGGGCACCTCCGACAAAAGGGCAAACAGGAAAAGACGCAGGGCATACCTGGCCACGCTCCTTGTATGCAGAAAGCCCTGCAGCAGAAGATAGCAATATATGGGAAAGGACAGACGTCCCACAGTCCTCAGAATCTGATACGCCGCATCACAGTATTGCCAGGCCGCGCCGCCTTCAGGGATGGTGTGAACAAGGAAATACTTCAGCAGCCCGGCCCCCACATGGTCAAGAAACATGGTCACAAGCGCCAGGAGCTTAAGCGCATCCTCTGAAAACATGCCGTTTGCATCCCGCAGGTTTCTCAATACAATCCGGGTGTTTCCTTTACTTTTCATAATTACCTCAACTTAAAAATAACGGGGCATGCCGCCCCGTTATTTCTCCTCTTTTTATTACACAAGCGGATATTTGTCCGTCAATGTCTGTACAATCGCTCTCGCTTCCGGAATCTTTGCCTCGCCGCCCTTGATCACCAGTGCAATCGCTTCTGCGATCCAGTCCATATCCTCCGTATTCATGCCTCTGGAGGTAACGGCCGGCGTACCCAGACGGACGCCGCTGGTTACGAACGGGGACTTGGGATCGTTGGGGATGGTGTTCTTATTGCAGGTAATATGCGCTTCGTCAAGCAGCTTCTCCACCGCCTTGCCCGTCAGATCAAAGTTGGTCAGATCCACAAGCATCAGGTGATTGTCCGTGCCGCCGGATACGATTTTGATTCCTCTGCTCATCAGCCCCTTGCACAGCGCCTGGGCATTATCAATGATTCCCTGCTGGTACACCTTAAAGTCGTCACTGAGCGCTTCCTTAAAGCATACGGCCTTTGCAGCGATTACGTGCATCAGGGGGCCTCCCTGGATTCCGGGGAAAATAGCCTTGTTAAAATTATACTTCTCCGCAGCTTCCTTATTGCAGAGGATCATGCCTCCCCTGGGTCCGCGCAGCGTCTTATGGGTTGTAGTCGTTACCACATCCGCATAGGGGATCGGGCTGGGATGAAGCCCTGCGGCAACCAGGCCTGCAATATGGGCCATATCCACCATCAGGCAGGCTCCCACTTCGTCGGCAGCTTCCCTGAAGGCTTTGAAATCTATGGTTCTTGCATAGGCAGAAGCCCCTGCAATGATCATTTTAGGCTTGCATTCTCTGGCGAGCTGTTTCATTCTGTCATAATCGATGAAGCCTTCATCATTCACGCCGTAAGGCACAATGTTGAAGTATTTTCCGGACATATTCACCGGGCTGCCGTGTGTCAGATGTCCGCCGTGATCCAGATTCATACCCATAACGGTATCTCCCGGATTCAGGACGGCAAACTGAACCGCCATGTTGGCCTGTGCACCGGAGTGGGGCTGTACATTGGCATAATCACAGCCAAACAGCTTCTTCGCACGTTCAATGGCAAGGTTCTCAACCTCGTCCACACATTCACATCCGCCGTAATATCTTTTGGCCGGATAGCCTTCCGCATACTTGTTGGTAAGCACGCTTCCCATTGCCGCCATTACAGCCTTGCTCACCCAGTTCTCGGAAGCGATCAGCTCGATATGGCTGTTCTGCCTTTCCTGCTCATCCACAATCGCCTGCGCGATTTCCGGATCTGTCTTCTTCACTTCATCCAGAGAATACATCCTTTTACCTCCTGCATAAGTATGTCCGCTACGATTCATCTGTTGCGGCGCGTTAATATATTAAATTGCGTTGGGATGATTATAGCATACATTCCATTAAATGCAAATATAAAATTATTCTTATACTTTTCTTAAGTTGCCCTTTTTCACTTTACTTGCCATTTCATTTCTGCTACAATACAACCTTAGAAAATCAGTAATTATGAGGTTACAGGACAGCCTCCGGAGGCCGGACTGTAATATTTGAGGGAAAGCCGGGGAGATTCATATGTATTCATTTTTGGTAAATCCTGCCTCCCGTTCCGGGAGAGGGCAGAAATACTGGGAACGGATAAAGCCTGTCCTTGAGGAAAGGAAGATTCCTTATCAGGTCTTTTTTTAAAGGCCCGGGCGACATGGTTAAGCTTTCCCGGCAGCTGACTTCTTCCCTGTCTTCGGAAGGAGAAGACGTCCACCTTGTTGTTTTGGGGGGCGACGGAACCGCAAACGAAGCGGTGCAGGGAATTGCGGATTTTTCCAGGACGCGGTTCAGCTATATCCCCACCGGCTCCAGCAACGATCTGGCCCGCGATGCAGGCATCAGCCGGAATCCCCTGGAAGCCCTGGAACGCATACTCTCCTCCGCCCGCGAACAGCGGATGGATGTGGGTTTTCTTCATTATAATACAGCATACCTGCCCGAAGCCTCCCGGCCTGCGGACGTACCGCCGGACCGCCGTTTCCTCGTAAGCTGCGGCATCGGCTTTGACGCCGGCGTATGCCAGGAAGCCATGAAGTCACGCATGAAGGATTTCCTGAATAAAGTAGGTCTGGGCAAATTAACCTATCTGGGAATCGCCCTGAAACAGCTGATGCGCTCAGGAAGGGACAGCGCTGAGCTGGTTATAGATGAAAACAGCCCTTCGGCGAAAAGCATCCGCCTCCCCGGCCTGATGTTTATCGCCTGCATGTCCCACTGTTACGAGGGCGGCGGCTTCTACTTCTGCCCCGGCGCGGATGCGGCGGACGGCATGCTGGATCTGTGTACGGTCAGCGGCGTGCCCAAATGGAAGGTGTTGCTTGTCCTTCCCACCGCTTTTCAGGGAAAGCACTATCGCTACAATGGCGTGGAGCGTTACGGCGGCCAGACCATACATATCCGCACCTCCGCTCCTTTATGGGTCCATACCGACGGCGAGGTAGCCTGCCGCTCGGACGATATTACGGTCAGCTGTTCAAAGCAGCTGCTCCGTTTCTATTATTAAACGTAGCAACTCAGGCCTGCGGGAATATTGTTGCAAAAGCCAGCTTATAGGACCGCTTTTCCACCTGTATTTCCATCGGATGAACATCCGATGCTTCCTGATTGGCAGAGCCATTCAGAAAGACGGCCGTCCTGATTACATAGTAACTATGAACATTAACGCTAACTGCTAATCCGATCCTCCCCGTTCTTTGTTCCGTCGGCACTGCCCACATGGAATGAACACCAGGGACCTTCAAAGAGGCGAATATTATGAAAAACATCTATGAAAAATACAAACACATTCTTCCCTTTGCATTATACTTCTTCGTATATATGACCTGGTTCTCCTGGCTGGAGCAAAGACATATATGGAAATATCAGGTAATCCATATGGCGGTTGACAACTATATTCCTTTTAACGAGGTTTTCATCATCCCTTATTTCCTGTGGTTTGTCTACGTACCGGCAGTTGTCCTGTACCTGGCTTTGCACAATAAGGATGACTATTACAGAACAGCCATCTTTCTCTGCACCGGAATGACGGTATTCCTTCTGGTCTCCACCTTTTTCCCCAACGGACACCATTTAAGGCCCGCCGTAATGCCCAGGGACAATATCTTTACTCAGATGGTCGCTTCGCTTTACAAAACGGATACCCCCACCAATCTCTGGCCAAGCATACACGTATATAACTCACTGGGCGCGCATTTCGCACTCTCCCCGCCTTCAGAACTGGCAGGAAAAAGCATATGCAGAACCTCCGGGGTTCTCTGTGTTTCCATTATCCTGGCAACCATGTTCCTGAAGCAGCATTCCGTCTTCGACGTACTTACCGCTTTTGTCATGGCCGCAGCCATGTACGGAATCGTTTACCACTACGACGTACTCATCTACCTGAAACAATACAGAACCGCAAGACGTGCTGCA
>SCPN01000151.1_pt1 | contig 43172 bp, 55 predicted proteins | sample 6106831 | NCBI WGS metagenome assembly SCPN01 (sample SAMN10720447, study PRJNA508395) | human gut metagenome | isolation source: Participant 1, 0 month | reverse complement strand
TAGTGCCAATCATCCGATTTAATGCACAGATTTGAATGAAGGACAAGGTCGTTTTTATAAATCAGCTTTACCGTTACCGGAATTTATGGACTTCTCATCAAACGGTTTGGAATCAATCAGGCACAGGGTACAATGGGACACTTTGCTCTGACTGCGCTGAATGTTCCTCCCTTAAATGGAAGCAGTTGATTTCCCATACGGCTTCTGGTTCCTTCAGGAAGATGGAAAGTTTCTGCCACTGCACCCTTCTGTCATCGATTGATGAAAGCCTGTGATTGCTTAAATGTCTTCTCTAATATGGCAGTCAGCGTTACAATGCCAGAAATACTTGTTTTAACGGATTACATTGCTTACTTCTTTCTTATAGACTGAGAGAAAGGAACCGGGCAGGACTCAGAAACACAAGTGCATCAAACATTCCTGATGATTTGGGAAAAGATAAACCGTTTTTCTTTCCGGAATATTTTCCACACCATAGCTCTCTGGTTGCTCTTCCAGCACAGTTTGCCGCTTTTTATTTACCTTTTTGATAAATGCATAGTTCTTTTCCAGGTCAAAATTCTTTCTGGTTCCCAGCCACCATATCGAATCAGATAATGCGGCACCTTATAGAACAGTCTTACCACCATCAGTATGATTCTATACATAGTCCGCCCCAGTCTACTCTTCGTTGTATTCTTTTACCGCCGTTTCATACAGGTTATTACCTTCTGCGTCAATTACTACAATCGTAGGAGAGTCCTTTACAGTCCGGTTTACGGATAGCTTCTGTTCCAAGATCGTCATATGCAATGACCTCAGAAGAGGAGTAGTGCGCGGGACAAAGTGCTCCTGCACCACCTACGGCTGCAAAGTATACCGCTCCGTTTCTTACAATGGCATCCCGGACTGCCTGTGACCTTTTCTTCCACGTCGTCCCCTTCAGTCCAGATCCAATAATCCCGGTGCATATTTATCCATTCTGCTGGCTGTTGTCAGGCCTGCCCAGACCCTATAGGACAGGCTTCTCTCGCCGGAGACGGTCCCATATAGTAGATTACGTTATTTTTCATTCCTATAGAGTGTTTCTCCCCTGTCAGAACTTCCTGCATTCTCTTGTGCGCCGCATCCCGGCTGTATAGATGGTCCCTGTCAGATATACATAATCTCCTGATTTCAGAGCGGGCATCTTCATCGCTAGGAGGTACTTTTACATATTTATCCATGTCGCACACTCCAATTATTATAATATCGGACATCTTTGCTTCAGATCTCTCTAACTGCATGCCTATTGACATGGCAACAGATGTTTACAGCTACCGGCAATCCCGCTATATGTGGGATATGTATTAATATTGACCGCCAGTGCTGTGGTTGATGCTTGATCCTCTCCGGTCCGATGCCTGTTTTATTAATCTTCTCCAGCAGCTCTTCTTCCAGTTCCCTCACGGGGTATCTCCGAATGTTCATCCACCGGACGTGTCAATGCTTTCTTCGCCATCAATGCACATTTTTCAAAGTACCGCCAATGCCCTCCGACCACCATAGGAGGCACGCATTCAGTCCTGCATCCTTGACCGCCGTCAGGATTGCGTTCTTCACGCCTTCTATTCCGTCTGCTGGCGAGAGCATAAATACTCTGCTCATATTCTCCTGCCAAATCCTTCGGTGCCACGGTTATCCTGGCACGATACGGAACAATACTATAATGAATGATCGCGGGTGTATTATCCTTCGTATTCTCCCGGTAAATGGGATCCCTTCACCACAGATTTTCGCAGATAACCGTCCACATATCCCTGTCTGACACCTTCGTTGACGGCATCTTCCACATTGCCCCCTGTCAGATGCACATCCTGACCCACTTCCAGAAATACAACCGCCATTCCGGTATCTGACAGATGGGAATCATGTCCTTGCCTGCAATATCCATATTCTGCTGCAACTGTTGCGGGATCGCTTTAAAGGTGCTTTTTCCTGCTGTTCCGCTTTTGTAAAATGCCGTCTTCATGTCCTCAGATAAGAAATGATTGGCCTCTATGCATTTTCTTTGATATTTTGCGTTAAAGTAGCTACATCTGCTGTTCTCATGGTTTCTCCCTGTTATTCGGTAATGGTTTTGCAGATCTCTTCCAGTTCTTCCGGTGTACTTTCCCCGGATTCCATAAAATATGCTGTCCATCATTCTCATAACGGGGAATCAAATGCATATGAAAATGGCGACGGTCTGTCGGCAGCCCTCTCCATTATTCTGTACGATATTGGGACCATCGCAGTATGAATTTCTCTGTCATCTTTGTTGCCATCTTTTTGCAGAACAAATGCTTTTGCCGCTGTATCCTCCGGCAGTTCATAGAGGATTATCCGCATGCTCCTGGGCGGGATCGGTACGTATCCCTCTGGTAGCCGGTCCCAGATCAAGATTACTCTGAAATCCCGTCTTCGTATAATGTCTTGGAAGGGATCTCTCCGTTTGCAATTTTACAGAAAATACAATCTTCCTTTTCATCGTTTTGCTCCTATCTATTATTTTCTTCAAAGGCAATCGATCAGTGTTCTGAGAATTCGGAAATCTCCTTCATTCGCTTCAAATTGCCTGACATAAACGCCCTCTGGAAGGTCATTCGTCCGTTCACAATATCTTCCATGGCAGCACGATTCATCTGCATCTCCACATCCGGCTTCTCCGTCTCACCGTATCCGCATTCCAGTGCGCCACTGCCAATAGTGCAGAGGATTCTTCTTTTCTTCTATATTAATAGCATATCTTGCTTCAAAACCAGGCTGCGGTACAAAACTTTTCGGAACTCTTCCAGATATTCCTGTTCATTATCCGTTCCGCTGTTATCAACATATCCCGGAACATGGAAGTCAATTCCTGAATATCTTCCTTCTGTCGCTGTACAAACGTATGATCCGATACATATTCGACAACTGTTCTGTCTCCTGCGGTGTCAGGTTGATTGCCTTAGGGATCGTTACTTTCTGACGCATCACTTTATTGCTGGCCGGAAACTGGCAATCTTCTGGTTGATAGTACGGTACATGTTCTCAGCCTTTTTCTCAATGATCTCGGCCGTACTGTCCGTTCATCTCCAACGTTACTGTATTCTCTATATATCCGCATATGCCGCTGCAGGGCAATCCTCCCAAATCTCCCAGGCCGCCGCAAGACTGAGCTTGCCTTCTCTCTCTCCGTAGGTGGTAGACATCACGACCGGACACATATAAATTCCCGCGATCGTCTCTTTATCCCCATACAGCCAGCGGGCATCAGAAACTGCTGCATATAGCCACCGATACCGTACCACTCCACTGTCGTTGCCAGAATAATTCCGTCTGCCTCTTTTCAGCGTCTGTGGCAGTGTCGTAATATTGGTCTTTCCATCATAAAGATTGTATCTCTCCACCCACCAACTCTTCCAGCACTTCCTGCATCTTATTCGCGCATAGATGTTAGGATCGTCAATGATTCCTCGTCCGCCATAGTAAATGTTGATATTCAAGTCCACACCTCTCGTTTTCTTCTGTCTTCTGTATTGTTTCTGGGCGCACAAAACAAAGTCCGCCAGGAATCCGGTCACCAGTCCGCCACATGTGCCGCATTGTCAATATTTTGTGCGAGTAAAACCACTGTACAGAGATAATGCTATCATCAGAATCACCCGTTTGGATGTCACATCAGCATAGTTGCCGATGCAGCAAAATCAGGCAAGCAGTACTCCGTCCAGTCCAAAGATGGCTCCGCTGGCACCTACAGATGCCGAATAATCCATCTGCAGAAGCTTTACCAGCAGTGAGCATAAATTCCCTCCGATTCCGGACCAAATAAAGCACCAGAAACGTGACATGACCTGTCACCTTCTCAATCATGGCCCCAGAAAAACAGGAGGACCATATTATTAAAATATGCTCTATGCCCGCGTGCAAAACATTGCCACAAAAAACCTGCCATTACTGTTTACCGGCCAATACTGCTACATCCAGTTCGCCTTTATTATATAACACATTTCCCGAAAAGTACACATCAGGAACACAATTACATTGGTCGCTACAAGCATTCCGCTTACAGGGTACATTACGAAGCCTTTTCACCTTCATTGCTCCTCTCAATGTTCTCTCCATCCGGTATTGTATTTCAAATGTACCACTGTTTATATCCTCCGTCAACAAAGGGGCTGCACATTGCCTACCGGTAGATTACCGTGATGCAATGTAATCTCATCTCCTTCTTCCAACTTTCGCCTCTCATGGGCTGCGGTTGTAATCCGTTCTTAAATGTACCGTTCGTGGAATTCATATCTTCAAGATAATACCCATCCTGTTTCCTTTATGATTGCATGCGGACGACTGATCGACTGATCGTTCAATACCAGATCCGTTTCTCCCCGTTTTTTTCCGATGGGTGTAGATTGGTTGTTCCTAATGTTGCAAACAGCTTCCCTTCTTCCGCAATCCTCTGATATCTATCATGTTCTCCTCCGTCATGGTCAGTTGCGGACTCCGGGTATAATTATCCCGTTCCTGCTTCTCTTTCTTTTCCGGTTTTCCCACAGATTAAACAGGCCTTTCTTTTCCTTTATTACTGTAACTTCTCCCACCGGCATTTCCTTCTCTTCTTCCCTTATCGCATCCTTCTCCTGATCTTTGTCCCACGACAACAGTTGTTTCCTCCTCTACGGCATCCATTTTTCAGGGTTCTCAGGCACTCTGCATCCTCAAAATTTTGGCCTGCAAATAGACCTCTCCCCGATTCATATTGCTCGTAGGCTTTATAGACATATTCCACAGGCTTTCATCCTGATAATCCACATGTTCCACCAGGTATTCCATCAGCTCATCAAATCCTGTATTTTCCGTGCAATACGGGACATATATAAATAAAATTCTTTCTTCTCCAGATCGCAGTAGACATGTTGCGGAAACCACACGATGTTACTCTCTTCCAAAGGAAACAGGACATTTCCTGCGCACTCTGCATACTCCACAAAGTCCAATGATTTGTCTTGTAATAGGCTTCTTCTCAAAAGCTGTGCAATATTCTGTCTGGAGTAATATCATAATGAGATAGGCCTCTCCGTCTATGTATCTCAAACTGCAGGGTAGCAATCCTTTGATCCCTCCCGGCTGATCATTACAATTACTGATATTTCTTTTCCTCCGGTTTCCGTTCTAATAATAGTCTCTCATAATTCGCATTTAAGCTTCTGATATATTCTGTATTTAGCAACTATTCTTCCATCCTTTCTCACTGTACCACACCACTTGTATTTTCCTTGTTATACTCTCTGTTGTTTCTTCCGTCTTCCCATTACCTCTGACTGTTTCGCAGAATCTCCACCGGATTGTTCCTCTTCACCTGAAATGCGGCTTTTGCTCCAATACCTGGGTACTTCCGCTATTTCGGAAAAACGGATGGGCATTCTTCCCGTCTGTTCCACGGTTTACCTGATTCTTTTCCAGTTTCCAGACCGGCAATTCACTCTCCCAGGCAATATATTTCTCCGTGTCAAAACATATCTTTCTCCTGCAGCTGTCGATTCAGTTCCTCTTTTTCTGCATCCATCTACTGCCGCTTCTCCTGCCGCCTTCCCATATCCTGTTCCAAAGGCAGCGATCGTATTGAAAAACAGTAAATGCGTCATCAACACTATCACTCCCAACACTATAGGATACAGAACTGCCGCCTCCACGGTAAAATACGCTTTATAATTCTTTCGTTTGCATACGATTTGCTCCCTCAATCATCCTGTCATCCATGCCGTTATATATGCTGCCAGTAAAGGGAGATATGGGATGCGCGGGCTGCGATTCCGCTTTCTGCAAAACAGGATCGTTGCCAAAGAAGATATACAGAAGGCTTATGCCTAAGATAAGAAGAATATTTTTTATCTGCTTATAAAACCGGTCAGCGCCAGTACGATACCATCCGCCTCACCGATTTCCTTTGTTGCCTTTGACAAAGCCAACAGCAGAATTCAGAAGTAGTGCGACAAACCTGCTGCATTCAAAGCCTTTCCAGACAATAACCATAACAGCCAGTACTCCGCCCAGGAACAATACACCGGAACCGCTCTCTTCGGATATCATACCAGCTGCCCCATAGCAGATAGCCGGTCAGTATCACATTTTCCCACAACTCCATCTTCACCATTCTCCGTTTTATATTCTTCCGCCGCATCTACTGCATTCTCTGTACCCGTCCACATCTTTCCTGGCAATTACAATATACGGTTCTCTTAAGCCAGGGCAGTCCGCCTTCTGTGATAACATTCACCCTCCGAGCAAATATAGTAGCCATTCTCTTCCGGGGCAGCGGCATCTTTTCTGTACCATACACTTCTCACAGGGATGATAACCCTTAGGAATTTCCGCTGCTTCCACCCGTCAGACCGACAATCTTAGATGTGTACATTCTCTGCTTCTATGATATACTTCTGAATCTTCCGTTACATAGACATATTCTTCATCATTCTCAGTCCCCGGAATCGCATAGCCGTTCCACAAATGACCATAGTATCGGTTCGCCATACGGAATTTTCGAAATCCCAAAACCTCCGTGAGCGGACTGATCCCATAGGTGACTACAATCTCACAGATATCATTCTTTGTGCTGCTCTCCAGAAATTGCAGGCTGTCTGCCCCTGTTCTAATGGGGACTGCTCCAGATATTCTTCTCCCAGCTGATTGCAGATCGATTTTTTAACATAGGTATAGGAAACAGCCACTGTTCCCAACCTGTCACCGTTATCCTCTTTCTCTCCGGCATCTCCTGCATTCAGTATTCCGCCATAGATTCCCACCTGTCTGCCGGCATCCCACAATGCTACTTCCAGGTTTCCATGCAAACGCATCATTTCTATAGCGCTTCCCATATGGATCATAAAAAAGCAAAACAACGGCAAAACCAGTGCTGTTTCCACCGTCATACTTGCCTTCACCGGTGTTCGCGGGAGTATAAGCAGTGATATCCTCTTTATGAAGTTTGCTGTCTGTAGGAATTTTACGGGAGTAAATCGTTACATGGGTTAAGAGTTTTTCTTAAAGTCGGAGTAGGACTTGAATCATTCTTGTTAATAGTTATAAAGCTGTACTTGCATAAAGAGGACATCGCTGCTCACCTCCCTTCCCGGCTCGTCTTCCTAATTACCAGTATTTTCTATTGCCTCTAAAGATCTTATATAAGATTTCTGTCTCTCGATCTCAAAAGAATAGCCATATTTGCTTTTTACTTTCACATTCATTGCAATTTCCACAATGCAGGTATCCAGTCGGAATGCTCTGTTTCCCGGAGTATTTCGAATATCCATTTCCACCACGTCCATAGCCCGGCAGGTAACAGACTGTTCCTCACAGAGCAGCAAAAATATTCTCAGATAATCTTCATATCCCATTCCCGGTGAATCGGAACCGGAGGCATCCTCTTCGGAAGTCCCGGACAATTCTCCCTGTAATGCGGAAGAAAGTCCGTAATGCCAGGTAGCATCTGTTTTTAACAGGGGAATCTTTTCCCCGGCAAGAAGTTCCTTTACATCATAAACACTTTCTGCAAAAGCCCATCCAGGATCAGTGTCGCCGCAAGCAACTCTCAATCTCCGGAACCATCATTGCCGCTGCAAGTGCCTCTCCCAATAGCTCCGCTATTGCCCGTTTTTCCTCACTACCGGTCAGATACATGGTATTTGCAGCTTCTCTGATAACGAATATTCGGTTCACTATTCCCTTCAGATTGTCAGTATCATTATCCTTGCCTACAATGACATATTCTGTCTGATACCATAGGCTGTCCTGTTTCTCCTGGCCATACCGCCCAAGATACCGCAACAGATACTCATGGAAAAAATTTTGTTTTAACGCTTCCCATTCTTCATAATTTTCTGCGGTCCCCGGCACCAGATTTCCGCGGTTTATTTCTCCTCGCTCCATCCGCGTCTCCAATAGGGACTCTGTTTCTATCCTGCGGGAGGAGATATTGTCTTCCTCTGTTACCAGCTTTAACAGACCTTTATTTCTTTTCTCTTCCAGGGCTGCGGTAGGATTCTCTATATGAACGGTTTTTCCTTCCGTGGTCTCCTTCCCGTCATATTCCTGAATCTGTGCATCGATCTGCTGTTTTTGTCCCGCAATATCCTGTTGCTCCAGTCCACGGGATTCTATGACCTGCAGCCAGTCCGTCAGTTGCTGTAAGAGTCCGATTCCCACCGTATCCTCTATGGCATCGACAGCAACCCGCCGAAAGACTTCTCCTTCGCCATCCGTCAGAAATGCCGCTTTCACAGCCTGTGCTTCTTCTGCCTGAACAGCAAAAAAATCCCGGTACAACAGTTTTTCGAGAAACACATCCTCCAGAGAAAAATTACGGTTCATATACTCCAGCAAATGACTCTCCGTCAGCTTTGTCGAAGCACTTTCTGTCCCGTAAGAGCAGTCTATGGAAAACAGATTGTACTGTTTCTGCAGTTCTCTATGATATTCAGCCAGGATACTATCCATTCCGATATCCATGACGCATTCTGTTTCCAGTGAGATTCCCCGATACCGACAGCCCTCGATCAAAGCAAGACACAGGGCCATGATCACTGTCACCGTTAGTACCAGATATACCGTCATATAACCACCCGGGGTTACCTTTTTCACGGATGTCATAACGTATTTTCCTTATATCTTTTTGGTCTGATTTGTAATCTTTGTGAAAATGGAATTGACAACTTCCGTGATCTTCTCTTTAAAAATAATGACCAACCCTACCAGTACCACAATGATTAGTATTACTTCCACTGTACCCATTCCGTCTTCTTCTGTCAGAAACTGTCGAAATGATTTTAATTTGTTGTTTCCCATAACCATACCTTCCTTTTCTTATATTCCCGCATTCGAAAATGCAGGCACCATGATCATTACCATTACTACCACCAGCAGCATCACCATAGGCAGGAGCAGTTTTGTCGCCGCTTCCTCACTGAGTTTTCTGGCATTCTGTATCCGCAGTTCTTCCGCCTGGACAGACTCTTCCTTTAATTGCTGCAAAAGCGTAGAACTGCCCTTTTTCAGATTTTGCGTCAGGAATGTGCTCAAACGGACATATTCCCTGACTCCTGTCCTTTTCCCAAAGCTCTCATATGCTGCCCTTCCGGCACTCCCATATGTATCTCCCGGGTTGCTATCAGCATTTCCTCGTAAGCTTCCCGGCAACGTCCCCCTCGTTTTCTTTCCTTCTCGTAATCTTCTGCAACCCGGCAAAACGCAGACCGGACCGTCAATCCCGCTTCCAGATACAGTGTCAGCTTTTGCAGGATTTCCGGATAGCTTCTACGTTCCTCCCGCTTTTTCTTCTCCACCAGATCATGCAGGTCTTTGTCCTGGAAGAAAAAGACTGCCGCCGCCAACAACAGAGCCCCCGCCAGAATCTTCCATCCAGTCTCCGGAATATCTTCTTCCCAGGAAATTTTTCTGCCCTCAATTTCTGTGGGCAGCTGGATTTTTTCACTTTCCGGATCTTCCTCCTGCGCCCGCTGCAGTAATTCCGACAACTTGCTTTTCTCTCTTTCCTGTGGGGTCTCATTCCTTTTTACGACTGTTACCTTAACCGTTGTCTCTCTGACAAATTCCCCGTATTGTATCTCCGCTCTCAACAATACAGGCACATCCTCCTGCCCGGGATGTATCTGTCCATTCTCTTCAACAGCTTCCGTAGAATTGCTTTTCCAGTTCACCAGAAACGGGTATCCTTCATACGTTTCCGATAAATCCAGATTCTCTCTGATCTCATCGGGAGAATCATTTTTCTCCAGGATCAACTGAGGCAGTTCTCTCCCAAACTGCTCGTACAAATTCTCCAATTCGCTTTGGCTATACTTGCGAGGCATCACTTCCATCTGGAAAGAATATCTCTCGCCGTCCTCCACCTGTCCGGTGATGCTGTATTCCCGACTGCCCTCTTCCCCAGATCCCCGATACACCCATTGATTCTGCAGGACATGACTTTCCCGACTGCTGTAATGCATTGTAATGGCAAGCATTATCCCTGCGATCAATATGACTGCAGAAAGTGTCAGCTTTGTCACATAATAGTCTGTCACACACTCCTGCGGATTTTCTCCCGGGTGCATACGATTCAGATCCGCTTGCACCTTATCTCTTCCAGGTATCGGAATTCTCCACAAATGTAGCTTTTTATAGCAGACCATCATCACCTTATAGAAAAAACGCAGGATGCCTTTCTTACCTATCATCTCTTTCTACAGTTCCTCCTCGATCCGATCCAGTATCTTCTCACCCAGCAGATATGCTCCTGCATAGACTGCAAGGCAGAGTGTCATCACTATGATACCCATTCCATTATGGTAGAGCGTTCCAAAATATCCCGGATAAGCGGCTGCGATATAGAGAGAAATTCCAAACGGCATGATCTCCATCACGTTCTGTTCCAGTCTTCTCCCCTGTAACATGGTCAGCATCTCCTGCATGGTTTCCACTTTATTACTGATCACCTCTGCTGTAGTCCGTATGATCGCGTGACATTTCCACCGCCTCTCTTGGCAATGTTCAAAATAGCGGAAAATTGCTCAATTTCCTCAATGCCACTCCGGTCTGCCAGATCACTGATCAACTCTTCCAGCGTGATATTCAGTATCATTCCTCTGCGGATCAGTTCCAGTTCCCGGTACATGGCGGAATGTTCACCATACAACATTCGTATATCCTCCCGGCTTTCCAGAAAAGCATTTTCCAACGCATATCCGCTTCTCAGAGAATTTGCCACACACAAGATGCATTCCTTGAATTGCATGGTCAGTTCCTGTCTGTTCTTCCGACACTGTCTGTTGACGCACCTGCGAAAATAGAGAATCCCCAGAGGGAACAATAGCGGAACCGCCCAGATAGAGCGATAGAAAAACCAGGCAAAAATATAACTACCCTGATGTCTGTGCCAGCAGCCGTATGCAATCTCCCGCTTCTGAAAACCTTATGATAATCCTGCTGCCTTAAGCTTTCCTTCATGAAGTAATTCTCCTTTTCTCCGCAGCCTGCCGACCACTTTTCCTTCACTGTTTTCCCCCAGCTCTTCAAACTGATACAAAGGATTCAGGCGTATTTCTCCATTCTCACAACCTACTACCTCCGTGATCTCCAGGACACGTCTACTCTTATCACGGATCCGCCCCAGATGTACAATAACATCCACTCCCGAGGCGATCTGGTTGCGAATAGCCGTCAGCGGAAGATCCATTCCCATCAGGACCATATTTTCCAGTCTTGCCAGCATATCCGTGGCACTGTTGGCATGCCCGGTGGACATACTCCCATCATGGCCGGTGTTCAGTGCCTTTATATGGACTCCCTATGTTCCCATCATGCAGAAATACAATATCTGTACTTAATATACACTGTATATAACGTTATTATCTTGCCATTCCACAGTTGCAAAAAGAAAAGAGCGCCTTTCACAGCCCTCTTTCATATCGACTTTCTCATTCATTTGTCATACTCAACAGTTTTGCAACCAATGTCTCTAAACTTTTTCCCAAAAATGGGACAAAATCTGGTATTGCACCAAATGCCATCCCAATTATTATCATTCGACCACATTCTCTTGCAGATTCCAATGCAAATCCATAACTCAAAACACCTGTCAGAATAAATATAATTGATAAAAAGTAAAGCAAAATATTTCCCAATATCATCGGAATTTTTAATAACCAGTGAATCAATGTCATTACTGCAAGAATTAAATATAAAAACACTTTTATTATGTACTTAACCAACATTTTTAATCCCTCCCTTTTTTATCTTTCCGGACAGCAAGAATCTTGCCATCCGGACTTCCATTTTTTTGCTATCCGGACTTCCACTTTTTTGCTATCCGGGCTGCAAAATTCTTGCTATCCAATACAGTTCATTATCCTTTCGTGTATATCATTTCCGTCAAAATCATCTCTTCTGCATCATGACAAAGGGTATTCATCCTCCTTGTCCATTCCATGTTGTCTTGCCTTTTTAATTCCTCTGTAATTCCTTCTTTCTCCATCATCTGTTTTACTAATTGTTCTTCTCTATCCCTTGCTTCTGCATCAATCTGATTCAAATGCTCGACAAGTTTTCCTTGTAACAACAATATTTGATATTTTGCCTTTCTGTGTTCCTGTAAATAGCTTTTACGAAGCATCCCATATTTCCCATAAGTTGGTTCGATATCTGTAAGTGCCAATTCTGGCAAATAATAATCACCACATAACATATAAGTAAGTCCATTTTTCTCATCATAAATTTCGTTCTGCATAAAATATTCTCCTTTTCTTCCTATAATTGGTCGTACATCTTCAACAGTGTTCCCTTTTTCATTTGACTATATTTCACCTGTAATTCTTCATATTTTTTCTGAAGACTTTCATATTCGTTTTTCGGAACACTATCGGATAATTTCTGTTCTAAACTCTTAATCCGTGCTTCCTGTGCTTTTGCAATAGCATCACTTTTAGGATTTCGCAATATCATTCCCTGTTGTTTTCCTTCAATTCCATCATGACCTGTTTCACATTCGGATTATTATAGAAAAAACCTCTGGAAAGTCCTGTTAGTTTTGTAAGTTCAGCAACTGAAATTTTTATATTTTTTCTATACATTGTTTCAATAGCTGTTATTGCTGTTTCCGTCATTTCCGCACTTTTTTCTTTTGCCAGTGCTACCATTTTATCGTGTTTCTGCATTTTCCTTTTCCCTCCTGTATTGTGCTAATAATTCATTCATTTCATCTCGTACAGCCTTTGTGTCCTCCGCTAATGCTTCGTTTCTTAACCGCCGATAATGTGGTATGGTTCGTGTATCCTTATGCCCCAACAGCCTTGCAATGCTATCATCATCTAATTTCATTTCTGTAAGTTTTACTCCAAAAGTATGTCTAAAACGATGTGTACGAAACTCAAAATAATTTCCATTATCATCCCTGATATCATTTTCATAAATCATGATATTTACATGATATTTCAGCATTGAATCTGTATACAATTTCCCATTATCTTGCAAAAATATATTCTGAATCTGGATGCTCCTTTTCTGAAACTTCTATTGCTTTTCTAATCAATTCTGCCAGCTGATTGCTAACTGGTCTTTTGTATTTCCTTGTTTTCTGCTGGATAATAGTTATAAAATAATGTCCAGATTTCTCAGATAAGCAATCTCTTCGCAAAGTCAACGTATCCTCTATTCTTGTACCGAGCATCTGATGTATTATTAAACATCTGCCTAACTGGGGCTTTAATTTTGTTAATGCACAATTAAATCTCCTGATTTCTGCATCTGAATACGCTTCTGGTAAAGCGTTGTCATATGCTCTGCAATCACTGGATAGAAAAAGGTTGCATATATTTTCTATTTCCAGTTCACGACCTATTTCATCCAACAGATTATCCAAAACCGACAGCTCTGTCGTGTAACTGACTGATGTAAGACCGGTATCCGTTTTTATATAAACCAGATAATCTTCTATCATATCCCTGCTAATTTCTGTAAAGTGCTTTACTTCTGGAAATCGATCATACATGAAACTAGCAAACCGACGGAATCCACGCAATTCACCTTTTATACTACCCATTGCTTTTGTCTGGCAGTGGCTATACAATATTTTCTTTATTATCTCTTTAAATTCTTTCTGCCTGATCTCACGCGAAAATCTAATCTATATCTTCCACGAATCGGATTACTCCTTGGCACAATATCCAACTTTCTCATATCCCATACATCTTTTTCGTTTTCTGGAATACCTGCTGTTTTACACTTCACAACATACTCATAATACATTTTCAGAAAAGAAACCTGAGCGCTACTTTGTTGCTCAACATTCCGCCTATCTGGTCTATTTCTTCTAACATACAGCGCCAATCCTTTTTTATATAAAAATGCTTTATAACTTCTCTCCAGTTCTTCCCATTTTTTATCAGTGATGCTGCTACAACTTGTACACTTCTCATTCAGAAATTCTTTCAACAGATCAAATCTGTAAATATCATTTACTACTGTTGATAATGACAAACGTCTACATCTATCATCGATATACCCATAAATCTCATCCTGCATCTTTTCATTATGAATCTCTGATATGTAGTACACCCTGTTTTCCTTCCATTTCAGTCCTGCCAACTGTTTTTCTGTAGCTTGTTGATAACAGTCATACGAAATCAAATTAATATTACCTTTCATCATCTTCTGCTCCTTTCAATTTAAATGACTGATTTTTAGAGAAATATTTATCTTCAGCCGATACAATACGTTCCGGCATGAAATCAATGTACTGTTTTGTCATATTCTCACTTGAATGTCCTAGATAATCTCGTACCCCTTGTATAGAAACCCCATTTCCGTACATTGAAGTTGCAAGGTTATGTCTGTAATCGTGTGCTCTAAAGATATAATCTCCGCAGGCAATCCCACGAGCCTTACACTCCCGAATCATCTGATTTGAAAATGTCTGTCCATTAAATGCACCACCCTTTTTATTTTTGAATAAATACTCCCCATTTTTTATTCCGTACTTTTTTTCATAATCATTCACCAGTCCAACCAATAAACTGGGAACAGGAATGACTTTTTCTCTCCGCATTTTGCTTTGATATATGCGCATCCAATTCTCATTGCCTTGTGAATAAAAGGCTCCCGATTTTATTGTACAAACCTCGCTTTTCCTAATTCCTGTGCAAAACAAAATCAAATACATCAACTGTAAATGCTCTGGGAATGCCGGCAGCTCCTTAATTAGATGAGCAATTGTTTTTTCTGGAACACTTCTTTCATTGTGTTCCGAAAAACCTTTTTTTAAAAATCGTTCCGGATAAAACTTCAACACTTCAATATTTTTCATTTTCAAAAACTGTAGAAATGTATGCATATGTGTGATATATCGGTTAAAAGTGGAATACTTAATATCGGACTCATCCAAAACAGACACATAATCCGCTATATCTTGCATCTCCAGTTCAGTTACTTTCTTACTCTGTCCATCCAGATATTTTAAAAATTGTGAAATAAAACTTATTGTATTTCGGATATTTGATAAAGACAGATCAGATATCCCGACCAAATATTTTGCGTATAATTGTAAATACCAACGATTTTCTTTTTCGTAAATATTAATAAACGAAAGGCTTTTAACAGGTGAACTGGCATTGATTCTCGATTTATCAAACTGAAACCTATCCATATACCAGATACACGCTCGCCAATTTGTCTCTGAATCTGTTAGAAATAACGTTCTTCTCGCAAACTCAACAATCTTAGAAGCCTGTTTTTTTATAATTTCCGACTCCTTGTTTAAATACAGATAAAATCTGTTTTCGTCTGCCTGTTCCATTTCTTCAATATCATCTATTCCGTACTTATCGCAAAACCGTATAAGTGCTTTTAATGGTTCTAAAAATATCTTCGATGTCTTTGTACCTTATCCATATTCAGAATTTCACACAGCAATATTTTTGTCTGTCGCACCAACTGTGATGAATGTATCCTCGTTAAGTCCCATAACAAATCATTCTTATCGACCACCTGACGAAAAGATTGTGCTTTCTTCTTATTGGGGACATACAGCAAAACAATTTGTCTTGCTTAAAACTCCTGTTCTACAGAGAAGGGCTTTCCTTGTGAATAGACATCTGGCATATTTTCTATTTTAAACGATCAAATAAGCTCAGTAATTCCGCTTTATATTTTTCTGAAATATCCTCTTTTCAAGAGAATCCATATACATTTTTCTCGTTTCATAGTTAATATCTGCAGTACACTGTATATCTGTATACTGAAAAATTTGTATAACCGGTTATAGTATTTTGCTTCTCCATTCGTAACTAAAGATATTTCTTCCTTTAATTTCTCGGATATTTTTCCTGATATAACTTAGGAACAATTTTTAATATTGCCAAGGTAATCCCTCCTTCCTTTTACAGAAAATCTGCAATTTGGTATAAATCTTCATTATTTGAGTAGTATTGATCTGTCGCATCTATCAATCGTTCATTATTTTCACCCAAGTATTTAATGGTAGTTTCAACTTTCTTATGCCCCAGGGCAAAACGAATGTCATTCAAATCCCATCCTTCTTTTCTTCTTTCCTCCGCAAAATAGTGTCGGAGCTGATGCGGATGGGAATTGATATCCGTTTTTGGATAGCCTTTTCAACATGCTATACACAGAATCCGCATCTAATGGCTCTCCTTTGTTTTTCCAGTCAATTTTGTAAATAGATACTCCGAGTTCATCAGACTTTTTCGATTATCAGAAATGTACTTAACCAAGAACTCAAAAGTTGTATTACTTAACAAAGCCATTCTATATTCTGCATTTTTTGCTCTTGCCAAGTTGGTATTGGATTCACGATACCTTACCCGAACCGTCCTTCTTTTAAAATCAATATCTTCGGTATAATGGATTCCCAGAATTTCCCCTAATCTAAGACCGGTTTCTGCCATCATTGCTATCAGCAATCGATCTCTATCATTCGAACAGGCATTTATCAGCTCCTGTATTTCTTCGGATGTTATTTCTTCCAGATTAGGTTCTTCTTCTTTGAAGAAACCTTTAAACGAATTCACTGCATTTTGATGATTTACTCCCATACTGTCAAAATATGATACTTTTTTTACTCGTAAGACTTTAAGCATTGGCAAAACATCTTCCAGTGCCAAAAACTGGTAGTATCTGAAGACTGCACCAAGATACATATTGCAGGTCTTATTACTCGTCTGTGTATTATGCTCAGTATGCTTTCCACTCTTAACCCAATACAAGAAATCGATAAAATGTTTATTCTGCTCTGAATAGGATAACAATGTAATCTCATCCAATCCTATCGTTTGCTCCTGCAGATAATTGTAATAATATGAAAGTGCGAAGGCGGCGGATTTTACAGTATTCGGAGAAGCATTAATCTGATCCAGATGCTTCAAATACTTTGATGGAAGGATTTCAATTTCTTCAATATCAGAAGTAATCAAAAAACGTGGTCTATTATCTTTCAAAACCGAAACAACCCTATATTTCAATCCACAGCCCTCCTTCCTTTCTTTTTGATTTGTTTGACTTCTTTGACTTCTTGATTTACATTATACACAAAGATATCAAAATGTCAATTACGTTTTTGACTTCTTTGACTTTTAAAGGAGAATATCAATAAAGCATTTTTTGATTTCTTTATGTTTTAAATTGATTTTTAGGGATATAATTGATAAGATAAAATACAAGAAGTCAATTTATACAAAGTCAAAGAAGTCAAGAGGAGATTTGAATGAACGAATTTATATCAAATTCAGGCACACTAATAAATCCTGACAGCGTTTACGATCAGGAAAGATTCATCAATATACTTCAAATCATTTTACAGAAAAAAACACAAAAAGAATTATCTGAACAAACAGGCTTAAATAATGCAACCATTTCACGAATGCTCAACGGTGTCCGATCTGGAAGACCATATAAAAGCACTATTGATAAAATTGCAAAAGCCATTGATGATCCAGAACTTATCCAAGAATTATATGATGCAACGGGATATTCTTCTAAGAAAAATACGGGAACGGAAAAAAGATAATTGCAGACAATGGATTTTCTTTGGATCTCTCTACTGTTCAGGTGCATGAAAAGTTTTTTTCTACCTTAATGCGTGGACTTTCCATGATGACAAGTCTTCATAAAGTTGAATGGACAATAAAATCTGGAACGCCCAGATCATACGATTATTTAATTGAATTAAAAGAGGGAAATATAGATTATTGGTACATTAGATATGTAGATAGAATTATTTCTGATGAAGAAAGAAAAAAAGCCTTAACTGCCATTTATGGAGAATTTGCAAAATTGAAATTGGGCGGAAAAATCAAAGTTTCTTGCGCCACTCCTTCTTACGAAGATTATGATTATTTTGTTACAATTCCGCCATACCAATTAAATACAAATGCTTCTATTATACATTTTGATTCTGAACTCGAAAGATTTGCAGACGAAACCTTTTTAGAGACAGCTTTACCACTTAAAGAAAATATTCCTGTTAAGGATTTTTGTAATCTTACCGAACCACTGATACTATAACTTTTTGATTTTATCACAGAGAGAGTTGCTTATGGCTCTCTCTTTTTTTTGCGCTTCCTCCTCCCACGTTCTAACTCATTATGGCTAATCATTTTTCTAAAGTAAGTATCGCCTAGAGTAACTCAAAATTCCATTTCTGGATTATGATTCTCTGACAAACTTGATGGAGATTACGATTCCCCATACCCTCAATATCACAAAATATCAAATTTTGCTATTAGCTCATAATAAATTTTCGCAGCTATCTGTTTTTGCACTCATAGTTATCAAAAGCTTTTTATAACCATCTGCTTCTATCGGCTGCAGATTAAAAATTCTTTTATTCAAAAATAAATAAAAATGGATTCCACCAAAATACCCATCACCAAAAAATGTACTGGACACTTCTATTCATTATATTTGCACCAACAACTTGAAGTTATCTTCCTGCTTACGACTTTCCAACAACATAAACTCCAAATATCATTTTGATAATATAAAGATACTTCTTTCTTACCCCAGAGCAAGATCCACCTGTGTTTAACAATATTGTCTTTCCGACAAATGTTCTTTCATCAGGTTTTTATCTTGCTGGGGATTCCCCAAACCCATTCTTTCTATTTATGCCGAGGTTACTGTACACATTAGAGCAAGATCCACCCCGGTAATACCATATCGCTATTTTAGCAATATGATATTTTCCGGACGTAGGATTCTTGCTGAGGATTGTGCTCCCCAGTTCCTCACATTCAGCATAAATATATAATTGGTTCCTCGAATTTCTTCGGTCACAGCACAGGGAGAAAAAATAGGCTAAACAGCCCCTATATCCCTGTGAAATCACCATGTGATTATAAAAACAGCAAGGACAGGAAGTGTGGATACACTTCCGCAAAATTGCCAATTTCGGAGCCATATCCAAAATTGAAAAATACATAAAAATCAAAAATCCGAAACCCTACTCGATATCCAAATTTATAATTTTTACAGATTACCAAAAAAACCAATATGAAAATTTTACAAATTTTGTAACACATGTAAAATTCACATATTGGTTTTCATTCAGCTTTTATGGATTGGGAATATTCTATATTTTCCAAATATTCTGTGCATTAGCTAAGAGCCATTCTGCACGATTTTCTATTTCATGTTCGTTCCAATCATTTTTTTGAAGTACGTCATGTAATGTATAAAGTCCGCTCGCACACAAAAGTAAGCCTGGTTTATTTTGTCCCTTCCCCGCCTTTTTTACATTCCATGCAGCATCACGTATAGATGCATTTAAAGCTTGCGGAATAATCGCCAAATTCCCCAATGTCAATAATAGAGAATCTCTCTTTTTTGCATCATCTTCTGTCGCACAAGCTCCCCAATTATTTCTCCATTTCTTTGGCATTAAATGTTCCAAACTATAATTGTTAAATCCAAGCAATGCTGTAGAACTATTGTCTGAACGAATTTTACTTTCTAGCAAATAAATAATTCCTTTCGATTGCAGATTAACCAGTTTTGATGTTTCAAAGCCAATTTTCATTTCATTATCATCTGGACAATATGTAGTTGCATCACCAATTCCTTTTAAACGTAAAGTTAAAGTCTGCGAATCCAGCACTTTATTCAAAATCAATGAAGTGAATAAATTATTGTAACTTTTAGTAGATGCATGTACCACAACTCTTCTCATTATATAACTTTCCAAAATTCCATACATTTTATTTAGCTCGTTTTTGTCCTGCACGTTTTTTGCAATATATAAAATATATGGTATCATCGTTGTATTCTTTTAATCCAAAAATCACAACATTTATACGTTCAATACCTTCTTCCTTCGGTATACTCATTCCACATTGATTTGGGTTCAAATTATTTCTGAAACACTCCGCATATTCTTTCATCTGATCTAGCACAATATTTTTATTGCCACCACAATACTTATTGATGAAATGCTGATAAGACTGAGCAAGCCTGTCTACCCTAGAATACATAAGTTTGTCTTCATTAGAAATATTATACTGCTTATCCTGAATAAATAATTGAAAATAGGAATCAAAGAATATGTCAATAATTGCTCTCTTTATTCGTCCTGTCTCAATTTCCCTATCCCAATATACTTTAGTCTCATCATTTTTTTCAAATACATCTGCCCATTTTCTTTCATATTCGCCAACAGTCTCTCGATTGAAAAAATAATTTTTTAATAATTCAGATGTAGTTAGATTTACGCCCAAGGAATTAATTGTATCAAAAATTTGCTGTTCATCTTCATCCGCATCCAAATCAATACGAACAAATTGTGTATTTACAAATATTGTCATAATGTCCAGCTTACTTTCGTCAATATGTTCCACAAAATAATTAAATGCTCCAATTATTCTGGACACCGGCTCTGGATTATCAATTATTTCCGCTTTGCTCAATGACATTACTTTTTCAAAAGCCTGTATGTCGTTCCTTCCATGTCTAAGCGCAATCATTTGACCCATGATTCTAAATTGGCAATCAAACAACGCAGTCTGTCCTAATTTTAAGCAAAGCACTTTCATAAATAATCAAAAAAGTTGTTAATCGTTGCTGACCATCAACTATTGTTCTGCAATCCGCAAAGTTTTCTCCTTGCCTAGGTTTGCGACCTTCTTTCAGAATAATAGAACCCAAGAAAATGTGGTTTTTTTGTCTTTACTACAAACTCCATATCTTCAAGAAGTCGTCCCCAAAGGTCTTCTTTCCACACATATGATCTCTGAAAAAAAGGAACTTCCACCAACGTAAATTGTTAAAAATATTGGTAATTAACGCTTTATGTGCATCCATCTTTCTTCGTTGCTCCTTACTTATCTTTGCATTTTTTGATATAGCTTCATCAATTCTGCAACACACTCTTCTTCTGTCATTTTTATGCCAAAACCATAAGGCTGCCATAACTGCCTTATCATTTGCGATATGTGCTTTTCTTAATTCCACTGGCATCGTTAAAGGATCATACAAATCTGCAAGGCTGCTATCTGGATATAATGCTCTTGCATCTAATATTCCTTGTGCCGATTGTTCTATTCTTTCTTTTTGTTTTTCCTGTAATTCTGGCCAAGGAAAATTATTATACACATGATTTACTGTGTAACTATAATCACTCTTTAATCTTCCACATATAGCTCTCATCCATGCCATATGTACATTAGATTCAAGTACACCAAAATGATACAATGTTCCCATTGGCATTATTCTTACTTTATCACTACATAGCACACTTTCATCCATGTATCCCATTGGTATATACCTTCTTCGTTCAGAAGATACCTGTGGTATTACTATATAGCTCCCTTTAGGGAAATTGGATACATGAAACCTTGTTGGTGTATCTGCAATTTTTCGTGTACCTGCACTTGTGCTTTGAAGTCGATACTCTCTAACAGCCTCCACTCTTTTCATACATTCTGGCAATTCTCTTAGTTCTTTTGGTGAACAGTTTCCCAAATATAAACAATATCTTGGAGTACGATTAATAAATTCTCTTGCTCCATACCATGGGTGAAAATACTTTTGAGATTTCGGCTCCTGTTTTATAAACTCCTCCATTTCTTCTTTATCAAATAAATAGTATCCCCCATCTATTGGTTTATTTCCAATTCCTATTTCCGGTACACTACAAATAGGGTGTTTTCTACTACCAACAAAAATATCGTCTGAATCAATTAAGTACGCATTAATATTTTCAGCAATTTTCATATCCCCATTCGTATCATAAATAACTTTTCTTTTATTACTTTTAGCATGGCTAAATCCTACAATTACACAATGAACATGTGCTTTTAAATTCGCCTCACTATCCCAACGGAACGTTCTATAAGCAAAATTGATATGTATCCCCATTTCAAATAATGGCTTCCAAAATATTGCAGGCTGTTCACCTTGTGTAATAGTATTGGTTGAAACAAATGCAGTAAATATATCTCTGTTCTGAATGTAATCACTTGCCTTTTTATACCAAGCTGTTACAAAATCCAAGTTTCCAAAATCCTTTATTCCATGAAATACCAGTTCCATATCCTTTTTCTGTTCTTTATTCATCCACCTAGCACCAACAAAAGGTGGATTCCCCATAATATAAGATAGACCTGTTGCTGGAATGACCTCATTCCAATCCAATCTTAAAGCATTTCCTTCTGTAATATTTACATATGTCTTCAAAGGAAGAAAATCATCATTAAATCCATAAACAATACTTTTTGTTTCTTCTAACATCTGAGATTCTGCAATCCATAGTGCTGTCTTTGCAACGGTTACTGCAAAATCATTTATTTCGATTCCATAAAATTGCTGTATTGAGACTTTAATTGGGTTATGAGCTTCTACTAAAGTCATTTGTCCGCCAACTCTTTCACGTATCACTTCATTCTCCAAACGTCGAAGTGATAAATAAGTTTCTGTGAGGAAATTTCCAGAACCACATGCCGGATCTAAGAACGTAAGAGTTGCTAATTTATTCTGAAATTCATCCAGCTTTTTATCTTTAGTCCGCTTTACCTGAATTTGTTTTATTGCATTAAACTCTTTCTGTAAATCCTCCAAAAAAAGTGGATCAATGACTTTATGAATATTTTCGATAGATGTATAATGCATTCCTCCAGAACGTCTGGTCTCAGGATTTAATGTAGATTCAAATACGGCTCCAAATATAGTTGGAGAAATATCACTCCAATCAAAATCTTCTGACGCTTTTGTAAGAAGTAATTCTTTAATTTCCTCTGTAAAAGGTGGTATCTCAATAGTTTCATCAGCAAATAACCCGCCATTTACATATGGAAACTGAGCAAGATCTTCCTCCAAATACTCGTCCCGATCTGATATCGGCGTATCCAATACTTTAAATAATTCTATTAATGCTCTTCGACAATCCCTTACTTCATATGTTTCCAAATAATCATGAAACATATTTCTCTTACCCAAAATTCCAGCATCTTCAGCATATAAGCAAAAGACAATCCGTACACATAAAGCATTCAGGCTCTTTAATTTATGCTCTCTTTTTTCTTTCTGTTCGGACGTTTCATCTTTTTCTTTAATATCCGGTATACGATATTGTTTTAAAAACGCATCATAAATAAGCCCAACAATATCTCCTGCTTTTATTGATACTTCCATTTCATGCGATATTGTCTTTACTTCTTTTTTTACCAAGAAATCCAACAATGGATATTTGCTTTGTAATTCATCTAAAGCAATCTTTGTCGGTTCTGGCTGTTTCTGGTTCATATCATAAATCCAAATTTCCGCAAAATTTGACGTAACAATCCACCGAGCTCTTTCATCAAAAGTCAGCTTTCCATTATATCTGTCTGCCTGTTCAAATGGAGTAAGATCAACATCTCCTGAATTCCTGATTTTCTGATCCAATGCTTTTCCAAGACTCTTCTGTTCAATAATTACTCGTGTTTCAGGAATATATACATCAATACGTTTTGTATTTCCATCAATTACAACTTTCTTTTCAAAGTTCAAACGTTCTGTCACATTATCCATTCCCAAAACGTTCGTCAATAAATCAATCCAATAAGAACGTCCATCTTCATCTTCTTTCCCTTTTCCCATCCATCGGTTTACAAATTGACGGGCAGCCTCTCTTTGTTCTGCATCTGTCATGCTTTTTTCCTCCTAAATAATCGTGCATTCACAAATCTTTCTCCGACTATTTTTACATATCATATCCACAGTATATCATAAAATTATTACAGAACAGCATTCATATATCATTATTTGTATTGTGTCTGCACACAAGGAACTTCTACCGCCAAATCATAATAATATTGATACATGATCATGTTATCTTTTGCTTCTATATACACTCTCTGCGCTTCTTTCATCAAGTTATTCCAAATATCTTTCCATTCACTAGGAGCTGAATCTAAAACCACATATTATTAAATGACATTTCTATCGTCCCCATAAATCATCTTCTTTACGCTCAGTTTTATATTCATCTGCATATTTCGTGCAATTTCAATGCATCTTTTTGTAAAAGTGAACTTCACTACTTTTGAGGATCTGGAACTTTCTTAAAACGACGCATATGAGCTTCTGCCTTTTTATAATTGTTTCCAATTGTTCATCATGCCATTTTTATCCTCTAGTATCTCTTCTTCTGACATTTGCGCTTTTTCTTCATTAATTTCTCTTTGCATTTCTTCCAATTCACGCTGTGCAATATCATAATATTTCTTTTCAATCACCATAATCTCCCAACTCCATAAAAGAAACAGTCAACATTTTCGTTACAACTGTTTCCTTTATTTTTGAAGTCCCAGACATTTGTATCACTACATTCTGTTCTTTTTCATCAAGATTATTCCAAATATTCAGAACCTCTTGTTGTGATTCTGATAAGCTTACTGGAACATCCATTCCGGCAAAGAATTGTGCCATTGTTACTCCCAGTGCATCACATATCTTTTCTACAGTAGGCATGGTGGGTAAACTTTCTTTAGCAATAATTTTTCCAATCGAAGATTGAGATATACCAGTCAATTGTGACAGCCGATATTTACTCATATCACGTTTTTACATAAAGCTATAATATTGTCCGCAATATAATCCTCTGTACGCAAGTAAATACACCTCTTTCCGATAGTAGTTACCTTAATTGTAACTAGAAATCCGAAAAATATTAGAGATGTATCTTACAAGTATTTACTAAGGAAACAGTAGTATTAAAACAAAAAATAGAACTATATAAAGTTGTATTCCATTAATGTCAGCTTATTATCTAAATGCTCATATTCTCTTTGTACCTCTTCAATTTTATCATATAGTTTCAGCACTGTCGAACCCTTTATCATTTTATTTTCTTGGCACATCTGCCGGAATTTTTCTTTGTACTCCCGCAGTATTCTTCCTTTTCCTCTAATTCCTCCACTGTTTTAATTTCCTCTTTATCTGCCATGTATTTTCCTCTCAGACATAATTTTTAATACATAAATAATAACCTTTTTTCGCTGTTGTTCAATTACAACTTATCGCCTTTTCTCCCATCAATCGACAATCTTCTTTTTGCTATATACATATGATATACTTCTTTTCATGCAACCAATTACTATTGTATAGCTCACCATTTTTCTATCTACAACACAAAAAAGTCAAGTTGTGATGGAAAGGAGGTGAGGACATGGAAATAAATTATGCACTTATAGGCAAACGTATAAGAGAAACCCGCAAACAACGAGGATTATCTGCCGAGGAGCTGGCTGAAATCGCTGATCTTTCTACTGTTTATATAAGCTATATAGAAAATGCCAAGCGTAAACCCAGTTTAGAATCTTTAATCAAAATTAGCAATGCCCTTGAAATTACTATTGATGAATTACTCTATGGAAACTTGTTATACAATCCTACGGAATATCAAACTGATATTGATTTATTAATGGCAGATTGTACCAGCACTGAAAAACGTTACATATTCGAGGTTCTTTCAGCCATAAAAAACATTTTACGAATCAATGATTGGCATCTATCCTCAAAACACAATTACGATGCTGATAACCCGAATGATTATTAAATCATTCAATAACAATCAAATATCTATTTCTACATAAACCATCCGTTAATCCTTAACGGATGGTTTATGTCTTTTTCAATCCAAAAATTCTATGATAGTTGTATCAACTATAAAGGATGTCGCTATTGATGAAAGAAAGTGAAGAACGAAGCAGTAATATTGATGAACAGAAAGCCAGAATCCGGCAAAGATACAAAGGTATTGATCCAGAAGAACTGGAAGTAATTCCGGCACTTCCACCAGAGGATATTTTTAAAACAGAAAAAAAACTACGAGTAGCTGTATATGCAAGGGTATCTACGGATGATCCACGCCAAACATCCTCATATGAATTGCAGAAAAATCATTATCAGGATGTAGTAAATAAAAATCCGAATTGGATGCTTGTAGAAATATATGCCGACGAAGGCATTTCCGGCACTTCGCTTCAACATAGAGATGCATTCAAAAAAATGATTGAAGATTGTGAAGCCGGAAAAATTGATTTAATCATAACAAAAAGTGTATCCCGATTTGCAAGAAACGTTGTTGACTGTATCCGATATGTACGAGAGCTTTCTTCACTCCGTCCACCCGTCGGTGTATTTTTTGAAACAGAGCATTTAAATACTCTTGATCCCAAAAGCGAAATGATTCTGTCATTCATGTCAACACTTGCGCAGGAAGAAAGTCATACCAAAAGTGAAATTATGAATTCTTCCATTGAAATGCGTTTTCGTCGGGGAATATTCCTTACACCTCCTCTGCTCGGATATGACCAAGACGAAAATGGAGATCTTGTAATCAATCCACATGAAGCTAAAATTGTGCAGCTTATTTTTTATATGTATCTGAATGGAAGCAGTACTCAACAAATTGCTGATTCTTTGACAGAACTCGGTTGTAAAACAAAAAAGAATAATGATGTCTGGTCATCCAGTACCATACTACAAATCCTTCAAAACGAACGCCATTGTGGGGATGTTCTGGCGAGAAAAACATGGACTCCAAATTATCTTGACCATAAATCAAGGAAAAACAATCAAGACCGTAATCAATACAGAAAAGTCGGACATCACGAAGCTATTATCTCCCGAGATGATTTCATAGCTGTTCAAAAATTAATTACAAATGCGAAATATGGAAATAAAGAGATTTTACCAGAATTACATGTGATACAAGAAGGCTCTCTAAGTGGATTTATAAGCATTAATCCAAGATGGTCTGGATTTAAAGCCAGAGACTACTTTGAAGCATCTCAAAGCGTCCTTAAACCGGCAAATATGAATGTACCTGATACAATTACTGCTTCCGCCGGTTCCTTCGATTTAAGAGACTATGAAGTTGCCAGAGGACAATTTTTCTCCTCTGTTGGTCGGATTTCTGTTTCTTTTTCATATAAACAGATCTCTTTTAACAAAGATGCTATACGGAAATTTCCAAACATAAAATTTGTCGAACTGCTAATACACCCAAGCTCAAAACTACTTGCTATCCGACCATGTTCCTCTGAAACAAAAAATAAAGTGCAGTGGTCACGTCTCAAAGATGGTCAACTTATTCCAAAACCAATTTCCGGCGCTGCATTTTTGCCAACATTATACGAGATATTTAAATGGGACAAAAAATGCAAATATAGAATATTAGGAGTTGCCCACCAAAAAGGCAATGAAAATGTCCTTATTTTCAACATGGACGATACAGAAATACGAATACCGACAAATACCAACGACGTATCCGCCCCCAACAATAACACGCCTGATACAATATCTGATTCTAAGAGTGTGTTAGCTTATCCTGCCGACTGGATGAATAGCTTCGGTAATAATTACTATACTCAGTCTCAAGCGCCAGAATTAACAGAATTTACAGCGGACAAAACTGGCAGACTGCTTCAGAAAGTAAACCTTATAAAGAACCCGAGCTACAAACCACTCCCAAAGAAACCATTATACAAAATATAAAGAATATTATTACAGAAATTAAAGGAGACACCCAATGAGCGAGCAACCTATAAATCAATGGAATATGACTACAGAACCTTCTGATATGATGAAAATCAACACACCTATGCCAATAACAGTCGCGCCCAGCCCCTCAAATCAAATGGAAGTCATTGACGATGATTCTTTCAGCTATGACGGTTATCAAGTTGTACGTGGCGAATTCTTCGCTCATATTTACGAACCTTCGTTTACGTTTAATAACTACAAGGTATCTGTAAATACCGCCTGCATAAAAACTACCCGATGTCGAATATGTGCAAATATTAGTCAATCCCATTGAAAAAACTGGCTGTCCGTCCCTGTCGAGAAGAAGAAAAAGACTCTTTTCGTTGGTGTTCCTCTGGAAAAAGCGTTCGCCAAAACAAATCACCTGTCGAATTTTCTTTGCTAAAGTGATATCTCTCATGGACTGGAATCCTAATTATCGGTACAAGATTCTCGGCAAACTAATTCGTTCTGGCAATGAAATACTGTTCATTTTCGATTTAACTTCACCTGAAATATTTCCTCGTACTCTAAAAGACAATGGAACTGTAACCACTGCTAGGACACCTTCTTATCCTGAAGAATGGAAGAATCAGTTCGGTATTCCAGTGGAAGAACATCAAAATCAATGCAAGTCAATATATTTGAAGGCTACGCAGTATTTGACATACAAGAAAAGAAGAAGGCAACTGATAAATCCATAGAAAAAAAAGAACCATCAACAGCAGAAAGTGAGGAAAAATCCTATGAACAACAAACACTCTTCCCATCCACTAATATGTATTGACTTTAAAAGAATCGTATACGAATCCACCGCAATACACTCCGTCAAATTGGTAACCCAGAATATATTCAACTTCTTGTTAATCCTGATCAAAAATGATAGGTATAAAGGCTAGTTGTGCGGAGGATAAATTGGCACATAAAGTTAAGGATTATTTTGTCATCAATGGTAACAGTTATGAATTGTACAGCCGAGAATTACTATATTCACTTTCCCAGCTTAACCTTCTTGGGAGAAATTTAACATTTTCGTTTAGAAGGCAATATTTACCCAAATAAGAAAATAGCTCTATTTTCCATGGATAACATCATCACAAAACTGCCACAAACAGAATTCAAATCAGAAATAATGGGAGATGAGTATGCGCAATTATAGTATATATACATTAAAAACAAAACTAGAATTCACCAATTTGTATCAATATCTCAGTGAAAAGATTATAAACAACTTGAACAACAGATATTATGTCATTCCTATCACACCCCAATCTGCACATGGAATGGTATTGTCATTAATGGTATAGAAGCGTATGAATTATTTCGTAAACACAGTATTCCTTTCCGAATAAAAAGACTCCATTTTTCCAGTAAAGAAGATGTAATTTCATGGATATGTACTGACCAACTTAAACGAGAGGATTTAACCAATATCAATAAAAAATACCTGATTGGGAAAAAATATGATGCTGAAAAAATTATAGTTTCAAGACAACTTTCATCTACGAATAAATCTCATATTTCCGGTGCAAGCATCGCAGCAAAAAAAATATCCGAAGAATGTAATGTAGCAATGGCTACCGTTTACAAATATTCTGCTTACAGTAGTGCACTAGATATAATTGATGAAAAAGTTCCCGATTTTGTCAAACGAGTTCGTTCTGGTCAGCTCTGGATTTCCCAAGCTAATATTATTGAGCTTTCAGGATTATCAAAAGAGCAACTTTTAAGTCTAAATAACTACCTTCTTGCCGAAAAGATAGAACATCTCAGTTATCATGATATGAAAAGGGAATTACTATGGAATAATTACGCCAAACCGATGTTAAGGAAAGAATCTTCCGTTTCTATTCCTTCAATACGCAACCTGCCACAATTTGATCCAGATGCGGAAATTGCAAGTCTTACATTGACGATTCCCTCGTGGAACAGTTCTATCGAAAGAGTATTAAAAGTTTCAGATTTTAAAATTGCATCTGATACAGCAAAATATAAGCTTAAATATCAGCTTATGTGTCTAATATCAACCACAAATAATATTTTAAAAAAATTGGAGGAAATATAATTATGGATGGAAATACCGAAGATTTACAAAAGTTTGTTCCCCAAGTGCATTTTGAGCAAATACCTATTAAAAATTTATGTTCAAATCAAGATTATCAACGTAATCTTTCCATCAAACACGTTCAGCGTGCTGCAGCTAATTTTGATCTTTATCAGATAAACCCTGTAAAAGTAAGTAGACGTGATGGGATAAATTATGTGTTCAACGGACAACACACTATAGAGATTGTTGCTCTCGTCTCTGGATCAAGAGAAACTCCTGTCTGGTGTATGGTTTATGATGATCTTGTTTACACCCAAGAAGCAGATATTTTGCAAATCAGATGAAATATGTCAAATCGTTATTACCTTATGAAATATTCATGGCTAATATTGAAGCTGGTAATGATAGAGAACTTATTATTCGTGACCTTGTTGAATCATATGATCTCACTATTACTTCTTCCTCTCGCCCCGGAGGTATATGTGCTGTATCCACTTTAATTAATATCTATGAAAAATATGGTTTTCACACTCTTGATCGTGTTTTACGCCTTTGTGTTGCCACATGGGAAGGTGCGCCTATGTCCTTTAGTTCCAATATGCTTAATGCTATTGCCCGTCTGGATAATGCTTATGGAGAAACAATGAAAGATGACACCTTCAAAGAAAAAGTTGGGCGTGTCTCTGTCAGAGGAAATCAGTCGTACTGCCAGAGAACGTCGTGCCGGTTCATTAGGATTCGCAGAAGCTCTTTTACTAGAATACAATAAAAATCCAAGTATTCACTTTTGAGAAATTATACACTCATAAAACACCCAAAAAAAGAGAACCATCAACTGAAGATGAATCCGGTCAAAGTTCCACTCCAGAAGGTCAGTTAGATTTATTTTCTACGGATCAAGAGAATACTCAGGCTCTGCCAAACGAATAGCGCAGAGCCTTCAGCCTTTAATTCTATCCATACTTTCAAAAGAACACCCTGCTTTAAGGCTCTCTTTCATGCAATCACTATGTTATCTTATCCCAAATTCATCAACCGCTCCATCCGCCACCTTATATATGAATACCCATTCCAAATATTTGCTTTTACCGGATACTCTTTCCTGTAAACAAATACAGTGTGATATTTAACAAAATGTGTTCTACACCAATTATGCATATCTTTCATATATATGTTATTTATACCATTCACCCACTGTTCTAAAGACCATATGTCTTTATCTGACACTAACTCCATTATGAACAGTACATTATAATATTGAATGACACCTACTCTCTTCCTTTCCTCTATTAACCTTTTACACAATAACCTATACTTAATGTTCATATCGTTCCTATGCCCCTCCCTCTAATCTATATTTTCCATCCTTATATACGTTATATATATAATTATTATATAGTACATATAATGCATTGCAGCATATCGATAGCCTCCGGTCCCCGGACCTCTCCTACAATGATCCGGTCCGGCCGCATCCGCAGAGACGAACGGATCAGTTCCCGGATTCCGATTTCTCTGCATCCTTCGGTATTGCCGTTACGAGTCTCTAAACGAACCAGATTCGGAAGACCCTGCAGCTGTAGTTCCGCACTGTCTTCTATGGTGATCACCCGCTCTTCCGCCGAAATATAGCCGGACAGAACATTTAGGAATGTTGTCTTACCGCTTCCCGTTCCTCCACTGACAAAAATGTTGTAGCCCGCCTTCACCAGTGTCTCCAGGAACTGGGCTGCCTCCAGCGAAATGGTTTCCAGACCGATCAGCTTCTGCATGGTGACAGGCTTGTCCGGGAATCTCCGGATCGTGACGATCGGACCATTCAGAGCAATGGGATTCATGACAATATTTACTCTGGAACCATTATTCAACCGGGCATCTACGATGGGTGACGCTTCATTGACCACGCGATTACACCCCGCCACAATCTGCTGAATGACATCCTGTAATTTTTCCACGGAATCAAAGGCTCGATCCAGTTCCCGCAGTTGTCCATCCTGTTCTACAAAAATGTGATCCATGCCGTTGATCATGATCTCTGTAACAGAGCTGTCCTCCACAAAAATCTGCAGAATATCCAGTCTTCTCAGGGAATCAAACAATTCCTTACGCAGACGTCTCCGCAATTCTACCGGGCATAACTCCAGACTTTCCTGCTCCATCAGTACTTCATCGATCGTATCCTCCACTTCTTCATCCGTATAATCTCTTCCATAATCCAGTCTTTCCTGTACCATCTGACGAAGTTTTCTTCTCTGCTCTAAATAATCCATTTGTCCTTCTCCTATTCTACTCTTCCAATGTCTCTATTTCTTTTCTCACATAATCTGCCAGTTCCCCTCTGGTATACTGTTCCATTTCCACGGGAAGTCGCTGAAAGTATGGCAAATTCAGCTTTCTGGTCTTCCCCTTTACTTCCTCTTTCTCGCATAGTGACAATAGCTGTTCATATTGATCCAGTTTACACTGTGACATCTTGTCCTCTCTGGTCAGCGTAAATACTTTGATACACATCTGCAGAACATCCAACAGCCCCTGTATGCTTTCACTCAGATCCAGAATGACATATTCGTATTTCCCCAGCTCCTCGATCCTCTGGAACAGACTTCTCCATTCTTCCCAGGTGATCCCCAACAGGTTCTGTCCGTTCCGCATGGGTGGAATATAATCCAGATTGCCTTTTCTCTGAATGACCGTCTGCATGCGAAGAGGAAATTTTCCTTCATCTCCTGCTAAAAAATAGAGCAGATCTGCCAGATCCCGATTCTGTCTCTCCGGAAGCAATTCTATGATCCCCACATAATGTTCGAAATTCAGATACAGCGTGGGATGTTTTTCTGCCATCAGCTGTGCGAAAGTCAATGCGAACGTACTTTGAAGGCATCTGTGAACCGGAGAGTACATTCCGATAAAACGGGTCTTATATTCCGCACATAACAGCGGCATCCGTATCCCCGTCGTCTCTACATACAACGCCAACAGTTCCTTCCACACCTGTCCCGCTTCCTGATATTTGTTAATATTGGGAAACTGATGAAAGCGGAGAGTTCCGCTCTCATTTAAAATTGCCTGACATGTCGGCTGTAATGTGTTCAATGCCTCCTCACAGGAGGATTCCGCCACCACCAGCATTGTTACCTCCCCGCTTTTCTCTCCCGCCAACAGTTCTTCCGCTCTGGTATAAGTATGGATCGCCAGGGCAATTCCTTTGCCTCTTCAGGTATTCTGAAAAGCCGCGCGTATTCTTCCTCCCGGTCATACAGAACCAGAACCGGTTCCTTTTGTTCCATCAATACATTCCTCCCATATACATCAATGCACTGCAGAACACCGGTCCCGCCATGCAAATCCCTGCTCCGGCACCTTCCGTTCTCCGGCAAAATAAAGTTTCCATCTTCCACACCGGAATACGTCCCATAAGTACTCTCCCAAATAGTACAAACGGTCTTTCATATTGCGTTCCAGATACATTTTGAAAAGTGCAATTACTGCTGCAATCATGAGCGCGAAAAACAGAAAATAAAGTACTTTATTCCAGGGAAAAAAACCGGCACAGACTCCCAACATCTTAACATCACCGGCTCCTATGGCTCCGATCCAAAAAACAAAATAAAGTAATATCGTTGTCAGTAATGCACTTGCCAGATATTCCAAAACGCCTTTGTGCCCGCCGCTGATCAACTGATACCCCAGGCCTGCAAACATGCAGCATACGATCAGCCAATTGGGTATCCTGTGCGTTTTGTAATCAAAACAGCAAGCTATTGCCAAAAGTATACATAATACCCCAAATATCTCATCTCCTTCTCCTGATTTCACATTATTTTCCTGCGTATAGTCCTGTCGTCACCTTCCTCCCAACTATTCAAAATCAGTCTTCTGGTAATGCGGGATGAATCTATCCCAAAATAGAAATTCTAAAAGATCTTATAAGATGCTCTGAACAACCATCGCGATTGGTTGTAAGATGAATTATAAATGCTCACTTTCCGTCTGGCAATACCTTTTTCGTAAAAAGATAAACTTTAGTACATTTTAACAAACAGAATTGTTTTTCATATTTTCAGTCATCCTGAAATACGCTATTTTACACGCTTTCCGTATGTCAAAACACCTTTTTATAATATTTCATAAATACTTAGCCCGTACAGCATCACAATGCCCGGAATTCCAAGGATTCCCGTTGTCAAAATACTTACTGCATTGATTCCAACCACTGAAGTAAAGCCAAGGAAAGTCACACCCATATTAATAAAATAAATGGCAATGGTTCCCATAATGCCCCGCAATGCAAAATTGAGGAGCCACTCTGCCTTTTTCCCCAAAAAGCTTATGAGCAGCAATAATGCCGCCACTGCTATCAGCCATAATATATTTTCCGGATGTTCCACTGTTGTTCTCGCATTCCCGACAATTCTTTATCCTAATCTATTCCTCTTTCCGTGTAAAAATGTCTTCCGTTTTCCTCCATGTCAGGTATATTTTTCCTTTTTGTTCCTATACTGTTAGCAGAAAGGACGGTTAATGTTATGAAAATCTTTTTAGTCAGGCAGATGCCTCCCCGGAAATCATTGAAGAGGATTTCTCTCCCATGATCTGAAAGAATCCATAAGAAAAACCCGCCAGGCGTTGGAAATCGCCTATGCGGGTTTCGATAATGCTTTGGAAAGTGATCTCATTGACAGTTATATTTATGAAATCAATGCGTTACAAAAAAGGTATCAGCATCTCACAGAGCTGGCCGCTCTGCAGCCGGCGGATCAGGAAAAAAATCTATACCAACATTCCCCGATTCGTGCCCTGGTCAGCCATGTTTTCGGTTAACTGGTTCCTGCCGTAAGTCAGTCCGGCATATACTGTCTGAGAATTGTTCATCACCGGGCCGGAAGTATCCTGATCCTGGATCTGCCTGTACGCATCGCAGAGAGGTGCGATCACTTTGCGAATCTCTTCCAATATTGTGCGGTCTCTGCGGACTTCACATACAGCAAGTCTGCGAAGGCAGAACAGGTACAGTCTGGAAAGCTCTCCTGCCGGGCTGTATTCTCTGTGCAGAGAGTTCAGGAGCTCTTTGATACATCCCCTGGCTCTATGAACAGCTTCCGCCAGTCCGGCATCATCTGCTGCCTGCTCTCCGTCTGCCAGATATTGTAAGGTCATTTCATACAGGATCACGATCAACTGCGTGGAATTCGCCTGTGTGATCCGAAGTGTAAATTGTTGTTTGCATTCTTTTGTCATTCTGCCATGTCCTCTTATTCAGAACTTTCCTACTGTAACAACTGCAGTACCTGAGACGGTCTCTCGTTGGCCTGTGCCAGCATGGAGGTTCCTGCCTGTGCCAAGATCTGATAAGTCGTATAAGAAGTCATTTCTTCCGCCATATCTACATCCATGATACGGGAATATGCGGAAGTCATATTTTCGCTGGTAATATCCAGACTGTTGATCGTAGATTCCAGACGGTTCTGGAATGCACCCAGTCTGCCTCGAACGGAAGATACATATTTGATGGCGCCGTCTACGCGATCAATGGCATCGTCCGCACCTTCTGCAGTACTGACATCAACATTCTCGATTCCCATATTCTGTAAAGAAACCGCAGGAATATTTACTTCCAGCACCTGATGTTCATTAGCTCCGATCTGTAAGCGCATAGCGCCGATACCTGTGGCATTGATCTTCAGATCCTGAACCGTTGTTCCTGTCTGTGCTCCATTCAAAGTTCCGCTCACATCAAGGCGCATCTCAAATCCGTTTTCTCCGGTGATGGTCAAAAGATCATCCTTCAGTTCAGTCTTCAGTCTTCGCATCCGGGAAACCATCTCCGAACGTCACATCTCCGTCCAGCACAATATTGCCGTCCGCATCCTTTGTCAGCGGTATAGACTTTATGGTATATTCTTTTACCGGCACGTCGGTAGAATAGTAGTTCACCTTAACTTCCTGCTTGTTGGTATATCCCTTCAGATCGTACTCCCCATTCAGCAGTTTCTGTCCGTTGAACTCTGTTACGTCAGAAATTCTGGTGATTTCCTCTTTCAGTTGCTTTACTTCATCCTGTACGGTAGCTCGGTCATCATCCGTCATTATACCGTTCGCAGCCTTGACGGAGAGCTCATTGATTCGCTGCAGCATCTCACTGATCTCGGTCATGGCGCCATCTGCAATCTCGATAATGGATACGCCGTCGCTAGCATTCTGGTTTGCCACGGACAGGCCCTCGATCTGGGCATTCATACGTTTGGACATTGCCAGTCCTGCCGGATTATCCTTTGCATGATTGATCTTTAATCCGGAAGAAAGTCTCTCTAATGATTTGGACAGCAGGTCATCATTGGTAGATAAGGCATTGTTGGATAACATTGCCGATACATTGTAATTAATTCTCATGTGTTGTTACTCCTTACTTTCCGCTGCTGTCTGCGACAGCCTGCAGGAATCCTTTTGCCAGGCGGTACAGTTGCGCCGCATCTGCCCGGCTCTCTATTGTTTCTGCATTTTGCGTCTCACCGGCAGCCATCCTTGTCATATCCCGGGAGCTGACAACAGAAAGCTTTTCCGCTTTCCAGTCTGCAGAGGTATCTGTCTGAATCCATTCAAGGAATATATCGGAGGTCTTTTCCAGTTTCGTAACCTCTTCCGGGGTATTTCCTACGAGATAACCTTCGATGTGTTCTCCGTTGACCTGTAAATGCGCTTCCAACTGTTCGTCTCCCGCATCTACCCGGATATCCACAGCCGAGGTCTCTCCGGCTCCCTGCTGTAGGGTAAGATGCACTCCTGCCAGCTGGTCTCCCAGATACATCGGCAGGAAATACTCCTGCCTGTTCTGAAGATTTCCTGCAAGGCGCAGCTGTTTGTGTACCAGCTGTAACTGTTTCACATCCAGATGGCTCTCTGCCTGTTCCAGACTGATCGTCTCTGTCTCCTGTAAAGCATCCTGAAGCATGGTCCGGTAATCATCTGCAAAATTCTGCTGATCCAGCTGTTCCCACAATCCGGAGGCTTCTGTTCCGGCAGGCTCCTCTCCGGTTGCCGCCACAGGTATTTCTTTCTCTTTGTTGTATTTCTTACGATAGCGTTGCAGGTCGCTGAACAGTTCCGCCGGATCCTCCAGCAGAGCCTGAGCTGCCAGCAGGTTAGAAGTACTGGTATTTACCTCTCCCCTTTCCAACATTTGTGCTGCTCCCGGTTCGGTCTCTACCGCTTCATCTGCTGCAGACATTCCTGATAATATGCGTCTCTGCTCTCAGTGTCTTGTGACATCTGTCAATATTTCTTTTGCCATCCCTACAGAAATCTGCTCTGAAATATTGTTCTCCGATAAACGTACTTCCTGTGTCAGTCCGGTATCATCCGACACTTTCCAGTCCATATGGGAGGTTCTTCTGCTCCTGGAAGCTGCCAGAGTGTGGAAAATTGCAATTCTGCGCCGGTATTTACCACTGCGCCTACTGCGGCACCATCTTCTCTCTCAATCTGGTGTACCATACGATAGATACCAATATAAGCTTTCCGCTCATTCTCCGTGATATCTTTCTTTTGTTCCAGCTGATACAGGAAACGGCTGTAGTCCTCCGCCTCTTCCTCATAACTCTGAGGATTTTCGGCAAAATAGGACTCCAGTTCCCAAAAGTCTTCTCCAACGGATTTACGCCGTCCCGGATCATCTGCAATACATTCTTCGGTGTCAGTTTCTCAATCACTGCAGTGACCTGTTTGTCTGCTTCTTTGACTCTTTCGATATTTTCTGCAGTAATCTCCATCCGGTTATACGCGAGGATGCGGACCGACCGCTGGTTCTCCGAGTGTTTTATCCAATGACATATCTGTCAGAATGTCATCTCCATTGGAAAATGCCTTTGGATGCTGTCCCCGATCTCTTCTGGGCTGTCATCAGTGTCTCATAACGTTCATTTGTTTTGTAGGCCGTCTGCAACGCCTTACCTTCGCTGTGAAATTCTGCCACTGTCTCCTGAGAAACTTTCTGTTTCAGGCTATAGGGTCCCAACACGCTGACCGGCAGTCCCGGCAGTTCGTTTGTCACCTGTACGGTCTGTGTATAGATCTCATATTTTGCCACGGCATCCGCATCGTTGGGGAAATACTTATCCGCAACTTCTGCCTCCGCTCTACGCAGTGCTTCATCAGCTGCTCCATAGGGCCGTATCAATGGAAAAATCACTCTGTAAGAGTTTCATTCACTTCCGCTGTCATGCGCAGCCGGATCTCTTCCAGTTGTTTTCTGGCCGCCAGATTCTCCGCCGTGACATCCCATTTTGCATCCGAGAACCAGTCCTGTACCATTTCTGTGGCTTTCGTATATATTTTCCTGCCGTGCCAAATTCGCATGAACAGGATTTCCTCCGCGAGTGCCGATGCCGCTGCCTGTGCAAAAGCATCCCTGACGGGATAGTCAATCGTATCCAGTTCTGCTGCCAAGGTATCCGTTGTCAGCGGCAAACCTGTTCCACCAGCCACTGCGCTTTCTGGCGGTTCTCATCATTGACCGGCAGGCCGGCATCCGCATCACCTTATCCATCTGGTCCTGCAATTCCTGCGGTACGGTATTCTGCCACCGTGCTGTTCTCTGCCACATACAAGTTCCAGATCTCCGGCTCCAATCCATTATCTACAAGATACCCGACCTCGCCTTCCTGGGGCTGCTGAGAAGATGCCAGCTCCCAGGCGGTTTTAATTCATCTACATTTCAGGAGTCAGAGGTATATCCGTTGCCCGGAACTGTTCTTCAATACTTTGTGCCAGTGTATCGCTGCCCACAGCCGCAGGGTGTCCAGATCTATGTCGTCCGTGTATCCGGCAATGTTCTGTCCGGAACGCACCAGTTCTGCTTTCATCCTGTCCACGATGGTAACTGCGGTATCCTGATCCAGTTCTCTGGGGTCAAATCCGTCCTCACAAGCCTTCGCATAATCCTCCTGGGACATAGTATGTGACAGTAGTGTCATGTAATCCTGCTGTAATGCCACATTGGTGTTCCCGGCATCCTGCTGCAGTTCAATCAGGGATTTTCCTTATTATTCTCTTCATTTCCCACAGGCATTGGGATCGCCCACTCTCGTATACGGCTCCAAAAGTATTTGCATTCACACTTTTTATTGCGCTGTATTTTATCTCTGCCCCAGGTATTTTTCTCCGTCTTATACTTTCTGTTCTATTTTCTGTATCAGTTACCGTCTGATTCTGAAATGTTATCTTCACGCTTGTCGTCCTTCCTGGTAATAACTCTTGAAATAACTATTCAGAGACTCATTCGCAAAATCGCTCTTTCAGAGCTTTCCTTTTGCCCATTGAGGCTATATCGCCCTATAAATATCACTAAATCCTCTTACGAATGCAAGCATTCAAAGAGGCCTTAGTGATATTTACATGTCTCTGAATCGTTAAGAAAAAAGATGAGTGCACCTTTTGGTCACACTCATCTTTTATTTCGGTCGTTTCTTATAATTTCTTAACCGGACTTAGAACAGAAATACAGCAGCTCCATAAGGGGGCAGATCAAAGCTGATAGAATAATCCTTGTAATGGTAAGGCTTTTTCTCTGCCATGATCTCTGCGGGAATTTCATTGCCCCAGACGCCAAAACGTTCCTCATCACTGTTGAGCAGCAGCTTATATTTCTTCTTTTTCGGCACGGGTACGATATAATTCTCCCATTTCATCGGAGTCATATTCAATACAAACAGCAGATTGTTCTTGCCGCTGGAACATTTTCTCACAAAGCAATAGGTGCTGTGTTCTGCATCATCCGCATTCATCCACTCGAAACCGTCCCAGGTATTGTCGATCTCATACATTGCAGGATACTTGCGGTACAGTTCCAACAGTTCCTTTACATAGGTATGTACGCCCTGATTCAGCTTCTCACCTAACAGATACCAGTCCAGTTCGCGCTCTTCACTCCACTCACGCTCCTGTCCGAAATCCTGTCCCATGAACAGCAACTTTTTGCCGGAATGTCCGAACATGTAGGTATAGCCCACACGCAGATTTGCGTATTTATCCGCAGTATAACCTGGCATCTTATTTACCATGGAACACTTCAGATGTACCACTTCGTCATGAGACAGGGGCAGAATGTAGTTCTCACTGTCATTGTAGCTCATGGCAAAGGTCATAGCGTAATGATTGCCCTTACGATACAGAGGATCCAGCTTCATATATTCGCAGAAATCATGCATCCAGCCCATATTCCATTTAAAGGAGAAGCCTAATCCCTCGCCTCCGATATCACTGGTCACATTCGGCCACGCCGTGGATTCCTCGGCAATTGTCACAAATCCGGGATACGTTCCACGGATGACAGAATTCAGATGGTGGAAGAACTCAATGGCCTCCAGATTCTTGTTGCCACCGAATTTATTCGGCAGCCACTCACCTTCTTTTTTACCATAATCCAGATATAGCATGGATGCCACCGCATCTACACGGATGCCGTCCACATGGAACTCTCTGAGCCAGAACAAGGCATTGGCTACCAGGAAGTTCTTTACTTCATTTTTGCCGTAATTGAAGATTTTGGTTCCCCATTCGGGATGCTCTCCCAGACGGGGATCGGGATGTTCAAAAATGCACTGACCGTCAAATTCAGCCAAGCCATGGGCATCAGTTGCAAAATGCGCAGGTACCCAGTCCAGAATCACGCCGACTCCGGCCTTGTGCAGTTCGTTGATCAGGTACATGAAATCTTTCGGCGTTCCGTAACGGGAAGTCGGTGCATAGTAGCCTGTCACCTGATATCCCCATGAGCCATCAAACGGATACTCTGAAATACCCATCAGTTCTACATGGGTATACTTCATCTCCTTCAGATATTCTATGATCCGGTCCGCAAACTCCCGGTAATTGTAGAATCCTTCGGCGGTACCGTTGTTAGGATGCTTCATAAAAGAACCGATATGGCATTCGTAGATCGCCATAGGCTCTTTATTCATATCCTTTTGTCCCGGGCTTCCATCCACTTGGAATCTCTCCAGTCAAAGCCTGTAATATCGGTAACGATAGATGCAGTGCCCGGCCGGTACTCCGCATAATTGGCAAAAGGATCGGCTTTGTAGAGCTTTCTGCCATCCCTTGCATAGATCAGTAACTTATACATCGTTCCCTCTTCCACGCCGGGAATGAACAGCCCCCAGATACCGCCTTCTCCCAGCTTCTGCATGGGATGGGATTCCTCATTCCATTCATTGAATGTGCCAATGACATTCACCTGTGCTGCATTTGGTGCCCATACTCCGAAATAGACTCCTGCACGCCGTCTTCCACCGACAGATGTGCACCCAGTTTTTTGTAAATATCATAATGGGTCCCCTGGGCAAAAAGATACTGATCTGCTTCGGAAATAAATACCTTCTCCTTCGTCATGGCCGCGCCTCCCGCTATAAAATTTAACTGTTCAGAATCCCATTCGCAAAACCGCATTTGCAATGCTTTCCTTTTGCGAATGTGGTTACTTCGCCCTATAAATATTGTCAAATGGTCTTACGAATGCAAGCATTCGACACCCATTTGCCAACATTTACATGGCTCTGAATAGTTATACAAAATCTTTCTCGGTGAGGATGATCATATCCTCATCGTCATATCTCTTGGCGAACAGTACATCGAAGAAATGCTTCAATGTCTTTTTATTTGCATGATTGATTGCTTCATCCACAATCTGCTTCACATCCACTACTGTAACCACATGATCTATCGTCTGCATATCTTCGATTCTGGTATGTAATGCCAGCTCTCCGAGTTCGTCAATAGAGTATTCCATCTCCCGTGCATACTGTTTGCCGAATGCCACCAGTGTGTTATTGCTGAGGGCTTCCACATCCATTCGTGCGGTAAAGCACTCTCTCAATTTTTCATGTTTCTCGAGGAATTTATCAATATCCCTCTTCGTATCTTCCAGAATAATTACGATTCCCTGACTCTCCTGCTGCAATGCCTTGTGAAGTACATTTGCCGTAGCATCGTTCATTTCGGATGCCTTGCAAATGATCAGCGCGCCGTTTTTCAGCTTGGATAAGGTATCTGCAGTATCCTTTTTATTCAATGCATGTCCAGAGATCTTTGCCACTTTTCCGGAGAAATTGCTGTCGGTTGCCTGAATTTCGCGAACCATGTTCTTCGCCAGAGATAAGGTATCCATACCCTCTTCTCCAGTGATGATCACGTTGCCGGTGTAGGCTGCCAGACTGATATTATCAATGGCCTTGACTAACTGCTCTCTGGCAGATCTGCTCTGGATAAAGGGTGCGTACAGCTCTCTCTCTTCTCTGGTAAGCGCACGAACCTTTGCTTTGTCTCGCTCTACTGCGGGGCGCTCCGGCTGTTCCGGTGCTTCCCCGGCTTCCGGCGTTTCCTCAGCCGTCAGTTCTATCTCTTCGCTGGCTGTTTCCTCATCTACCGATTCTACTGCTGCCGCCGTGGGCTCCTCTACAGGCTCGTCATCCATTGCTTCTTCCGGTTCTGCCTGTTCCTCGTCTATGATTTCTTCCTGCTCATAGATTTCTGCTTCCGGTTCCGCAGGTTCCTCAAATTCTTCTGCTTCCGGCTCATATGCAGGTTCTTCCGCGAGTTCTTCTACAGTATCCTCTTCCGGAAGCTCTTCTACAGGCTCTTGTTCCGCTTCCTCTGCAGGAGCAGCTCCGTCAGTTCTTCCACGGGTTCCTCTGTGGCAGGCTCTTCCGTGATCTCTTCCAGCTCTTCTACCTCATCGGTATCTGTTGTATCTTCTGCCACGGTATCTGCCGTGTCCGCAGCTTTTTTTTTCCAGTTTTTCCAGCAATCCGTCTCTTACCGCCTGCTCAAACTCCGTGAACATGGCTCCGGTCTGCTGTAATACATGTTGGCGAACCTCTTCTTCTCTCTTCTCCAGGTTCTCCTTCTTCTTGCGTTCCCACTCTGCCAGAATATCCTCGATATTCATCTGGCCGGTGATCTGTTTCTCAATGCTCTCTGCCTCCGGCATTACCAGGCTGATCTGACCGTCGGATTCCTGTGCCAGCACATCGGCCAGTTCCTTGGGCGGCTCTACGGTAGCTGCCGGGGTTACCGGTGCTACAGGAGCTGCCGGCGCCGATGCCGTAACTTCATGAATCTCCTGCGTTTGGGAAGCTTCCGGTACTTCTGTGTTTCCGGTTCCTTCACGATTTCCTGTACTTCCGGTGTCTTCTGTACTTCGGATAGCTCCGGTACTACATCGGTTCTTCTTGCAACAACAGGCTCTTCCGGCAGAATCTCTTCCGTCTCTACCTGGGGCACCTGTGACAGATCGCCGATTTCTCCGGTCTCCCAAAGAATACTTGAGCTTCCATCTGCTCGTCTCCGGCTCCAGATCGTCTTCACTGACATCTGCGATCTCCGGATAGTCCAGAGACTCCGTATCGGAATCCCTGGACGATCATCATGGGTGCCACGATAGAACGGGTAATGGAATCCGAAGTCTCCTTCGTATGGTCCTCACTCAGTACCTCCTGCAGGCCTGCTGCCAGTTCTGCCTGTAGATCGATCGTATTATATTGTCCCACATCCATGGTCTTCATATGTCGAAATCATCTTCCGCTGGCTG
>SCPN01000313.1_pt1 | contig 43249 bp, 47 predicted proteins | sample 6106831 | NCBI WGS metagenome assembly SCPN01 (sample SAMN10720447, study PRJNA508395) | human gut metagenome | isolation source: Participant 1, 0 month | reverse complement strand
GGATTTCGCTGTTCCGGTCTGGCCGTCCCGACGACACAAATATGCTTGCCCGGAAGCCATTGTCCCACACTGTCTCCCCTCTCTTTCTGTTTCAATTTGAATATAATGTACTATATACCTTGCAGATTGTCAAGAAAAACATTGTGGGATCCACAGTTTTTTAGTTGTTATTCGGCTATTTTTCGCCAATTAATCGGCTGTATAAATATTTTTCTCCATGATTTTTAAAGGAAATATGTGCAATTATCCCAGTCCCAAGTTTCCTCTCCTGACAGATCAATTCTAAGAAACATGCAAAATCACTCTCTCCCATCTCACCCAGCAGTCGTTGGTATCCCCCGCCGAAAAGCCGGGCAGACTATGGTGGAAGGGAGCGTGTAAATGATGATCGACGTGAGAAAGGCAGCCATTATCGGCTGCGGCTTTGTGGGGGCCTCCATCGCCTTCAGCCTGATGCAGCGCGGACTGTACTCCGAGCTGGTACTCATCGACTCTGACCGGGAGAAGGCTGCAGGGGAAGCCATGGACCTGAGCCACGGCCTCCCATACGCCGCCTCCATGCAGATTTATGCCGGGACCTATGACGATACAGCCGACTGCTCCATGGTCATCCTCGCTGCCGGAGCCAGCCAGAAACCGGGCGAGACCCGCTTGGATCTCATCGGGCGGAACACCGCCATTCTCAGGCGCATCCTGCCCGAGCTCACCGGCCGTGGATTTCAAGGCATCCTTCTGGTGGTATCCAATCCGGTGGATGTGCTCACCTACGCCGCCTGGCGGCTGTCCGAACTTCCGGCCGGACAGGTGTTCGGCTCCGGCACGGTGCTGGATACCGCCCGCCTGAAATATCTGCTGGGACAGGAGCTGGGCGTGGACAGCCGCAACGTCCACGCCGCCATTCTCGGTGAACACGGAGATAGTGAGCTGGCGGTATGGAGCAGCGCCAACATCTCCAGCATCGATCTGGACCGCTTCTGCCAGCTGCGGGGTCGTCCGGACCGGGCTGGGCTGGACCGCATCTACCGCGAGGTGCGGGACAGCGCCTATGAGATCATCCGCCGTAAGGGGGCCACCTACTACGGGATCGCCATGGCTGTGGCCCGAATCGCCGAGTGCATCGTCCGGGATGAGCGGGCCATGCTCCCCGTCTCTGTCCTGCTCCAGGGCCAGTACGGGCTGGACGGTCTCTGTCTCAGCATCCCCGCCATCGTGGGCCGGAACGGTGTGGAGTCGGTGCTGGAGATCCCTCTGGACCCCGGAGAGCGCCAGGCGCTGCTGGACTCCGCAGCCCGTCTGAAGGCGGTCATCCGGGACGCCGGCCTTTGATCCGGCTCCGATCCTCCAGAAGAATGTGCAGGCCCCCCGGTGCGGATCCAGATCCGCACCGGGGGGCCGTTCATACCATCATTCCGCAGTCTTACTCCTCGTAATCCTCATACTCCGAGGCGCAGGCCTTCCGCTGGAGCCGGGCCTTGGCACAGCCCCCCAGCTCGCTCAGCTTATCCCAATAGGCGATCACAGCACACACCGCAGCCGCAGCCGCCAGAGACAGGGCCACGATCTTCAGCACAAAACGCGCAACTTTCATAGATGGAACCTCCTTCATCTTCTTCGGTTGTCCATAGTGTACATGATTTTATTTAAAATTACAATCATTTTATGGGATTATCCGCATCCGCTCTGCGGGGAATTGACGCGCCAAAAGGCGCGGGTCGCTTTGCTCCCATGTGGTCCAGGCGGATGACTTTCCGTTCACCGACAGGGAACAGACCCCTTACACATTGAAGCGGAACAGGATAATATCGCCATCCTGGACCACATATTCCTTACCCTCGGAGCGGATCAGGCCCTTTTCCCGGGCTGCGGCCATGGTGCCGCAGGCCATCAGATCCTCATAGGACACCACCTCGGCCCGGATAAAGCCCCGCTCAAAGTCGGAGTGGATCTTCCCGGCGGCCTGCGGGGCCTTGGTCCCCTTTTTGATGGTCCAGGCCCGGCACTCGTCCTCGCCGGAGGTGAGGTAGGAGATCAGGCCCAGCAGGGTATAGCTGGCCTTCACCAGCCGGTCCAGACCGGATTCGGCTACTCCCAAATCGTCCAGGAACATCTTCTTCTCCTCGCCGTCCAGCTCGGCGATCTCTGCCTCCAGCTTGGCGCACACAGGGATGACCTGGGCGCCCTGCTCTTTGGCCCGCTGCTCCACCTGACAGTAGTAGGACACACTCTCCGGGTTGGAGAACCCATCCTCGTCCAGATTGGCGGCGTAGATCACCGGCTTGAGGGACAGCAGTTCGCAGTCTGGGTACTCCGCGGCGATGTCCACGTCCTCATAGGAGCGGGCAGATTTTCCGTCGTTGAGCCAGTCCCGCAGTCCCTCGAAGTCGGCGGCCTCCTGAAGGAACTTCTTGTCCCCCTTGGCGGCCTTCTTCGCCTTGTCGATGCGGCGCTCCACCATCTCCAGGTCGGCCATGACCAGTTCCAGGTCGATGGTGTCCATGTCCCGGACAGGATCGGTGGAGCCCTCCACATGGATCACGTTGTCATCGTCAAAGCAACGCACCACATGGACGATGGCGTCGGTCATGCGGATGTTGCCCAAAAACTTGTTGCCCAGGCCCTCGCCCCTGCTGGCTCCCTTCACCAGACCGGCAATGTCCACAAACTCAATGACCGCCGGAGTGGTTTTTTTCGGGTGGTACATCTCAGCAAGCTTGTCCAGCCGGTGGTCGGGGACGGCCACCATACCCACATTAGGGTCGATGGTGCAGAAGGGATAGTTGGCGCTCTCCGCGCCGGCGTTGGTGATGGCGTTGAACAGGGTGCTCTTGCCCACATTGGGCAGACCCACAATACCTAATTTCATAGTTTCCTATATCTCCTTTGTTTTCAAGGGTTTCCGGCTTTCCGCCAATTCAGTGGGCTTAATCAGCCCAAGCCTTGCTGCGCCGCCGTCTGCCAGCCCCCAGCCCATTTCTCGGCATGGGCTTATACAGTAAACCACATTGTAACATAGCCCTTCTTGTTTCTCAAGGGTGCAGTCTCATCAAATCCGCAATTTGTTTTGGGATCCCCGCTCCAGTCTACACCTCCCCACCATCCGGATCAGCGCGTCCACATAGTGGGCGACGGGCTCTTTCGGAGGCAGGGTAAAAGTGCCTGCGGCTCATAGCCTCCAGGGGATAAAACACTCCGTTGGGCGATAGCTGTCGCGCACACCATATAATAGCTGCACCGGACCGCGATCTGTCGGGCCGCCTCCATGATGTCCGTCTCCAGAAGAAGACCTGTGGGTGCAGACCCTGCTCCCGGAACAGACGCTCCTGGACGATCCGGGCGCTGTGTCCTGACCGCAGCGTCACAAGGGGCGTCCAGCCTCGGACAGGGAATGCTGGACCCGGACGGGACTCTGTGCCAGAGGGCTGCCCGGCCGGTGAGGATCCCGATGCGCTCCCGGTGGATCAGCCGGAGTACTCCAGCTGCGGACTGGCCGGCTCCACTGGGAACCAGGGCCAGATCCACCTGTCCGCTCTGGACCATCTGTTCCAGATGGGCGCTTCCTCCACGGAGGCGGAACTCCACCTGGGATACAGCCGGGTAAACTCCGGCAGGACCTTTGGCAGCAGCTGGATGGACCGCTGTACATGTGATCCCCAGACGCAGCCTGCCCTCCTCCCGGATCTCCCGCAGCTCGTTCTCCAAAATCTCTTGGTGTTCAGGATCACCTCCGCTGCATGGAGATAGCGCTCGCCGGCGTAAGTGGGATGAAACACCTGGGTCCCGCGCTCAAACAGCGGCGTGCCGGCCTCCTCCTCGATCTGGCGCAGCATCTGGCTCAGGGAGGGCTGGGAGATGTGGAGTTTTTTTGCTGCCGCGGTCACCCCCTTCTCCTCCGCAATGGTTCGAATATACAGCGCCTGTCTCACATTCACCGCCGACCGCCTCCGTTCGATCTATCCATTTCCCGCCTCCGCCGTGCCATTTTCTTATTCATACCGCACAACCACAGCCCCAGCATACAAGATCCGCCCAATTCCCCTCTCTGTTTCTCACAAATTTTTATTCACACTTTTATCCATTTCGACCATTCGTCCCACTTCCATCTCCATAAGGTTTTTCAGCAGGTGTATGAACTGCACGGTATACTCCGGAAGCTGCCTGCCCCGCCGGTAGGCAGCGGAGAAATCAGCCGCCAGCTGGCGTTCGCCCACAGAGAAGCGGTAGGGCGGCTGAATGAACATCATATGCCGGAAATAGCTCTCGAGGCAGAAGGACACCCCCAGCCCGTTGGCAGCCATCTGTGCCGCAGTCTCGATGTTCCGGATCCGGGTGATCCGCTGGGGAGACAGTCCCGCCTCCTCCAGCAGCTGATCGGAGTACTGGCGCAGGCTTTGGCCCTGGTGCTGCAAAATAAAAATTTCCTGTTCAAACTCCCGCAAATCGATCCAGGGGTGGTAAAATGTATCCCGGTACCGGGCATACCGGCAGCAGGGATGTGCGCTCTGGACCAAAAAGATCACCGGATCCCAGCAGAGATGCTCATACTCCAGCTCGCCCTCCTGGTTGACCAGGTTGCACAGCATCAGGTCCAGCTGATCCTCCCGAAGCATCTCAGTCATGGCCCGCTGATTGCCCTCCTGAACGACCACCTCCACATTGGGGAAGCGGCTGCGGAAGATCTTCAGCGCGGAGGGGATCAGGTGGGGCGAGCGGCGGATCGGGATCCCCACCCGGATCCGGCCCTGATAGCCGTGGAGGACCTGTTCCCGCTGCTGCTGGAACTCCTCCCCCAGCGCCAGGATCTTTCTGGCCTTCTCCAGATAGAGTTCGCCCAAATAGGTTGGGCGCAGCGCCTTTCCCGTCCGCTCAAACAGGGGATAGCCCAGGCTGTTCTCCACCCCGGCCAGATAGGAGGATAGGGCTGGCTGTGTGATGTTCAGCTTTTTGGCCGCCTGGGTCATGCTTCCGCAGCCGGCCAGGGTCACGATATACTGCTGTTCCTTCAGATTCATGGGTCATCTCCCCTCGCGTATCCATAAGTTTTTCTTATATCATTTCTAACATGCCTCAATTTTACTTTCCCATTGTCCTCCATTATACTAAACCACAGACAAGCCGGCAAGCCCCCTGCTCCCGATCCAGGCTGCAGCCGGAGCGGGCATACTTGACCGGGGAGGTCCGCAGCAGCCATCCGGCCCTGCTGCGGGCGATCCAAAACAAGAGGAGGAACCAACTGATGGGAGAGGCAAAAGAACTGACCAAAAAGAAAGCGTTTAAGATGCCGCATACACTGGTCATTATTTTTATGATCATTTTTGCGGCGGTCCTGTTTACCTGGGTCGTGCCGTCCGGCGCCTATGTGCGTTTTGAGGACGCAGTCACCGGACGGAATCTGATCGATCCGGAGAGCTTCCACTATGTCGAAAACACGCCAGTCAACCCCCTGAAGATTATGAACTATGTCATCGACGGCTTCATGGACGCCGCTGACCTGATCTTCATGCTGATGTTCGCGGGCGGCGCATTCCACCTGATTACCGAGAGCGGCGCCCTCCAGGCGTCCATCGCCAAGGTGGCCCGGAAATTCTCCAACCGCTTCTATATCTTCATCCCCATGCTCACCCTGATCTTTACTCTGATCGCCACCAATCAGGGCGTGAACCTGTTTATCCCCTTCGTCCCCATCACCGTCATGCTGTCCTTCGCACTGGGGCTTGACTCCCTGGTGGGTGTGTCCATCATTCTGCTGGGCGGCGCTGTGGGCTTTTCGACCGGCACGCTGCAGACCAGCACCACCCTGCTGGCCCAGGAGATCGCGGGTCTGGTCCCCTTCTCCGGGATCTGGTACCGCGCCATCTGCCTGGTGGTGTTCTGGGTCGTCACCAACCTGTTCCTCATCCGCTACGCCATGAAGATCAAGAAAAATCCCCAGCTCAGCCCCATGTACGATCTGGATCTTCAAAGCGAGATGAAGGCTTCCACCACCGACCTGTCCTCCTTCGGCGAGCTGACCGGACGCCGGATCGCCATCCTGGCCGCCCTGGTCATCACCCTGAGCATCATTGTCTATGGCGGATTGAAGCTGGACTGGGATATGGCGGAATTCGCGGCCATGTTCCTGTGGCTGGGCATCGTAGTGGGCCTGCTGGCCGGCAAAAGCTTCTCTGACATCGCCAAGGGCATCGTGGCCGGCAGCAAAACTATGCTGGGCGCGGTCATGATCGTGGGCTCCGCCCGTTCCATCGCCCTGATCCTGACGGACGGCGGCGTCATGGACACCATTGTCCATGTGCTGGCCGGCGGTCTGGATCTGGTCCCCACCGTGCTGCAGGCTCCGGCTATGTTCCTGATCTGCACTGTGTTCAACGTCTTTATGGCTTCCGGCTCTGGGCAGGCCGCTGTGATGATGCCCCTGCTCCTGCCTGTGGCCGATCTGGTTGGCATGACCCGTCAGACCGTCATCCTGGCCTTCAACTTCGGCGACGGCTTCGGCAACTATATCTTCCCCACCTCTACCGCGCTGATGGGCCTGATCGGTGCAGCCAACATCCCTTATGACCGCTGGATGCGCTTCATCGGAAAGATCTTCCTGGTCTGGGTCTTGATTGGCTGTATTCTGGTCGCCATTGCCCAGTTCATCCACCTGGCCTGACCCTGTTCCACACATCCAACTCCCTCCGCCCCGCCCCGGGGCGGAGGACTATTATAAGGAGGAATCCCTTTGAAAGAGCATCTGTTCCAAGCTGTGGAAGCACAGCGCACCACGCTGACCGCTATGGCGGACAGTATTTTCGACGACCCCGAGCTGGGCTTTCAGGAGTTCCACGCCCAGAAAAAACTGACCGACTACCTGACCCAGAGCGGCTTCCAGGTGGAGACCGGCACCGGCGGGGTGGAGACCGCCTTCCGGGCCGAGTTCCGCAACGGCCAGGGCGGCCCCCGCATCGGCCTTCTGTGTGAATATGACGCCCTGGAGGGCCTGGGCCACGCCTGCGGCCACCATATGCAGGGTCCCGCCATCGTTGGGGCCGCCAAGGCGCTGAAGGACTGTGCCGGCGACCGCCCCTTCTCCGTTGTAGTGTACGGCACCCCCGCGGAGGAGACCGCCCACGGCAAGCTGCGGATGCTGGAAAAGGGCTGCTTCCAGGACATCGACGTGGCTCTGATGATGCACGGCTCCCCCACCACCACCGTAGATGTCAAGTCCATGGCCATGTCCAAATTTACCGTCACCTTCCACGGAAAGAAGTCCCATGCCGCCCTGAAGCCGGAGGCCGGCCGCAGCGCCCTGGACGCCCTGCTCCTGGCCTTCCAGGCGGTGGAGTTCCTCCGGGAGCATGTGCCCGAGGATACCCGGATGCACTACACCATTGCCCAGGCCCCCGGTCCGGTCAACGTGGTGCCTGACACCGCCGTGGGCGTCTTTTCCCTGCGTTCCTACTCCCGGCAGAAGCTGGACGGCGTGGTGGAGCGCTTCCTGAAGATTATCCAGGGCGCGGCTCTGATGTCCGACGTGACCTTTGACATCAAGGAGGGGGACCGTCTGGCCAACAAGATCCCCGTTCTGAAGCTCAACGACCTGCTGATGGAGAACGCCCGCCTGGTGGGCGCCCCCCGCATCAGCCCCCCCCGGGAAAAGACCGGCTCCAGTGACTTCAGCAACGTGATGTACCAGCTGCCCGGCAGCTGCATCCGGGTGGCCATGGTCCCCGCCGGGACCTCCTCCCACTCCATTGAGTTCCTCAATGCCGGCAAGACCGACGAGGCTCATGAGGCGGTCATGGTGGCCGCCAAGGTGCTGGCCGGAACCGGCCTGGACCTGATCGAGGACGAGGCCAAGCTGGCCGCGATCCAGGAGGAGTTCCATCAGAATCAGGCTGTTCATAACTGACGAACGCTCCCACCCCTGGGGAAGCAGGCTGTGCTTCTCCAGGGGCGTCTTTTCATCTCATAATTTTTTATTTATGTTTTATATAAAATAAATTGTATTTGACCTATATCAAATCCTGTGATAAGGTTCTCATCAGAAGCATACTGCCAATTGACAAAAGGAGGAGTTTACATGGAGATCCAAAAAGCTGCCGTGGCGGGCACTCTGGAATCCAGCGACGCCCAGGTGATGGTAGAGCCTGGGGCCGGCGGGATCCAGCTGGAGCTGAGCAGCAGCGTGATGAACCAGTACGGCCGCCAGATCCGGGCCACGGTGCTGGAGACGCTGGAGCGGCTGGGCGTCACCGACGCCCAGGTGACCGTAGTGGACAAGGGCGGCCCTGGACTGCACCCTGAAGGCCCGCATCGAGGGCGCGGTGTTCCGCTCCTGCGGGCAGTCCGCCCAAAATATTCCCTGGGGAGGTGTGGTGCGATGATCCCTCGTCCCAGACCGGAGCGGTTCCGGCTGCGCCGGACCATGATGTTTATGAACGCCCAGAAGCCGGGCCTGATCAAGGACGCCTATATCTACGGCTGCGACTCCATTATGCTGGACCTGGAGGACGCGGTGGCGGAGAACCAGAAGGACGCCGCCCGCTTCTCCCTGTACCACGCTCTGAAGACCATCGACTACGGCGATACCGAGGTCATCGTCCGCATCAACGGCCTGGACACCCCCCACTGGCAGGAGGACGTCCGGGTGTGCGTGGCCGGCGGAGCCGACGGCATCCGCATCGCCAAGTGCGAGAGCGCCCAGGACGTGCTGACCGTGGAGCGCGCCGTGGAGGCCGCCGAGGAGGAGTTCGGCGTGGAGAAGGGCCGCACCCTGCTCATGGCCGCCCTGGAGAGCCCCAAGGGCATTTTGAACGCCTATGAGATCTGCGCGGCCTCGGACCGGATGTTCGGCGTAGCCATCTCCGGCGGCGACTTCCGCAAGTGTATGCAGACCGTGCCCCAGCCCGACGGCGTGGATATGCTGGCCGCCCGGGGACAGATGCTGCTGGCCGCCCGTGCCGCCGGGATCCAGTGCTTTGACACGGTGTTCACCAACCTGGACGATGAGGAGGGCTTCCGGGCCGAGGTCCTGCAAAACAAGGCCATGGGCTTTGACGGCAAGAGCCTCATCAACCCCAAGCAGATCCGCTTCGTCCACCAGGTATTCGCCCCCACGGAGAAGGAGGTCCGCCAGGCGGAGAAGATCATCCGGGCCTACCGGGAGCAGTCCGCCGCCGGTGTGGGCGTGTTCACCGTGGACGGCAAGATGATCGACATCGCATTCATTCCCGGGGCGGAGCGCACCCTGAAGCTGGCCCGGGCCTGCGGTATGTACGAGGGGGATTTGGTATGAAAAACGCAGTAGGACGTGAGATCCCGGATTACCTCCTGACCGAAGGCCGGGAGGTCTATCAGGGCAAAAACTATATGGACGGCAAATATATTCAGAAGGCCTCTCCCCGCACCCGGCGGTATGAAAAGCCCCAGGAGAGCAAGCTGGTGGACAGTCTGGCGCAGGCCCTGCGCCAGTGCGGCGCCCGGAGCGGCATGACCTTCTCCTTCCACCACCACCTGCGCGACGGGGACTATGTGGTCAACCTGGTGATGGCCGCCGCCATCGAGGAGCTGGGCCTGAAAGATTTGACCATCGCGGCCACCAGCCTGGGCTCCGCCCACGATCCCATCGCCGGCTACATCGAGCAGGGCAAGGTGGTCGGCATCCAGACCTCGGGCATCCGGGGCAGAATAGGCGAGGTGGTGTCCGCGGGCAAGCTCAAGACCCCCGCCGTCATCCGCAGCCACGGCGGACGCCCCCGGGCCATTGAGGCCGGAGAGGTCCACATCGACATTGCTTTCGTGGCCGCCCCCACCAGCGACTGCGTGGGCAACTGCCGGGGCGTGGGCGGCAAGAGCGACTGCGGCTCCCTGGGCTACGCCATGACCGACGCCAAGTACGCCGACCATGTGGTGGTGGTCACCGACTGCCTGGTGGACTTCCCCAACTTCCCGGCCAGCGTAGAGGCCATCGACGTGGACGCCGTGGTGGTGGTGGACTCCATCGGCAATCCCAAGAAGATCGCATCCGCCGCCGCCCGCATCTCCCAGAATCCCCGGGATCTGATGATGGCGGAGAACGTGGCTAAGGTCATCGCCTCCACCCCCTATTTCAAGGACGGCTTCTCCTTCCAGACCGGCGTGGGAGGCCCCTCCCTGGCCGCCAACCTGTTCCTGGAGCAGTATATGGATGAGCGGAACATCAAAATGGGCTGGGCCATCGGCGGCATCTGCGGCCCCATGGTGGAACTGCTGAAAAAGGGCAAGGTGGGCAAGGTCATCGATGTGCAGGACTTTGACCTGGACGCGGTGAACTCCATCCACCAGACCCCCAACCACTTTGAAATGAGCGCCAGCCAGTACGCCAATCCCGCCAACAAGGGGGCGTTTGTCAACAAGCTGGACTTTGTGGTGCTGGCCGCCCTGGAGGTGGACACGGACTTCAATGTCAACGTGCTCACCGGCTCGGACGGCGTCCTGCGGGGCGCGCCCGGCGGACACCCGGACACGGCGGCGGGCAGCAAGTGCTGCATCATCGTCACCCCCCTGACCCGCGGCCGGATGGCCACCGTGTGCGAGCACGTGGTCACCGTCACCACCCCCGGCGACTGCGTGGATGTGCTGGTCACTGACTACGGCATCGCGGTCAATCCCCTGCGTCCTGACCTGATCGCCTGCCTGGATCAGGCCGGCATCCCCCATGTGCCCATCGAGACACTGAAGGAGAAGGCCTACTCCCTGGTGGGCCGCCCGGAGGATTTGCAGTGGGAGGACCAGGTGGTCGCCGTGCTGGAGGCCCGGGACGGCACCATCCTGGACGTGGTGCGAAAAATCAAGCCCTACGATCCGGAAAACAGCTGATTTTGTTTCCTATTTGCTCTCATCTGTGATACCATAGCGTCAACGGGGCCGCCGCGGCTGCGGCGGCCCCTGACTGTATTTTGGAGGTACCCCCATGTCCTACACCCTGTCTGAGATCCATCCGGACGACCACCACGGTATGGCCCAAGTCCGCAACCTGCTGGAGCAGGAGGGCATCCGCCGGGACGGGAACCTGGACTATACCTGCGGCATCTTTAACGATGACTGGGAGTTGGCCGCCACTGGGAGCTGCTTCGGCAATACCATCCGCTGTCTGGCCGTCTCCGGCCGCCACCGGGGGGAGGGGCTGCTCAATCAGATCGTCAGCCACCTGGTGGAGGTGCAGCTGGCCCGGGGCAGCGCCCACCTGTTCCTCTATACCAAGCCGGACAGCGCCCAATACCTGTCCGACCTGGGCTTTTATGAGATCGTCCGCGTGCCCGGCTCCCTGGTGTTCATGGAGAACCGGCGGGGCGGCTTTGACCGGTACTGCGCATCCCTGTCCCCAAAGCCCCAGGAGGGGCAGTCCACCGCCGGCGTGGTGATGAACGCCAACCCCTTCACCCTGGGGCACCGGCATCTGGTGGAGCGGGCGGCCCGTGAAAACGACGTTATCCACCTCTTCGTTCTCTCCGAGGAGGCCGGTCCCATCCCCTCCGCCGTCCGGCGTGAGCTGGTGGAACAGGGCGTTCGGGACCTGCCCAACGTGTTCTGCCACGCCACCGGCCCCTACCTCATCAGCTCCGCCACCTTCCCCAGCTACTTTCTGAAGGACTCCGATATGGTCATTCGGACCCAGGCGGAGCTGGACCTGCGGATCTTCTGTCAGATCGCCCGGCGGCTGGGGATCCAAAGGCGCTATGTGGGGCAGGAGCGCAGCAGCCATGTCACCCGTCTCTATAACGAGGTCATGTGCCAAAAGCTGCCTGAAGCGGGGATCCAGTGCGTCGAGATCCCCCGCCTGACCCGGGACGGGGCCGCCGTCAGCGCCAGCGCGGTGCGCCAGGCCATCCACGACGGCCAGCCGGAGCGCATCCGGGACTGGGTGCCCGCAAGCACCTATGACTTCTTCACCGGCCCCCGGGGCGCGTCCGTCTGCGCCGCCATCCAGCGGGAGGCAGAGGTGATCCACTATTGAAACGGAGGTGCTTCCCGCCATGGAGCAGGAGGTCACGTTGATGGAGATGCTGGAGGCCCGGGAGGCCAGAGCCCGCCGCCAGCGGGAGCTGCTGGACAGCCTGAGCTGTCCAGTGGTCTCCTTCACCATGAATATCCCGGGCCCGGTGAAAAACGGACCGGTGATCCGGCGCGCCTTCCAGGAGGGACTGCTCCGCCTGGACGCCGCCCTGGACGCCCCCGGCCTGGGCGTCGTCTCCCGGGAAGAGATCGACCTCCCCACGGGCTGCGAAGCCCTGTGGGCCGTCCGGGGCCCCGGGCGTCAGATCAAGGAGCTGTGCGCCGCCATCGAGGACCGGGATCCCCTTGGGCGGCTGTTCGACCTGGATGTGCTGGACCCGGAGCGGGGCGGGTGGAGCCGGGAGGACCTGGGCCTGTCTCCCCGGCGCTGCCTGGTCTGCGGCAGGGAGGGAAAAGGCTGCGCCTCCCGGCGGCTCCACTCGGTGGAGGAGCTCCAGGAGAAGACCCGTGAGATTTTAACGGGCTTCTTTGCCCGGCAGGACCGGGAGGCCCTGGCCGGACAGGCCGCCCGCGCCCTGATGTACGAGGTGTGCACCACCCCCAAGCCCGGGCTGGTGGACCGGCACAACAACGGCAGCCACAGGGATATGGACCTGTTCACCTTCCTGGACAGCACCGCTGCCCTGCTCCCCTATTGGCATCAGGCGGTCTCCATCGGCCAGGAGACCGCCGGCCTCCTCCCGGAGGAAACCTTTGCCCGCCTCCGGGAGGCCGGGCTGGCGGCGGAGCGGGCCATGTTCCGTGCCACCGGCGGGGTAAACACCCACAAGGGGGCCGTTTTCTCTCTGGGCTGCGTCCTGGGGGCCGCCGGGCGGCTGTGGACCCCGGAGGGGCCCTGCCGGGACGCCGCGCGCCTGCTGGCGGAGTGCGCCCTGATGTCCGCCAGTGCAGCAGAGGAGGCCTTCTCCGCCCTCACCCCGGAAACCGCCCGCACCTTCGGGGCCCGGCTGTATCTGGAAACCGGACTGCGGGGGATCCGGGGCGAGGTGGCCGGCGGCTTCCCCTCCGTCCTGGAAACCGGTCTGCCCACCCTCCGCGCCCTGCTGCGGGAGGGCGTCAGCCTGGAGCGGGCCGGTATCTCCGTCCTCCTGGCCCTGATGGCCCGGACGTCGGATACCAACCTCATCGCCCGGGGCGGGCCGGAGGGACAGCGCTGGGCCGCGGCACAGGCGGCGGAGCTGCTGGCCCAGAGCCCCCTCCCCGCTCTGGAGGCGGTGGAGGCCCTGGACCGGGAGATGATCCGAAAGGAACCTCTCCCCCGGCGGATGCGCCGACCTGCTGGCTGTCACCTACTTCCTCCACGCTGTCACAGACGGCTGACAGCTCCCCGGCAGGCGGCTAGCCGCCCCGGGTTACGTCCTGCCTCTGATACCACCGGAGGGCCTGTTCAAAGTCCTCCGGCTGAAAGTCGGGCCAGAGGCGGTCCACCACGAAAAAGTCCGCATAGACCGACTGGACCGGCAGAAAGCCAGACAACCGCCGCATCCCGCCCCACCGGATCACCATGTCCACCCGGGAGACGTCGCGGGAGCGGAGCTGCCCACAGATTTTCCTGCGGCTCCCGCCGGGGACCCGGAGGCCGGCCAGGTCCCACTCCCAGCCGTAATTCACCAGGAAATTCACCCGCAGCCCACCGCCGTTCAGATCCCTGCGCTCCCCATATGGCAGAAGCGCCCGGGGAAACACAGGGGAATCCCGGTCCCCCACCACCAGAAGGGACACCGGCTCCGATGCGATCTGCTCCACGGCCTGGACGCAGGCGGCGGAAAAGGCCCGGACCTGTTCCGAAGGCCGTCCGCAGTTGTCGGTGGTAAAGCCGTAATATGTGATCTCCCGGACTCCCGCGTCCCGCGCCAGCCGGAGCAGCTCCAGCCCCGGCGCCAGCCCGTAGGCATAGCCCGCCTCTTTGGCAAGGCCCGCCTGTCTGGCCCAGCGCCTGTTTCCATCCGGGATGATTCCGATATGTTCTGGGATTCTCATTGCATCACCTTCCTCCCCATCAGTATGGGTTTTCCTTCCAGTTTTTATGCACGGACACATCAGTTCCATTTCCCAGACAGGCGCGGGGCGCGCCGCCCTGTCTCTTCTCTGATTCCCCGGAAGTCCGCCGGATGTCCTCCAAATGATTGACGGCCCACTGCTGAAATGATATACTATATTAGTTTAATTCGTATGACAGGAGAGGAGTAGCCGATATGTGGCGTTCCGACCAATGGAAAGATTATGAACTCATCGACTGTGGCCGGGGGGAGAAGCTGGAGCGCTGGGGTGACCAGCTGCTGGTCCGGCCCGATCCCCAGGCCATCTGGAACACCCCCCGCACCCACCGGGGCTGGAAGCAGAATGCGGGCCGGTACGCCCGCTCCTCCAGCGGCGGCGGGCAGTGGCAGAACAAGTCCATGCCGGAGCGCTGGACGGTGTCCTATGGCAGCCTCACCTTCAATATCAAGCCCATGAACTTCAAGCACACCGGGCTGTTTCCTGAGCAGGCGGCCAACTGGGACTTTGCCCAGGAGCAGATCCGCCGGGCCGGCCGGCCCATCTCTGTGCTGAACCTGTTCGCCTACACCGGCGGGGCCACCGTGGCCTGCGCCGCCGCCGGGGCCAGCGTCTGCCATGTGGACGCCGCCCGGGGCATGGTGTCCTGGGCCAGAGAAAACGCCCGTTCCTCCCACCTGGAGGATGCCCCCATCCGCTGGATCGTGGATGACTGCGCCAAATTCGTGGAGCGGGAGATCCGCCGGGGCCGGAGGTACGACGCCATCATCATGGATCCCCCCAGCTACGGCCGAGGCCCCTCCGGCGAGGTGTGGCGGCTGGAGGAAAACCTGTACCCCTTCGTGGAGCTGGTATCCGGGGTGCTGTCTGACGACCCTCTCTTCATCGTCCTCAACTCCTACACCACCGGGCTGGCCCCCTCCGTGCTCACCTATATCCTCGAAACTCTGATCTCCAAACGGTTCGGCGGCCACACTGTCAGCGACGAGCTGGGCCTCCCCGTCACTCAGAGCGGGCTGGTCCTCCCCTGCGGCGCGACCGGACGCTGGACCTCATCCAATTAGGAATGAGGAATTAGAAATTAGGAATTGCGGCGTTCCGCCGCCGCGCCCAATTTCCAACTCCCAGCTTCTAATTCCTAATTCCTAACTCCCCCAAAGGTGGTTTTGTTATGAAAGATGTGATCATCAACGCGGAGGACGTCCGCTTCTCCTATGTCACCGCCGAGGGCGTGGCTCCCATCGTGCTGGACGGGGTCTCTCTGAGCATTGAGGAAGGCTCCTTCGTGGCAGTGCTGGGCCACAACGGCAGCGGTAAGTCCACCCTGGCCAAGCATTTCAATTCCATCCTTCTGCCCACCGGAGGCAGGGTCTATGTGGATGGGATGGACACCGCCGACGAGGAACTTCTCCTGGCGATCCGCCGCACCGTGGGCATGGTGTTCCAGAACCCGGACAACCAGATCGTGGCCAATGTGGTGGAGGAAGATGTTGCCTTTGCCCCAGAGAACCTGGGCGTCCCTCCCGAGGAGATCCGCCGCCGGGTGGACGACGCCCTGAAGGCCGTTGGAATGTATGAGTTCCGGGAACACGCCCCCCATCTGCTGTCCGGCGGTCAAAAACAGCGCATCGCCATCGCCGGCGTCATTGCCATGCAGCCCCGGTGCATCGTTCTGGACGAGCCTACCGCCATGCTGGACCCCATCGGCCGGGCGGACGTGCTGCGCACCATCAAGGCGCTCAACCGCCAGCGGGGCGTCACCGTGGTCCTCATCACCCACCACATGGACGAGGCCGCCCAGGCTGACCGCCTGGTGGTCATGGCCAAGGGCCGGGTCATCGCCGACGGCGCGCCGAAGGAGATCTTCCAGGATGTGGAGGGTCTGAAGGCAGTGGGCCTCACAGTCCCCGAGACCACCCAGCTGCTTTGGGAGCTGCGCCGGGAGGGCCTGGACGTCCCTCTGGACGCCCTCAGCGACGAGGAGTGCGCACAGGCGCTGAAGGAACTGTTGGCTTGACTGGACTGGCCGCCGCAGGCGGCCTGCCCACACACAACCCAGCAAAGCGGTTGTGTGTGGGAGAGGACGAGCAGCGAAATGAGTGAGCGTTCCCATACGCGGGGACGCGAATGATATGGAGCTTGCGAGGACGAGGGCGCGACCTCTCCGAGAGGCGTGCACCACTTTACACAAAGGACGGAACACACTTCATGGAAGCAATTCTCGAGACAAAGAAGCTCTCCCACATCTACTCCGCCGGCACTCCCTTTGAGCGCGGGGCCCTGCTGGATGTGGACTTTACCGCCTATCAGGGCGAATACCTGGGGATCATCGGCCACACCGGGTCGGGCAAGTCCACTCTGATCCAGCACCTCAACGGACTGCTCAAGCCCACCTCCGGCCAGGTCCTCTTCCAGGGGACCGACATCTGGAGCGATCCCAAGACCACCCGGCAGACCCGGTTCCAGGTGGGGCTGGTGTTCCAGTACCCGGAGTACCAGCTGTTTGAGGAAACCGTCTATCAGGACATCTCCTTCGGCCCCAAGAACATGGGTCTGGACGAGGCCGAGGTGGACCGCCGGGTGCGGGAGGCCGCGCGCTTTGTGGGCCTGCGGGATGAACAGCTGGAGAAGTCCCCCTTTGAGCTGTCCGGCGGCCAGAAGCGCCGGGTGGCCATCGCCGGCGTCATCGCCATGGAGCCCAAGGTGCTCATCCTGGACGAGCCCACCGCCGGCCTGGACCCGGTGGGAGTGGAGTCCATCCTGGGCAACATCCGGGACTATCACCAGGCCCACAACGCCACCATCATCCTGGTCTCCCACTCCATGGAGGAGGTGGCCCGGACAGTGGACCGCCTGGTGGTGGTCAACGACGGACGCATCCCCTTCCACGGCGCCCCCAGTGAGGTGTTCCAACACGGCCCGGAGCTGGAGGCCATGGGCCTGGGCGTGCCCCAGATGACCCGGGTATTCAACCGTCTCCGGGCCATGGGTGTGGACATTGGACCATCGGTGTACACGATCGAACAGGCCAAGGCGGCTGTCCTGGCCAAGCTGAAGGGGGTGGGCTGAATGGCGCTAAAGGACATCACCCTGGGGCAGTATTTCCCCGGGAACTCCCTGCTCCACCGGCTGGACCCCCGGACCAAGATCCTGGCTGTGGTGCTGTACATCGTGGCCCTGTTTCTGGCCAAGCACTTCTTCACCTACGCCATCATGTTCTGTGTGCTGGCCCTGTCCATCTCCCTCTCCCATGTCCCGCTGAAGTCTCTCTTCCGGGGCATGAAGCCGGTGGTATTCATCCTGATCTTCACCGCGGTGCTGAACCTGTTCTACACCCCGGGCGAGCACGTTTTGTTCCATTTCTGGATCCTCACAGTCACCATGGAGGGCGTGGTCAACGCCTCCTTTATGGTCATTCGGATCCTGATGCTCATCGCGGGCACCTTTCTGCTGACCTATACCACCTCACCCATCCTGCTTACCGACGGGCTGGAGTCCCTGCTGGGGCCCCTGAAGAAGATCAAGGTCCCCGTCCATGAGCTGTCCATGATGATGTCCATTGCCCTGCGCTTCATCCCCACCCTCATCGAGGAGACGGACAAGATCATGTCCGCCCAGCGGGCCCGCGGGGCGGACTTTGAGAGTGGGAACCTGCTCCAGCGGGCAAAATCCCTCATCCCGTTGCTGGTCCCCCTGTTCATTTCCGCCTTCCGCCGGGCCGACGAGCTGGCCGTGGCTATGGAGTGCCGCTGCTACCACGGCGGCGAGGGCCGCACCCGCCTGCGCCAGCTGCGCTATGCCCCCCGTGACTGGGCCGTGCTGGCCTTCTTCCTGGCGGTGGCTCTTTTGGTATGGGTGCTTGGCCGCTTCGGCCTCTAAGTCCGCCTCCACCCCCGTTTCTCCGTGAGAAAGGAGGTCCACAATGTTCCACCACAAGCTGCTCCGCCGCCTGCTGGCGCTGATTTGTGCCCTGGCGCTGTGCCTGGGGCTGTCCGGCCCTGTCTCCGCGGCGGGAGACGTCTACTTCTCCGTGGTCAACGACAGCATGATCACCCTCAGTGACAGCACCATGCCGGTCTGGTCCGGCGGCGTACTTTATGTCCCACACTCCGTCTTTGACGGGACCAACTCCACCGGCATCGGCTTCGGCCTCAACTTCAGCTATAACCGGGACACCGGGATCGCCTCTCTTTTCACCACCCAGCAGATCCTGACCTTCGACCTCAACCGCGGCATCAGCTATGACTATATCTCCGGTACGCCGCTCAAAGGACGGGCTATCCTGCGCAACGGCCGTCCTTACCTGCCAGTCGGCCAGGTTTGCAGCTTTTTCGGCCTGTCCTACTCTGTCATCGCCATTCCGGAAGGGCACATCGTCCGGGTCAAAAACAGTGCTGTCAGTCTCTCTGACGCAGCCTTTGTGGATGCTGCCAGCAACCTCATCAGCCGCTACCTCCGGGAGTACAGCCAGTCCCAACAGAGTCCGCCTACCCCCGGCATCCGCCCGCCCACCAGCTCCGGGACCGACGCACCGCTTCAGGAGGAGCCCGAGGATACCGGTAATACGCTGGTCTATCTTGGCTTCCGCTGTGACGACACCCAGGGATTGGCCCAGGTGCTGGACGCTCTGGACGCAAACAACAAAACAGGCGTGTTTTTCTTCCCCGCTGATGGGCTGGAGCGGGAGGATGACCTGCTCTACCGCATCTTAGGCAGCGGCCACAGTGTGGGGCTGCTGGCCGAGGGAGAGACCGCCGCCGCCACCCGCCGGCTTCTGGAGAAAGGCAGCCGGACCTTGGAGCGGATCGGCTATGTCCGCACCACCCTGGCCCTGGTACCAGACGGCCAGCGAAGCGCCCTTCAGGAGGAGGGCTGGGTCTGCTGGAACGAGACGGTAAACGCTGTCCCCGCAGGCAGCCAGACCTCAGCCTCCACCCACGCCAATGCGGTGATCCGCAAGATCGGCAGCCAGCGGAACAGCGCCTATTTGACTTTGGACGCCAGCACAGACTCGGCCCGGGTCCTGCCCATCCTGCTCCAGCGGCTGGGCTCCCGGTCCTACCCCATCAGCGTCCCACTGGAGACCAGACTATGAGACAGATCGACCTGACCCATCCCAACCGCGTCCCGGGCTCCGAAGCCCGTGTCGCCCGCCTGACCCGCCACCTCCGGGCCCGGCTGCTGGACTTCGGCCCCGGCGGGCCGGAGGTCCTCTCCGCCGATGAGGCCGCCGGGGCAGTCCGTGCCCGTTTCCCTGGGCACGATACCGCCCAAATACTGGACCGGCTGGCCGCCTCAGCGGGTGTCCGCGCCCGCCTGGACGGGGACTGCGCCCTGTTCCTTCTGTCCCCGGACACCCGTTTCGAGGACCTGGACTATCTGTGGGGCAGTCTGTTTGACCTCCTCGCCTAAAGATACCAAGCACGCCCTCTGTCTCCGAATCCCGGGGACAGAGGGCGTGCTTTTTTCATCCCGTCCCAACAGGGACTGGGATCGTTTGATTGAAAAGTCTGACAGGAAAGTCTTATCTTCGAGGTATATGCCCCCGGAAACGGCAGATTTGAACTGAACCGCCCCGCCGGCGGACGGTGGAGCTTCTCTCTGGCGGATTTTTGATCCGCTGTGAGGGTGCTTTCAGCCTGTCCCTCTTTTATAACACCACCACGGTGATCCCATTGTTGTGCCGCTCCAGATCCGGGTCCTTCCGCAGATCGGGGCACCGCTGAAAGGCCGCCAGAGTCCGGGGTTCAAAGATGGTGAACTCCTCCCCCGGGATCACATCCCGCAGTTCCCCCCGCTCCTTCATCCGAGCCAGGCAGGCCCGGGCCTCCACCCGGATGCGCCCTCCCTTGCCGGAGGAGCCGTAACCGTGAATCAGCTTCACGGCGGCACAGCCCAGGCTGCGGCCGCGCCACAGCTCAAAGCTCAGCTGCTGAAGGGCGGCCCGCACGGTGGGCATCCCCCGCTCCAGATCCACCTCCCGCAGCCTATTCGTCGTCACGGCTCCAGCCCTCCGTCTCGATCACATCTCCGCGGCGCTCCGCCTCCCGGAAAGCCCGGCTCAGCCGGTGGATCAGCACCAGATCGCTGATTCCGTCATACACCAGGGACAGACCGATGAGGATCGTGAGAGCCTCCATGGTGCCAAAAGGATTGAACAGCACCACACCCCCCAGCACCAGGGTCAGGGCGGCCAGAGCCAGATCGATCCACCACCGGGGCCAGCCCTCCCGCATGAGGCTCAGCGCGCTCTGAAGGTCGATCACACCATGAAACAGCAAGACCGCCGCAAAGCTGAACTGGATCAGGACGATCACGGACGCCGGTCTGCTCAGCAGCCACAGCCCCAGCGCCGCCAGCAGAAGCCCCGGGATCAGAAACCACACAGGGAACCCGTCCCGCCGCTTGGCGAACCAACCCAGAATATAGATCAGCCCCGTCACCATCAGGGCGGTCCCCAGCAGACCGCACAAAAACCGGATGGACCGGTTGGGCACCAGCACCAGCATCAGCCCCAGCAGGATGGTGACTGCCGCGGCGACGATGCTGCTTCTCCGCTGCTCCCGCAAAATACTCTTCATGGTCTCCTCCTATCTCCGGCTTTTGCCGGATCTTCCATCTGTCTTTTCTTTGATTGTACCATTCTTCCCCCATCCAGGCAATCAAAACCGCTTCATTTTATGAAAATACCCTCCCACAGCTCTGTCTCCGTGGGAGGGTATCCGGTTTGTGATGGATCACATCAACTCTTCGTTTACGATCGCCGCCTTGATCAGGTTGGTGGAACCGCTCTTGCCCAGCGGGACCCCGGCGGTAATGACCACCGTGTCCCCATTCTGTACCAGCCGCTCCTTCAGCGCCACCTCTGCGGAGAGGGAGAAGATCCGGTCGGTGGAGGTGACCTCTCCGGTGAGGAAGGGGATGACGCCCCAGCAGATGGCCAGCTGGCGGCGCACCTTTTCGTGCATGGTCAGGGCGGCCACCGGGCAGGCGGGGCGGAAGCGGCAGATCATCCGGGCAGTCCGGCCGGAGTTGGTGGCCGCCAGAATGGCCTTGGCCTCCAGATCCTTGGCTGTCAGGCAGCAGGTGTGGGTGATGGCGTCGTTGATGTTGGAGGCGGGGATCACGCGGCGCTTTTCAAACTGCCTCCAGTAGTGGATGGACTGCTCCGCCTCCTCCGATGTTCACCATGGCGGTCAGTGCCTCCAGAGGGTACTGCCGCCGGCGGTCGCCGGAGAGCATGACGCAGCTGGTGCCGTCGAACACTGCGTTGGCTACGTCGGACACCTCCGCCCGGGTGGGCCGGGGATTGCGCATCATGGAATCCAGCATCTGGGTGGCGGTGATCACAGGCTTGCCGGCCTGAAGCCCCTTGCGGATGATCTGCTTCTGGAGGATAGGCACCTTGGCGGCGGGGATCTCCACCCCCAGGTCGCCCCGTGCCACCATGATGCCGTCGGCTGCCTCCAGGATCTCGTCAATATTGTCCACGCCCTCCTGATTCTCGATCTTGGCGATGATGCGGACCTCCTGGCCGCCAAAGCGGTCCAGCACCTCCCGCACCGCCTGGACGTCGGCGGCCCGGCGGACAAAGGAGGCGGCGATGAAATCGAAGTCGTTCTCCACGCCAAACCGGATGTCGCTCACATCCTTCTCCGTCAGGGCGGGCAGATGGATATGTACGCCGGGGATATTGATGCTCTTGTTGGCGGAGAGGGCGCCGCCGTTCTCTACGACACAGCGGATGTCCTGGCCGTTGATCTCCTCTACCTTCAGGGCCACCAGGCCGTCATCAATCAGGATCTCCTGGCCCACGGACACCTCTTTGTGGAGCTCGGGATAGGTGACGGAGACCAGGCTCCCGTTCCCCTGCACCTCGCGGGTGGTCAGGGTGAAGGAGTCGCCCGCCTCCAGGGAGATGGACTTGGTTTCAAAGCTTCGGATGCGGATCTCCGGGCCCTTGGTGTCCAGGATGGCCGCCACCGGGCGGCCCATGGAGTCCCGTACCGACTTGAGCAGGTTCAGGCGGTTCAGATGCTCCTCATGGCTGCCATGGGAAAAGTTGAAACGGGCCGCGTTCATGCCGGTGCGGATCAGGGCGCGGATCATATCCTCGTTGTCCACGGCGGGGCCCAGGGTGCAGATAATTTTCGTTTTTCTTAACATCATATTTCATTCCTCCTACGGGAAAGCTCTTTGATTCTTTCTTCTTTCACACTTTAATCATACTCGTACAGGCCCCATTTTGCTAGATGGGAAAGTGATGAAAAATACCGGGCGGGAAGGCGGGTTTTCTGGACAAAGCGGCCCTCCGGAGCAGATTTGAGCCAGCCGCCCGCTCCCTGGCAGGCGACTGGCTCAAAAGCGCTGCTGCACCCTGATCCGGCGCAGGTTACTTTCCGGTCAGATCCCGGCCGGCCTCCTTCAGGCCCCGCCCAGCGTCCTCCGCCGCATCCTTGGCGCCCTGGCCCGCCCGTTTCGCGGCCCGTCCGGTCTGGTCCACAGCCTCTTCCGTTCCGTTCATCAAATGGTCCCAGCCGTCCCGCAGGTCTCGGCCCAGCTTTTCCCACTCACTCTCATGCTCTGGCCGGACGCGGTCCACCGCGCCGTCTGTTCCGGCGTAGTAGCTCCCGTCCTCCAGCATGGTCCGGCCGTTCCGGACCATGTCCTGCTCCGCCTGGCTGCTCCGCAGCCGGCCTGTCTCCGTCCCCCGGTCCGCCTCACTGCGGACCCCACAGGACGTCAGTGTCAGGGTCAGGACTGCCGCCAGGCCCAGCACAGCTGTTCTCCCTTGCATCGCGTTCTCCTCCCACTCTCTATATTTCTCTGTGCGGACGTCCCATCCGCCGCTTAGTATGGAGCGTCTCTCCAACCGTCATACGGAGAAAGAGCGGCCAAGTCTGCCAGTTTCTGCCCCCGCACGGAAGATTCCAGGGAGTTTCCAGTGCTTGCAAATGGCATGAAAAACAGGTACAATGTTCATAGCTTGATAAACCGCTCCGCCGCCGGTACAGCAGAACAGGCAGTTTTTTCATCTGCATGACGGCCGATGCGGTTTGAAATCAATCGAAAGGCAGAACCATCTATGACTGAACGCAGCGAAAACGGATCCTGCTCATCTCGTTTTCTCTCTGGCCTTCGCCATCGCCAATTTATTTTTTCCATATACAGCCGTTCCCATTCCGCCCTCACCGACGCGGTGTACGATATGTCGGAGCTGGTTTTCATTGCGCTGCTGCTCTTTCTGACGCCGCTGTTTCACAAGCCCATGTCGGAAAAGCACCCGTACGGCTATTTTCAGGTGGAGTCCATCTTTGTCATCATCAAGGGCGTGATGATGCTGTCTGTCACCATGGGGATCTCCGCCGATGTGATCGGCTCCGCCCTGGCCGGCGGAAACCCGGTGAACAACCTCCAGGTCGCCCTTTTTCAGCTCTCTCTTGGGGCTGCGAGCATTGTGATTTTCATTGTGATGAAGCGGTTCAGCAAAAACGCGCTCTCCCCCACCATTACCACAGAGCTTCTGGGCTGGAAGCTGGACATCCTTTACAGCCTGGGGATGTCCCTCGCTTTCCTTTTGTCCCTCACGCTGGAGCGCACCCCACTGGCCGTTCTCTCCCCCTATTTTGACCCTGTTGTCGCCGTTTTGGTCATGGCATTTATGCTGCCGGAGAGCGTCAAGGTCCTCTGGAGCGCCATCCAGGACATTTTCCTCTTCTCCCCCGATGAGGCACTGATGGACGAGATCAAGGCCCTGTGTGAGCCGATTTTAACAGAGCACCGGTTTCTCCCCGTTTTTTTCGACATTACCCGGACGGGCCGCCACCTCTGGATCGCCGTCTATTTTCAGATCGAGGGCGGCAGTTTGGCCGTGAGCGACCTCTCCCGCGCATCGGCGGCCATCAATGATGCGGCCCAGGAGCGGTATCAGGACTGCACCTGCGAGCTGATCCTGGCACCCGAAGTTTCTCCTTACCTGGACTGCTGAAGTGCTGAGACATAAAAACTCCCCGGCACAGCTGTGCCGGGGAGCATCTTATGCTTGGAGGCCGTATGGGATCACTCCGCGTCCTCGTCGGCGTCCACCGTGTCATCGCTCAGGTCCAGGGCAAAGCGGGTCTCACAGTTGGGGCACTGTACCTCGCCGGCCGCCAGGGCCTCATCGTCGATGAGAATGGGCTCCTCACAGTTGGGACATTCCACCTCGAAGTAGTCCCCGTCATCCTCGTCCTCGTCGAACACCACGGACTCCACATCTGCCAGGTCATCGGAGAGAACGTCGATCTCCTCGCCCAGAGCCAGAGCGTTCTCCTCCAGATCCTCGATGGACAGACCGATCTCCTCCAGGATCCCGATCATGACGGAGATGAGTTTGCCCTCCTTGGACTTGTCCACGTCCAGATTCAGGCCCTCTGCCAGGCCCTTCAAATAGGCGACTTTCTCGGAAATGGTCATAACTTGCTCCTTTCTGAGGCGAAGCCTCTCTAACAAACAGCGTTTCTCCCCGCTTTCCTGCAAGAAAGCGGGACAAAGAACTTTACGCGAAACTTTGTTTCGCTTCGACAGCTTCGGATGCCATAGAGCAGAGACCAGCCAGGCTGTATCCCGCCGGTCCCCGCCCTCCCGAAGGAAACGGGATTCAAGCGGAGATCAGCCCTTGCAGCGCTCCAGGTACTCTCCGGTACGGGTGTCGATCTTGATCTTGTCGCCGGGATTGATGAACAGGGGGACCTTGATCTCGGCCCCGGTCTCCACGATGGCGGGCTTGGTCACATTGGTAGCGGTATCACCCTTGAAGCCGGGATCGGTCTCAGTGACCTCCAGATCCACAAAGTTGGGGGGCTCCACGCCGAACACGCTGCCCTTGTAGGACATGACCTTGCAGCTCATGTTCTCCTTCACAAAGCGGAAAGGGTCACCCAGCAGATCCTTGCTGATGGGGAGCATATCGAAGGTTTCCATATCCATGAAGTAGTACAGATCGCCGTCGTTATAGCTGTACTCCATGTCCTTGCGCTCCACGAAGGCCTGCTCGAACTTGGCAGTGGGGTTGAAGGAGGTCTCCGTCACACCGCCGGTGATGATGTTCTTCATCTTGGTGCGGACGAAGGCGGCGCCCTTGCCGGGCTTGACGTGCTGGAACTCGACGACCTGCATGACCTTACCATCCATCTCAAAGGTCACGCCGTTGCGGAAATCACTGGCGGAAATCATTGCCATAGGAATCATCCTCCATTGTTTTTAATGAACTGATTTATTTTACCCTTTTTTCCCCCGTTTGACAAGGGGGTTTCGGAAAATATACGGGAAATCAGAGCACGATCAGTTTTTTCGGCGACTGGGTGATGTCCTCACAGCCCCCCTCGCGCAGGACCAGAACGTCCTCGATCCGCACTCCGAAATGTCCTGGCAGATAGATCCCCGGCTCGGCGGAGATCACCGCCCCGGCGGGAAACACCGTCTGCTCGCTGGGAGAGGCATTGGGGGACTCGTGGATCTCCAGGCCCAGGGAGTGGCCGAAGCTGTGGGAGAAGAAGGACCCATAGCCCGCCTGCTGGATCACCTGCCGGGCGGCCCGGTCCACCTCGCTGCCCGTGACGCCGGCCCGGGCGGCGGCGATCCCCGCCCGCTGGGCCTCCAGCACCGTGTGGTAGACCCGCTCCATCTCATCAGTAGGCTGGCCCACCGCCACCGTCCTGGTCATATCAGAGCAGTAGCCCTCATAGACACAGCCGAAGTCCATGGTCACAAACATCCCAGGCTGGATCACCGTCTCCCCCGGCACCGCGTGGGGCATGGAGCCGTTGGCGCCCGCAGCTACGATGGGGTCAAAGGACACCCTCCGCCCGCCCCGGCGCAGCAGCTCATACACCAGCCGGGCGGCGACCTCCTGCTCCGTCAGCCCAGGGCGGATGAAGTTCAGGATCTCCCGAAACGCCTCGTCGGTGATGCGCTGGGCCTGGCGCATCCGGGCCAGCTCCTCCTCGTCCTTGGCGGCCCGCAGCCCGTCCAGCAGGCCCTGAGCCGCCACCAGCTCACAGGGGAGGCTGTCTTTCCAGCGCCCCAGTTCATCTGCGCTCACCCGGCCGCTCTCAAAACCCACCCGCTTCAGTCCCCGGCGCCGGATCTCCTCCCGCGCCAGGGCCAGATGGCTCTGCCCCCGCTCTGTCAGCACGATTTCCGCCCCTGTCACCTGTTGCCGGGCCGCCTCGATGTACCGGCCGTCAGTGGAGTAGTGGGCCCCGTCCCGGCTCACCAGGACCCAGCCCTCCCCCTCAAAGCCCACAGCGTAGCGCTCGCCGGGGGCGCTGGTGACCAGCATGGCGTCCAGGCCGTGCTCCGGCAGCTGTGCGGTGATTTTTGCAATATGATCCATCGTGATCCTCTCCTCTCTAAAACCACAGGCTCGGACGCTCCTGAAACTTGGGGTCCGGTCCATCTGCATAGGGATCATACCGGTCCCGCTGGCAGCCAAATTCCTGAAGCCGGCGGATCCTCCCGTCTCTGCTCCAGTGGATCAGGGAAAGCCCGTCAAATTCCTCCATCCTGCCATCCACCGTATTTTTGAAGTACCACTCCGCCACAGAGCGGTCCCCGTCGTGCAGGATGCTCCGAAGTTCCCAGACCAGGACCCGCCCGCGGGTGTTCCACTCCTGGAACCAGTGCCAGACCTGGGACACACCGCGGTACTCCGGCCCCCAGCTCTCGATATACTGCACATCTGGAGTAAACAGTGCCGTCAGATCTCCCGCCTTGCCCTCCAGCCACATGGAAAACCAACTGCGGATCGCCCGCTCCTGCCAGACTCTGTCCATCTCTGCACTCCCCATCTCTAATTCCTAACTCCTAATTCCTAATTCCCACAAAACACCTGATAGATCTTCTTCATCTCCAGTGCATCCTCCGCCTGCGTCCCCGCGCTTTTTCCCATTCGATGGGCCATCGAATGGGGACCCGTTTTTTACTGCTCGGCGGAAATCAATTCCGCCTCCGCCAAGATTTTTGCTCCGCAAAAATGCTTGTTCGGCGCAGACGCGCCGCCCCATCTTGAGACGGGGCCCCTGCGAAAGCGCCTCTATTCTTGGGCGGCCAGCGCCTCCTGATAGATCTTCTTCATCTCCAGTGCATCCTCCGCCTGCGTCCCGGCGCTTTCGCAGATGAAAGTAGGGCTCCAGCCCCGTCGGGCGATCTCCGCCGCCAGAGGAGCCCAGTCCGGACCGAAGCCCCCGTCGTCGGCGAAGGTGCGGTGGCACTTTTCGCCCCCCTTGGGGGTGAATTCGATGTGGGAGAAGTGGCTGTGGAAACAGCTGGCCCGCTCCGTCCCCAGCACCTCCTCCACCCGGTCCAGCATCCGAACAAACGCCTCCTGCCCGTCGTCCGCCCCCAAAGAGCGGGCGTACAGGTGGCCGAAGTCGATACAGGGGATCAGGCGCTCATCCAGGGTGCACAGCTCCAGCACTTCGTCCAGATCCCCCAGCTGGTTGATCTTTCCCATGGTCTCCGGGCACAGGGCGATGTGCCCGAAGCCTGCTCCGTCACAGGCGGCGATGACCTCCCGCAGGGAGGCTCTGGCGGTCTCCAGGGCCTCCTGCCGGCTGCGCTTCATCAGCGCCCCGGAGTGGATCACCACCCGCTCCGCTCCCATCCAGGAGGCCGCCAGACAGGCCCCCGTGATATAGCCGACGGTCTTTTTCAGGGCCTCCGGGTCCGGGTTGGCCAGGTTGATAAAGTAAGGTGCGTGGAGGGACAGGGAGATCCCCGCCTCCACGGCGTTCTCTCCCACCTTCCGCGCGGTGTCCTCCCCCACATGGACCCCCTTTCCGCACTGGTATTCATAGCAGTCCAGCCCCCGCCCCGCAATCCAGCCGGGCGCGGCCAGGGAGGATCGGTGGACCCTGGAAAAGCTGTCGCTGTTGCCCGCCGGGCCGAACCGCGCGCTCACAGGAAGGGCCTCCTTTTTCCCAGCAGGCGGAAGGGAGTCTCTGCCGCATAGCGCAGATAGCGCCCCGGGTTCCCCGCCAGCCGGATAGGCTCCACCAGCATGGGAACCACCCCGGCGTTGTTGGCCCCCAGGGTGTCGGTAAAGATCTGGTCGCCCACCATAACGGTCTCCTCCGGCCTGCGCCCCATGCGCTCCATGGCCCGGAGATAGCCCGCCCGCCTGGGCTTGCCGGAGTGCCCCTGATAGGGGATGCCCAGCCGCTGGGCGAAGCCCTGGGCCCGGCCGGGCCTGCGGCTGTTGGACAGCAGAAACAGCTGGATCCCCTGGGCCTCCAGTGCCTGCTTCCAGGCCACGATCTCCTCCGGCGGCTCGGTCACGCCATAGGGGACAAGGGTGTTGTCCAGGTCGGCCAGCACCAGGGTGATCCCCCTGGCCCGCAGGGCCTTTGGATCCAGGGCGGTGACAGAGGGGTAGACCCCTCTTGGGATTGGTGAAACGGTCACGGATGTGTCCTCCTTTTGTTCTAACCGGTCTGTCCCGGCCATACAGTGGAACAGACGTCGCCTGGTGCGGGCAAGGGCCGCCCGGCTCTCTGCCCCAGTATATCACGTCAGAAAAATTTGGACAAGGGGGACCCTGTCATGTCATTGGAATCCATCATCGTGACCATCACGCCCGACCGCCTGCGGGAGATCCAGCGCCTGCCCGTGATCCCTGCCCATGCGGTCTACCGCATGGGGCGCGGGCCTCACCTGTTCCGGGCCAATGGGAGCTCCGCCCCACGGGGCGGGATGATGCTGCTGGACTGCCGCACCTTCGATGGACTGGGGGCCGCGCCTCCCTTCTGTCAGGAGGTCATCCAGGAGTGCTCCGCCCGGGGCTTTACCGGAGTGGTCTGCGACTTTGAGGCAGGCAGGCTCCCGCCCCTGGAGCAGGTGGTGCGGGAGCTGGGCGGCCAGTGCCGCCGCCGGAACTGGACCCTTATCGTGCCCGAGCAGTACGGCCACTGCCCGAGCACGCCCTGGTGATGATCTCCTCCGCCCTGTCCGGCGGCTCCTCCGGCAGCGCCTGCAGAGGCCCAGGAGCGCTTCGGACGGGACCGGTGGCCCTGGCCCTCCAACGGGTGGCGGAGGACTTTTTCTTCCCCCCTCCGGAAGCGGCACCCCGCTCTCCCAGGACGAGCTGCACCGCCGCATCCATCAGCTCTCTCCCTCCATCTTCTTCTCCCAGGAGCTGTGCGCCCGGTACTTCACCTACATGAGCCGGGAATCCGGGGCCCACTTCGTCCTCTTTGATGACGGGGCCACCCTGCGCCGCAAGCTGGAGGCCGCTCAGAGCCTGGACATCCGCACTGTGCTGGCCCCCTGGCCGGAGATCGCCGACGTCACCGTGGCCCTGGGCCTGTACCCCGCAGAGCGGACCCGCACCGGACAAGTTCTCCGTTGACGAAAGCCCCCTTCCCCGCTACAATAGGAGTATCACGCAAGAAGGAGGAATGTTCGATGGTCCGTCATATCGTCTCTTGGAATTTCAAGCCTGAGCTCACCGAGGAGCAGCGCCAGGCCGTCCGGGAGGAGATCGTCCCCCGCATCAACGCGCTGAAGGATCTGGTCCCCTGCGCCCTGGAGGTGAAGGCCAGCTGCCCGCCTCTGAGCAGCAGCAACTGCGACCTGGTCCTCTACTCCGAGGTCGCCCAGGCCGATGACCTGCCGCTCTATCAAAACCACCCGGAGCACCAGGCTGTGCTGCCCCTGATCCGGGAGTATTTCTGTGACCGCCGCTGCTGCGACATCCAGGAGTGAGACGCCGCGTCCGGCATTCCCGCCCCTGCGCCCCGGAGCCTGCTCCGGGCGCTTTTTCCCGTCTTTCCTCCGTTGTACCTTCTCCCGGAAGTCAGAAGTTGTTTTTTAAAACTGTGATATGATAAAATATACCGAATCCGGCCTGCTCCTGGGCCAGCAAAGGACGTGACTCCATGCTGCAAGGTACAAAACGCGACTCCTGGGGCTCCAAGTGGGGCTTCATTCTGGCCTGCATCGGCTCGGCAGTGGGAATGGGCAACATTTGGCTGTTCCCCGCCCGGGTATCCGCCTATGGCGGGGCCACCTTTCTGATCCCCTATCTGATCTTCGTGGTCATCATCGGCTCCACCGGCGTCATTGGAGAGATGTCCTTCGGCCGCGCCACCCGCTCCGGCCCGGTCCACGCCTTCGGCGAGGCCACCCGGATGCGCTTTGGCAGAGATCAGCCCGGCAAGCTGCTGGGGCTGATCCCAGTGCTGGGCTCCCTGGCTCTGGCCATCGGCTACTCAGTGGTCACCGGCTGGATCTTTAAGTACACCTTCCAGTCCTTCACCGGCAGCCTGTCCCAGATGCAGGGCGTGGCCGCCTTTGACGCCAACTTCGGCGCCACTGCCGGAGGCAATATCTTTTGGCAGCTGGTAGGGATGGCGGTGACGGTGGTCATCATGGCCTTCGGCATCGGCAGGGGCATCGAAAAGGCAAATAAGGTGATGACCCCCCTGTTCTATCTGCTGTTCATCGGGCTGGCCGTCTATCTGGCCACCCTCCCCGGGGCCGCTGAGGGCTACCGGTATATCTTCGTTCTCAAGCCGGAGGGCCTGCTGGATCCCATGGTATGGGTCTTTGCCCTGGGGCAGGCGTTTTTCTCCCTGTCCATCGCGGGCAACGGAACACTGATCTACGGCTCCTACCTGGGCCGGGACTCCGACGTGCCGGCCGACGCCAAGATGGTCGCCCTGTTTGACACCCTGGCCGCCATGCTGGCCGCCCTGGTCATCATCCCCGCCATGGCAGTGGCCGGGGAGCAGCTGAACAACAGCGGCCCGGGCCTGATGTTCATTTTCCTGCCCAATGTGATCAGCCGCCTGCCTGGCGGGCCCATCCTGCTGGTGGTGTTCTTCCTGGCGGTGCTCTTCGCCGCCCTGACCTCTCTGGTCAACCTGTTCGAGGCCCCCACCGCCACCCTCCAGGAGCTGTTTCACCTGAAGCGCCCCACGGCTGTGGCCATCATCGGCGCTCTCGGTGTGGGCATAGGGCTGGTCATCGCCCCCATCGTGTCCGACTGGATGGACGTGTGTTCCATCTACATCTGCCCCATCGGCGCCCTGCTGGCCGGGGTAATGTTCTTCTGGGTGTGTGGAAAGGACTATGCGCTGGAGCAGGTCAATCTGTCCCGAAGCAAGCCCCTGGGCCGCTGGTTTTACCCCATGGCCAAATATCTGTTCTGCGGCGTCACCCTGCTGGTGCTGATCTTGGGCGCCGTCAAGGGCGGCATTGGCTGAATCTGATCCATATACGACCTGCGGCCGCCCAGTTTGGGCGGCCCGCAGACGTTTCATGAAGAGGGTTCCTGGCCGCCCCGCTCCTTCCCAAACAGTTCCATCCCCCGATGATGATTAAAAATCCACCGAAGCACCGGCGCAGCAGCTCCACCTCCACCACCGTGGCCACCCAGGCGGTCACACCCGCCGTCAGCAGACCGGCCAGAATGGCAGGCAGCAGGACGGGCCGAACCACAGAGCCGTTCCTCCAGTGGGCTGGCAGAGCCATGGCGGCGGACGGGAGAAAATACAGCAGGTTGATCCCCTGGGCCAGGCGCTGGTCCAGGCCGGCAAAGGCGGTCATATACACCAGAAGCAGCGTTCCGCCTCCCACTCCAAAGCCGGACAGCACCCCGGCCGCCCCGCCCGCCAGCAGGGGGAGCAGCCACTCCCTCACAGCAGACACCTCGCTCCCCCATACAGCAGCAGAAGCCCAAAGGCCCGCCGGAGCCACAACACCCGCACCCCCCGGAACCATCTGCCGCCCAGCCAGCCGCCCGCCGTTCCGCCGATCAGATAGGGCAGGGCTGCCGCCAGATCCAGGCCGCCCCGAACCAGATAAACTGCCGCAGACAGGACGCACAGGGGCAGTATGACCGCCAGAGAGGTAGAAAATGCCTGCCGCTGCTCCAGCCCGCAGAAGCGGGTGAGCAGGGGGACCAGCACCGATCCGCCCCCGCCGCCGAACAGCCCATTGGCCGCCCCCGCCGCCGCCCCCCCGGAGACAGCGGAGCGCCAGGTATCCTTTTTCATTCCAGACACACTCCTTTTCCACAGTGTTCCTGCCCTGGGCCCTGTTTATGCGCACTCTCCCGCCGTTCAAAGCGGCAAAAAAGAAAATGACAGGATCCCGCAAAAAAAGCTTGACACCCGCTCTCGGATATGGTAATATGATGCCTGCACTGAGCAATACAACTGCTCAACCTCCCCATTCGCGCGAGTGGTGGAATTGGTAGACTCGCTGGCTTCAGGTGCCAGTGCTCGCAAGGGCGTGCGGGTTCGACTCCCGCCTCGCGCACCAGCTCGTCGCAAGCGGCATATCGTTTGCGATGAGTTTTTTATGCTTCGCACCAAAAACTCATCGCGCGCTCATTCCGCTGCTCTTCGCTTCCGAATCGGATTCGCTTGCGCTGGATTCCGATTCGGGGCCGCCGCTCTGCGGCGTTTTTGTTTTATTTCGAGAAAATATCGATCTTAACCGCCCTTTGCAAAGAAAGACATGACCACAGGTCATGTCTTTCTTTTGTTCCGCCGCCGGAGGCGCCTCCAGTCCTCGGTATTTGAATGCTCGGGGTAAATAAATTGCCTCTGCGCAAGGTTTTACTTGCGGCAAAACACTTGTGCGGCGCATAAGCACCGCCGCCCGGAAGGCCAATGGAATATCTCGAACTTAGAATATCAAGCGCAAAACACCAGCGGCAGCATCCCTCGACCAGGGTGCTGCTTTCCGACTGACCCGCTGCTTTCCACCCGCTTGGATCTCTGATGCAAAAGCCGTGTTCCATCATGCGTCAGACTGGCTTCTGGACATATAGGTTTGGACACGCCGAACATGAGGGGCAAACCGCTCCTCAGTTCTCATCCTTCCTCGAGGCTCCCTTTTCCCGCCTTGTCCTCGTTCTCCTGTCCGCCGTCTGCCCGGTCCGTTCTCAGGATAGATTCCAGCCAACCAATACACTCGGCAGCACACTGTTTCAGCTCCGGCTGTGTGGCCCCCCGGCGGAGCACTCCGGACATGGCCTCAATGCACTGAAGCAGACAGGCGGAAGCAGCCTGTGTACAGTCCGGCTCCCGGTCCTTCTCCCGGAGAAGACCGGACAGCGGCACCTGATAGCTCTCCGCCAGAAGCATCACCGTACGCAGGGTGGGATTTCCCTCGCCCCGCTCGTATGCGGAGAGGCTGCTGGTGGAGACCCCGGAGCGCGCCTCTGCCTCCTCCAGCGTCATCCTGCGCTGTTCCCGAAGCCACCGTAGCTGCACGCCAAAATCATGCAGGAGTGCTTCCTCCCGCTTGTCATCCCGACGTTCCACCCTCCACCTCGCTTTGCACTTTCCCATGTCTGTCCGGCATGGCTAAGCATCCGTTTCAACAACAGGATACTGAATTCTGGTTCCCCTGTCAACTCGTGAAAGCTTAAAACACACCGTTCTCCTCCTGCTCACTCCCAATTCGCCACAAAATAATTTTTTCTTGACGTACTGCACTGTTTGTGGTACATTAGTAAATACCTGTGAAAGGGCTTTTGTCGTGCGCATTTTACGGTGTAATGCCGCCCGACCCCCTCCTCCGGACTCCGGAACACAGGGAGGCAATCGCCGGATCCCACCGTAACGTCTCGGCGCAGTTCCATCTGCGCCTGTACGTCGCTGGATTCGGCATCAGTCCGCATCCGGCGTTTTTCGTCTATGCGGGATTTAAAGTGGAGGGCTTCCTCCACAAAACACTAAGGAGGTGCCGAACCTATGGCAAGCAAAGCCGGCGCGCGCATCAAGATCACCCTGCGGTGCTCTGAGTGCAAGCAGAGAAACTACAACACCATGAAGAACAAGAAGAATACCCCTGACCGTCTGGAGCTCAACAAGTACTGCCCCTTCTGCAGAAAGCACACCGTCCACAATGAGACGAAGTAATTCCTCTGGGATGGCTGAAAGGAAAGAAGGGTAACAAAGATGGCTGAGAACGAAAAGGTGGAGCAGAGCGTTTCCTCCGCTCCCAAGGCCGATAAGGCCAAGAAGGACAAGAAGTCCGACAAAAAGTCCAAGCCCGGCGTCTTTGCCCGCATCGGCCGTTGGTTCCGGGAACTGAAGATCGAGTTGAAGAAGGTCGTGTGGCCCACCGGCAAGCAGACCGTCAACAACACCCTGATCGTCATCGCCTGTGTTATCGTTGTGGGCACTTTCATCTGGCTGTTTGACGCGGTGGCCGGCGGCCTGATCCAGGCCCTGTTCCACCTCGTGAATGGGTGAGCGGCATGGCTGACAATGTGAATTGGTATGTGGTCCATACCTACTCCGGGTATGAGAACACGGTCAAGGCCACCATTGAAAAGTATGTCGAGAACCGCCACCTGCAGGATGTGATCCATGAGATCAGCATCCCGCTGGAAACTGTCACCGAGATCACAGACAACGGTCCCAAGGAAGTGGAGCGCAAGGTGTTCCCCGGCTATGTGCTGGTCAAGATGGTCATGAATGACGAGACCTGGCATGTAGTGCGGAACATCCGCGGCGTCACCGGCTTCCTGGGCGAAGGCAACAAGCCCATCCCCCTGTCTGAAGATGACGTCGCCGCCCTCGGCGTAGAGAAGCGCGAGATCGTGGTGGGCTATCAGGTAGGAGACAGCGTCAAGATCACCGACGGCGCCCTGGAGTCCTTCCTGGGCACTGTGGAAGAGCTGGACCTGGAGCGCGGCAAGGTCCGCGTGATGGTCTCCATGTTCGGACGGGAGACCCCCGTGGAACTGGAGCTGGATCAGGTCGAGCCCATGGACCGGTAAGTCCCCGCCGCCAGCAACGGACATTTCTCTGCGGCATCGGGCCGCAGAACGTGGGGGACGGTTCAGTCCGTCCCGCCAAATGGGCGCAGAACGCCCAACACAACCTACATTTTTCATTATGGAGGTGCTCTTTCGTGGCACAGAAAGTAACTGGATACGTAAAACTGCAGATCCCCGCCGGCAAGGCGACTCCCGCCCCCCCTGTTGGCCCCGCTCTGGGTCAGCACGGCGTGAACATCGCCGCCTTCACCAAGGAGTTCAATGAGCGCACCAAGAACGACGTGGGCATGATCATCCCCGTCATCATCACTGTGTACGCCGACCGCTCCTTCACCTTCATCACCAAGACCCCTCCCGCCGCTGTTCTGATCAAGAAGGCCTGCAACATCGAGTCCGGCTCCGGTGTCCCCAACAAGACCAAGGTGGCCACCATCAGCAAGGAGGACGTGCGCAAGATCGCGGAGACCAAGATGCCCGATCTGAACGCCGCCAGCGTCGAGGCCGCTATGAGCATGATCGCCGGTACTGCCCGCTCCATGGGCATCGTCGTGGGCGAGTAAGGAGGGTGTAAACAATGTTTAGAGGCAAGAAATATCAGGAGAGCGCCAAGCAGATCGACAAGAACGCTCTGTACGATACCAACGAGGCCATGGAGCTGCTGGTCAAGACCGCTCCCGCCAAGTTCGACGAGACCGTTGAGCTCCATGTGAAGCTGGGCGTTGACTCCCGCCACGCTGACCAGCAGGTCCGCGGCGCCATCGTCCTCCCCCACGGTACCGGTAAGACCCAGCGCGTGCTGGTCTTTGCCAAGGCCGCCAAGGCCGACGAGGCCCGGCCGCCGGCGCCGACTTCGTGGGTGACATGGACCTGGTGGAGAAGATCCAGAAGGAGAACTGGTTCGACTTCGACGTGGTCGTGGCTACCCCCGACATGATGGGCGTTGTGGGCCGTCTGTAAGGTCCTGGGCCCAAGGGCCTGATGCCCTCCCCCAAGGCCGGCACCGTCACCATGGACGTGACCAAGGCCATCAACGAGATCAAGGCCGGTAAGGTGGAGTACCGTCTGGACAAGACCAACATCATCCACTGCCCCATCGGCAAGGTCTCCTTCGGTGCGGAGAAGCTGGCTGAGAACTTCAACGCCATCATGGGCGCGATCGTCAAGGCCAAGCCCGCCGCCGCCAAGGGCCAGTATATCAAGAGCTGCGTGGTGGCTTCCACCATGGGCCCCGGCGTTAAGGTCAACGGCGCCAAGCTGGTGTGATCTGATTCCAATACGCTCAAAATACATCCCCAGTCCAAACGGACTGGGGATTATTGTTTCGGGACATTTCCACAAACCCAAGTATTTTCTTCTACAATCGCCGGAGGTTCAAAAGAGCAGTCCCAGCCCGTAAGTTCCAAAATATTTTGATTGACGAAGTTCTCCGCTTCTGCTATGGTAGATACAGAAAGAAAGCGTCTGATATGGAAGGCTGACCGCACTGCGGAGCCTTCGTAACGCAGCCATTTAGGGAGGTAACGATATGAACGAACCCAATACCAAAGCGGCCCCGATCCCGCAAAGTGAGGTCACCCGGGTCAAGGCCCTGGGATTTCTCTGGGACAAGCGCACCCAGGATCGATTCAACGGCCGTGTCATCACCCGCAACGGGAAGATCACCGCGGAGGAGTGCCATATCATCGCAGAGGCAGCCAAGCGCTTCGGCAGCGGCGAGGTAGCCATGACCACCCGCCTGACCATGGAGATCCAAGGCGTTCCCTTTGAAAATATCGAGCCCCTTCGGACTTTTCTCCGGGAGCAGGCTGGTCTGGAGACCGGCGGCACCGGCGCCAAGGTCCGCCCAGTGGTCTCCTGTAAGGGTACCACCTGCCAGTACGGCCTGATCGATACCAACGCCCTGTCCCTTGCGATCCACGAACGCTTCTTCAAGGGCTACGCCGGAGTCAAGCTGCCCCACAAGTTCAAGATCGCGGTGGGCGGCTGCCCCAATAACTGTGTGAAGCCCGACCTGAACGACGTGGGCATTGTGGGACAGCGCATCCCCCGCGTCATCCCTGAACTGTGCAAGGGATGCAAGCTGTGTGAAAAATCCTGCCCCCTCCATGTTGCCAAGGTAGTGGATGGCAAGGCCGTCATCGACCCCTCTCAGTGCAACAACTGCGGCCGCTGTATCCCCAAGTGCCCCTTCCATGCCATCGAGGCCAAGGCCACCGGCTACCAAGTCTACATTGGCGGCCGCTGGGGCAAGCGCACCGCCATGGGCCGTCCCCTGAGCGCGATCTTCACCGATCAGGAGGAGCTCCTGACTCTGATCGAAAAATGTCTGCTGCTCTTCCGCGCCTACGGCCAGCCCAAGGAGCGCTTCGCCGACACCATCACCCGTTTGGGCTTCGACCAGGTCCAGGCCATGCTGCTGTCCGACGAGCTGCTCCAGCGTAAGGAGGAGATCCTGTCCCAGCCCGCCAGCTGATCCTCACAGGATTCGCATCGCTCCCAATGGCCGCCCGCCCGGGCGGCCATTCTTGATCTATGGGGCGCGCTATACCCCATAGAAACTTTAGAAAGGCGGTCTGCTGCCATGTCAGATCTGTTCGATTACCTCGCCTGGCGGGGAGACATCCCCCTGTCTCAGGTCCCCTTTGGTCCCGTTGACGGCCTGATCCTCTCCACCCTGTCCTATGTCCGCTTTCAAGAGCTGGTCCCGGACTCCCCCGGCCTGTCCATCCCTCTGTGTCAGGCAGCGGAGGCCTTTCTCTCCCTTCCCGAGCAGGAAGCGGAGGACCGGGTACGGTGCAGGCAGGATCTGCGCCTGCTGAAGGCCCTCCTCTCCGCTTCCCGCTTCGCCTCCCTCCCCCTCACGTTCTATCAGGACCGCCTGGACCCAGCGCGGGAGATGCAGTTTTCCGCCCTCACCGTGCTGTTGGATACCGGAGAAGCCCTGCTGGTCTTTCGTGGAACGGACAGCACCCTGGTGGGCTGGAAAGAGGACTTCAATCTGAGCTTCCTGGAGGTGGTCCCAGCCCAGTCCGCCGCCCTGGACTATACCGCCCGGCTGGCCGCCGCCCGCCCCAGCCCCCTGCTGCTGGCCGGGCACTCCAAGGGAGGCAATCTGGCCGTTTTCTCCGCCGCCCTCTCCGCCCCGGATCTGCGGGACAGGATCGGCGCAGTATACAGCTATGACAGCCCCGGCTTCACCCAGCGGGTGCTCTCCGCCCCGGGGTATCAGGAGCTGCTCCCCCGCATCCACAGCTATGTTCCCCAGTCCTCTGTGGTGGGGATGCTGCTGGAGCACGAAGAGCCCTATACCGTGGTCAAAAGCCGCCACCTTGGCGTTTTCCAGCACGACCCATACACCTGGGCGGTGCAGGGAGGCAGCTTCATCTGTCTGGAGGAACTCAGCAGCGGAAGCCGGAATCTGGACCTCACACTGAAAAATTGGCTGGCCGGCCTCACCCCTCAGGACCGCGAGCGCTTCCTGGACAGCCTGTATCAGGCCTTTGAGGACACCAAGGCTCAAGAGCTGGAGGATCTGGCCCAGCCCAAGCGGCTGTACGCCCTGATCCAGGGATTGGTCCATCTTGACGTGGACACCCGGAACCACATCCTCCTTACGCTGAAAAGCTCCTGCGGGCCGCCGCTGACGTCCTCCGGGAGGACCGGAGCACCCCTTGAATGGAACAACGCCTCCGCCGGCCGGCAGAGGCGTATTTTTCTATTTCCTGTGGCTCAGCCCTCCGGAGGACAGACACCCTTCCGAACATGGACGATAAAGTCCTGAACGTTGGTCACAATGGTCTTGACCGACAGGCTTCCCCGGTCCCGCAGCTTGTTCACCGCGAACTCCGAGATGTCCACCGAGTAGAAGAACAGGGGGCGCACCTGCCCATCCACCACCCGGTAACAGGGAGTCATGTTTCCGGTGGCCACCGTGTGGAGGGTGGAAGCCATGCAGATGATGGTGGTGGCCTTCCGCACCAACTCCCGCATGGCGTCCTGGCCCTGGTAGACATCGCCGTACACCTCCGGCAGGGGGCCGTCATCCCGGACAGAGCCCACCAGCACAAAGGGCACCTGATGGCGGACGCACTCATACATGATGCCGTTGCGGACCTGGCCGGACTCCACGAATGCCTGGATGGAGCCCAGGCGGCGGACCTCATTGATGGTATCGATGTGGTTATAGTGGCCGTTGAAGTGGGCCTGCTGGGTGTACACATCCTGCCCCAGAGCAGTCCCCAGATAGCCCGCCTCCAGGTCGTGGGTGGCCAGGGCGTTTCCGGCCATCAGCCCGTTGACAAAGCCGTCCCGCACCAGGGCGGCAAAGGCGGCCCGGGAGTCGGCGTCAAAGGAACAGGCCGGTCCCATGACCCACAGGATATTCCCATGCTCCCGCTCGTGGCGGAGCAGGTCGTACAGGCCGTCATAGTCGATGGAATACGCGGTCTCCCGGCTGCGCCCAGTACGGAAGGCAAACGCCTCCGCCTCGCCGCTCTGATCCACAAAGCAATTGGGGTGGACGTAGATTCCCTCGGAGCCGTCCTCCGTTCGGCCAACCACCACCAGTTCCCCCGCCCTGACGTTACGGAACTCTACGATGGACACCGCCCCGTCCCGCACCACGGCCACGCAGTCCATGCGGCTGTCCTCCGCCAGGACCCACCGGCCGCCAATATGGTAATACTCAGGAAACAGCGTGGTGGCGTGGTAGCCGCGGGGCATCACTCCGTCCCGCTCCGCGGGGACCAGCTTCACATCCGGCGCCCGTTCCAGCCCAAGGGCGGCGAAATCCGGTTCCCGATACCGGGGAATGGCAAAACTCATACAGAAACCTCCAAAACAGGACCGTGGAGCGGCGGACCGGCGCAAGCGCCGGCAAAGGGGATCCTCCGAATTTTTCAGGGAAGCCCCGCGGTCTTTTGTGGGAATATCCAAATTCACCGGAAAATCCGAGAAATAGGGATGTTTTTTCAGAAAACTCTTTTAATTATATACGATTTTCTGAAAAAAGTCAATTTGATCTGAAACAGTTTCCCACAAGTCCGAAGGATCACATTACCTGGGAAAATGGCCTGGCGCCACACCCTATTCCAGGTCCTGAAGGTCCATCCGCTTCATCTCCTCCCGGAGATCCCGGCGGTTCTTATAGTGGAGCCAGATGCCGCCCAGCACCACGGTGGGGATATTGGCTACCAGGAAGACGCCTCCCGCCGCCCCCAGTTCCGCCCCGGTGAACGCCTCCCAATGCTCCGCATGGTGCTCCTCCACCACAGCGCCGTGCTCATCATAGACCACTTCCGACGCTCCCACCTGGGTGAAGGCGGCCATGGACAGCAGAATCAGCAGACTGGCCAACAGGGTCAGACCCGGCAGGATCAGGCCCAGCCAGCGGCTCCTCCGCTTGCACAGCCACACCTGGAGGGCCACTGCCAGGGCCACAGGCAGCAGGAGACTCAGCAACATCAGCGGCAGGGCGATCAGACCAGCCAGCGAAGCCATAAACATGGTATCATTCTCCCTTCGTCTTTTTATAAGCGGAGATCAGCACCTTGGCGGTGTCGAGATCCAGTTTCTCGTTCACAGCCAGCCGCTTAATCAGTGCAATATATGGATCGGCGGCGGTATCCTCACTCAGATGGATCTTCTGGATCAGCCGGTCCAGACGCAGGCGCACAGTGGGATAGGTCACACCGTAGCCTCCCGCCACCTCCTTCAGGGACCCGGAGGCCAGCACAAAGCGCCGGATGAAGGCCACGTCCTCCTCCTCCAGTCCGGCCATCCACTCAGGAACTGTCTCAATGGGCATCCTCTTTCCCCCTCTCTGCCCCCACTATAGCATTTAATTTTATTAAAGTCAATCTTTAATTTTATTTTTGTTTTTATTTAATTATTTTCTCTTTTCTTCCACACCATCCGCCGGCCGAACCATCAAAAAGTTGGTCAGCAGGACCCCTCTGCGCTCCACCTGCTGCTCCCGCACCACCTGATACCCCCGGCCCTGGAAGAAGGGCCGTGCGGTCCGTGACGCGTGGACCGTAAACTCTGAAGCGGAGCAGCGGCGCTCCAGCGCGGCGCACAGGGCGGAGGCGATCCCCCGTCCCTGGGCCTCCCGATGCACGAACAGGCGGTCCAGATAGCCATCCGCCGTCATATCCCCAAAGCCCAGGATCCGTCCCCCTTCCTCCACCACCAAGGTGTCATGGGCGCGCAGGGAGCGGTCCCATGTCTCCAAATCCGGATGTCCGTCCGCCCAGGCATCCAGCTGCTCCGGCGTGTAGTCCCTGGCACAGACGGAGTGGACCGTGTCATAGAACAGCCGCGTCAGCTCCGAGCAGTCAGAGACGCGGTATCTCCTCAGCTTCAAGCGGATCCCTCCTCTCCACTGTCAAACGCAGCGCCCCGGAGCTCAGCAGAGCCCCGGGGCGCTTGTAAGATCTTTTGAGTTTGTGTACTCAGGCCTTAACCAGGACCGGATTCACGCCGATCTTCTTGCCCTCGTCATAGACATAGAAGCCGGCGCCGGACTTGCGCCCCAGGTATCCGGCGGACACCATCTTGCGCAGCAGATGGGCGGGACGGTACTTGGTGTCGCCCAGGTCCAGGTAGAAGGTCTCCATGACCTCCAGCAGGATGTCCAGGCCGATCATGTCAGCCAGAGCCAGGGGACCCATGGGATGGTTACAGCCCCGCATCATGCCCTCGTCCACGTCCTCCACGGTGCCGATGTCCTCGTCCAGGACCTGAACGGCCTCGTTCAGCATGGGCAGCAGCATACGGTTGACAATGAAGCCGGGTTTATCCTTGGCCAGGATGGTGCGCTTGCCCATACTCTTGCCCAACTCGTCCACGATGTCGATGGTCTCCTTGGAGGTGCGCAGGCCGTAGACGATCTCCACCAGACCCATCACAGGCACGGGGGAGAAGAAGTGCATACCCACCACCTTCTCCGGACGGCTGGTGGCGGCGGCCAGGCTGGTCATGGAGATGGAGGAGGTGTTGGAGGCGAAGATGGTGCGGCTGTCGCAGATCTTGTCCAGCTGCTGGAAGATAGCCTGCTTGGCCTCCAGGTTCTCGTAGATGGCCTCGATGACCATATCCACATTGGACGCCACATGGACGCTGACAGAGGTGGTCAGGCGGCCCATGCAGTCCTCCTTCTCCTCCGCGGTCATGCGGCCCTTCTCCACCAGGCGCTCCAGACGCTTGTTGATGCCGGCCTGCCCCCGCTCAAGGGCGGCCTTGCTCTGGTCGTTCAGAATGACCTCATAGCCAGCCTGGATGGCAGTCTGCGCGATACCGCTGCCCATCAGACCAGAACCGACGACAAAAATTTTGCGGATTTCCATTTTGATCTCCTTCTTTTCATCCATAATGGGGATGCGCGGGCGCTTGACCCGGGGCCGGCCTCGGCGGAAACCGGTGCGCTTCCTCTCTGCGCAGAGCGCTTCTCCCACTCTGCTGTGGGTATCTTATCACAAGGTGGATTCCTTTGTCTAGGGAAAACTAAAATCCGGGAGCAGATTTTTTTGGGGTTCAAGCATATGGTAAGATTTTTCCAGTATGCACAGCAAAATAGCGAACGGCGGCCCAGCTGGCCACCGCATCCGGAGCGCTTCAGGCTCACTGCTCCTCTGTCACAGGGTGCTCCCCTTCCGTCTCCTTGCGGGAGTCGGCCCGCACCAGAGCGAACGCTTTTTTCCGTGCATAGAGGAAAAACAGAATGTGGACTGCGCCGGTCACGATCCAGGAGATGGGATAAGAGATGTACAGGTTCTCCGGCGTGCGGTACATCTGGAAAATAGTGAAGATCCATACGACCCGAAGGCCGCAGGCGCCGATGAGAGAGACGATCATGGGCCCAATGGAGTAACCCAGGCCCCGCAGGCTGCCAACCATGGTATCCATGATGCCGCACAGGGCATAGGGCCGGGCCACATAGCCCAGGCGGATGATCCCCTGCCGAATCACATCCTCCTCTCCGGGGGCGTAAATGCTCACCAGCGGATGTCCAAAGTAATAGACCAAATTGCCCAGCAGCAGTCCGGTCACAATCACAAAGCCCTGGCAGTACAGCAGGGTCTTATCCACCCGGCGGCACTCCCCTGCCCCGTAGTTCTGACCGGTGAAGGTCAGGTTGGTCTGATAGAAGGCATTCATGGCCTGATAGACAAAGTTCTCAATGTTGCCGGCAGCTGCAGAGCCAGCCACCACGGTAGAGCCGAAGGAGTTGATGGAGGACTGGATCAGCACGTTAGACAAAGAGAACACAATGCCCTGGAAGCCGGCGGGCAGGCCGATCTCCAGGATCTGTCCCAAAATATGCCGGTCCAGCTTCATCGCCTTCAAATTCAGGCGCAGAGGACCGTCCTCCTTGGTCAGGCAGAGGATGACCAGCCCTGCGGACACATACTGGGAGATGGTGGTGGCCAGGGCGAC
>SCPN01000154.1_pt1 | contig 43264 bp, 52 predicted proteins | sample 6106831 | NCBI WGS metagenome assembly SCPN01 (sample SAMN10720447, study PRJNA508395) | human gut metagenome | isolation source: Participant 1, 0 month | reverse complement strand
GTGCATATAGCAGAGGAATGGGTGGAATGCAGGAATACCTGGAGATCTTTCAGCCAGTCAAGATTTAATGAAAGTTGCTTGCTACAAAATTAAAATTCGATCTCCGGTGAAGAAGGGATGAGAGTGTAAGCCAGTTCTTCCATATCTTAGGATCCGTAGATCAGCAGCGTGGATGCTGTGAGGGTGACAGAAGGCAAATGTAGATCACGATATACACGTCCTGTTGTAATACAGCAAAGGTATTTATTATTATACGACTTATGATAATCGTCAGATCACAGCGGTTGACATGCATGCGGAAAATCTGGATTCAGATCAGCTGATCTGTTATCCGCTTCTGTCCAAGGGCGAAGTCAGATGGCAGAATAAATAATACGAAAATGCGGAGAAAGCATAACGCAGAACAACAGGAGGAGAAGACCATGAAGAAGTTAAAACACCGAAAAACCACTGGCATATTATGTTGTGGTCAAGCTTTTAACACTTGTGACTAAAAAAATGGCGCTTATCAATTTATGCTGCCGTCCTTGCTTCATATGGGGTTCGATAACCATTATAACTGTGTGGACGAACATGATTATAATCAACGTATGCAAATTCTTCTACCTTTTGAAACTATTCGAATGATACGATGTCTTGGAGTTCTTGCTATGGGTGCTCTGATACTAGTACAACATTTTTTTGGGGATCACTCATTTGATGGAGAAACCTTTTACCCAAGGAATCCTTTTATAATGGTGAGGCTGCGTATTTGTTAAATCAGTCATCTGCTACATGGGGACAGAATTTATCTTCGGAAAATTCGCTCCCAAATCCTGTGCATCTGACAAAATTATAAGGTTTATAAAGGGTGTACCGGATATACCAATGATGCAAGCGAGGCACATCCACAATGTCAAGAATGGCTTCTGTACCAATGCCGGATGTGATTATTATGAAAACCACATTACAATGAAACAGATAGAGTCTACGAGATCAGTAATGCCGGACAACTATATGCCTACGCAGATAATGCACAGACAGTTTATACAAAGGGTGCAAGGCTTACAGCAGATATCGTAGTAAATAAAGGAACATTGATTCAGGAGGATGGTACTCCTGTTGCGAAGACGGATGACATTAGGATGTGGGACGAGGTGTTCAGAACATCTGGATATTCATACAATAACCAAAAGCTTGTATTTGATGGTAACAATCATTCTATCAGCGGACTGTATGCGAACGGAAGCGGACCGCAGGGTTTTGTGTTATATAATTATGAAACGATAAAGAATCTGCAGATTAAGAATTCGGTATTCATATCAACGGATGGCAACGCAGGAGGCATTGTTGCAGGTTTTCCTATTGGACCGGCTGACTATAAGGTAGTGTTTGTTGGCGTTTTTACAGTTTGTTTTGGAATTTTGTCGACCGCGAGGGTCAAAAAGAGGTGTTTTGTTGCGCAGCAAGGTGCTTTTGCAAACAGCCTTTGCTATTTCAACACCTGTGTCTTTCCTATGTATTTTCCCATCGTTTCACCTTGTCGTTAAGGAACGGCAGGGCGCCGTACCTATGGCAGAGCGTTATTTTGCATTTCTTCGAATTCTTTTTCCGGAAGATACATCGGGGTCACCTCCTGTATGGATTTATTTGTTCGCGAGAAACAAAAAACGGCCGCACTATGCTTTGTGGCATAGTACGACCGCTTGCGGACGCAGACAGAAAAACCGTCTTGTTATGACGGCTGTGTTATATGTTTTGAAAGTGTACACGGTTGTTAGGGACATCTCCTTTTTTTCATAACTACCTCGCTGTATGGGGGATTCTTTGATTTTATTCTATCCGATGCAAGAGCAACTGTGAAGAGCGCATAAGTTTGATATACACAGTATACATTGCATTCGGTAAAAAATTTGTCGGGTTAGGTAGAATGGAGCAAATTTTGTCTGTTTCAGGCGCCGAATGCTTACACATGGCGGGATTAGGCCAAAAAAGCACAGCGAATGAATATCCGCTGTGCTTAAAAAGGATAGTTTATTTCTGCCGAGAACCTTGTTTAGATGACAAGGCTTCTCCTTATCGGGATTGCTTGTTGTGATTTCATATTTGACTGTTATTTCGGCATTGTCAGCCGGCAATTACACCTTCGAATTTCTTAATCGGCACAGCGATTTGAGTAATATAATCGGCACTGTTATCGCCTCGGTTGGGTGGTCCCTCTAAATAAACGGAGCGCAGTCTCCCGGCGGCTTCGATACTGTTTTCACTTATGTGCTTCATCAGCGCTTTCATAGCCTCGCCGGTTCCCTCATACGGCCCGCGGTAATAAATACACAAGCCGGGGGTTTCCGCAAACTCCATGCGCTCGACCCCGTCAAAGCGCTCGTCCACCGGAATACAGCACATCAAATCAAGAATACCCAGGTCATCCGTCATGCGCACGGTGAACATACGTGCCACCATGGACATTTTTCCGGTTCTGGCGGCGGCAATGTAGGTGTCCCGCAGTTTAATAGCTGCCTCGGCAACATCTTTACACCGATATTCCCGACAAAAGCACACCTGACGCGGCAGAACGGTTTTATGCACTGTGAAATCGCCTTGCTTTGCCGAACGCACCTGAAGCATCTGAATATTTCTGTCCAGCATTTTCCGCAGCTCATAAAGCTTATCTAAAAGCTTATCCATATTTTCGGTGTCGTAGTAATATTCCGCTACCTCCTTTAAGGAAAGACCGAGCGCCTGTAGCGAACGGATAGAGCGGATCTGCGTCATGTTGTCTGCCGAATAATAGCGAAAGCCGTTGGTTTCGTCCTTTACTGCCGGTGTCAGAAGTCCCATATTTTCGTATACAAGCAGTGCCTTGCGGGTGACTCCGAGTATTTTTGTAACTTCTCCGATTTGAAATAGGCTGTTATCGTGTTTTTTCATCATTATTTCACCAAATTTCTGTAAAAGTTATTGACTCGTCCCCTAAGGTACGATTTACAATATAATATATCGTAAAAGAAAGAATAATGCAAGTTCAATGCAAAAAGGAGAATACCGCTATGAAGAAAAGATTATTAAGTGTATTTCTATGCTTGTGCATGGTGTTTAGTTTAGTTCCGGCCACGGTGTGGGCGGAAACAACAAACGGGCACACCCACTACCTTTGCGGGGGCAGCACCTGTAACGGCAGCGGTCACGAAAACGAACCTACAAGACCACATTTGAAAGGAGATTAAGCAGGAGGGCAACACGCTGAAAATAGGCGACAAATCCTGGGCACCGACAAAGGCAGTAACGATACATTCTACATACTTCCTACTGGCGCTTACTACCTCGGCGGTGACATTAGCCTGGAGTATACCATTAAGATTGAGAACAATGTCACCCTCTGTCTCAACGGGCACAAAATCACGGCCGCAGACGGAATGGATGCCATCTATATGACCGGCGGCAGCATCACCCTCACCGACTGCAAGGGCGTCGGCACGATCACCCATGCAAGCAGCAAGACCGGCAGAGGCGTGTATGTGAGTTCCGGCACCTTCAATATGTACGGCGGCTCTATTACCGGCAACAAAGCCCAAGACGCCAAAGGCAGAGGCGGCGGCGTGTATGTACAGCGGCAGCGGCACCTTCAATATGTACGGCGGCAGCATCACCGGCAATCGTGCCACCGGCGATGGCGGCGGCGTGTATAAGAGCGGCAGCAATTCATCATTCAATATGTACGGCGGCAGCATTACCGGCAACACCGCCAACAGCTATGGCGGCGGCGTGGTATGTGGACGGCGGCGGATTCACCATGTCCGGCGGCACCATCGGCGGCACGAAAACGGGTGAGACCAACACGGCCACCTATGGCGGCGGCGGCGTGTATGTAGTTGGCAGCAGCAGCACCTTCGAGATGACCGACGGCAGCATCACCGGCAACAATGCATACAAATCTGATTACATATCAACCTTCGGCGGCGGCGTGTGTGGGCAGCGGTATCTTCACCGTCAGCGGCGAGGTGACCGTCACCGACAATACCAAGGGCGGCACAAAGGGCGCAGACGGCAAGTTCACCGGCGACACGAAGAACAATGTCTATCTTCCCACCGGCAAGACCATCACCATTGGCACCGACAAATTGTCCGAGGGTGCGCAGCTCGGCGTGACTGTGAGCGGAGACTATGGCGATTACCCGTTCACCTCCGGCTGGAATGCCAATATGAGTGACAAAACCCCATCCGACTACTTCATCTCAGATACCGACGGATATGTGGCCAAGTTGAACGGCAGTGAACTGAAAATGGTTACCCATGTGCATAACTGGACTTACACCGCAAGCGGTGATACCATTACCGCAACCTGCAAAAATTGTTCGAATAATAACGGTAACGATTTCAGCGGCGGCAGCGTGACCATTCAGAAACCCGAAAAAACAAAATTTAACGATGGAAAAGATGAAAATGCGAAAGTAGAAAGTGTAGGCTGGTTCGGCAAAGCCCCATCCGTCGCGTATGCGGTCAAGGACGGCAATGCACTGTCGGCTGCCCCTGTGAATGCGGGCACATACACGGCCGGCATTACCCTTGGCAATGTCACTGTCAGTGTGACCTATATCATTGATAAGGCTACGCAGACGGCTCCTACCGGTCTGACAACCAAAGGGGATATTAAGAACAGCGGCACCGGCGAGATTAAGAACACCGCCGAGGACATGGAGTATAACATTTCTGCCAATGCCACCACCGGCTGGATCACTTGCGACAATGGTAGCACCAGGGTCGCCCCCGGTACCTACTATGTGCGCTACAAGGAAACCGACAACTACTTAGCAAGCGCCGTTTCTGCCGCGCTGACAGTCAAGGCGCACACACATTCCGGCGGCAATGCGACTTGCCAGAAAAAAGCGGTTTGTGATGGATGCGGGCAGGAATACGGTGAGCTTGGCAACCATAAGTTTACCGAAACGGTTAGCAAAATGTATCTTAAATCGGCGGCGACCTGCCAAAGCCCCGCAGTATATTACAAAAGCTGCCTTGTTTGTGATGAAAAATCCTCCGAGACATTTGAATACGGTGAGAAGGATTTTTCAAATCATATCGGCAATACATATTTAGTGGGACAAAAGGAAGCCACCTGCTACGCAGAAGGCTATACCGGCGATACTTATTGCTCTACCTGCAATAATGAGATAGAAAGAGGAACATCTATTGCGAAAAACGCTCATAACCCTGCATCGGTTTGGACAACGGATGAAACCGATCACTGGAAAGAGTGTCAGACTGTCGGCTGCGGCAATATCATTGATAAAGCACATCATTCCGGTGGAGAAGCCACCTGTGTGAACAAGGCTATCTGCGAGGTATGCAAGATTGAGTACGGTGATGTAGACGCAACCAACCACAAGAACACCGAAATTCGCGGCACAACCGATCCCACCTGCTGTGAAGCCGGCTATACCGGCGACAAATGGTGCACCGACTGTAACACTAAAATCGAATCAGGCAGTGAAATTTCCTCAACCGGCAATCATACCGATGTTGACGGCAAGTGGGAATCCGACGGCACAAATCATTGGCATACCTGTTATTTCGGCACAAAGTTTGATATTACGGCGCACAACGGCGGTGAGGCAACCTGCAAATCCCGGCCGAATGCCTGAATGCGGACATTCTTACGGACCGCTTGACGCAAACAATCATAAGGGCACAACATATCTAAAGAACCAAAAGGAAGCCACCTGCTTTGAGGAGGGCTATACCGGCGATACTTATTGCAGCGATTGTAATGAGAAAATCGCAGACGGACAGTCCATTGCGAAGAATGCTCATAATCCCGCATCTGTCTGGACTACCAATGAACACGATCATTGGAAGGAGTCAGACTGTCGGCTGCGGAAATGTTATAGACAAAGCGGCACACAGCGGTGGTGAGGCTACTTGTGTAAGTAAGGCAGTTTGTGAGGTTTGCAAGGCGCAGTACGGTGATGTAGACGCAACCAACCACAAGCACACCGAAATTCGGGATGCAAGGCCCGCTACCGAGCAGGAAAAGGGCTACACCGGTGACACATGGTGCATCGATTGTAATAAGAAAATTACAACCGGTTCGAAATTGCCATGCTTGAGCATAAACTTACATTAGTAGAGGCAAAGGATGCTACCGTAACGGAGCAAGGCAATATAAAGTATTATTATTGCGAAAACTGCGGTAAATATTTTGCGGATGTAGCCGGCGCAAAGAGATTTTCTTAGCGAAACCGTTATTCAAAATTTCCTCCTGAGATCATAGAAGGCAATAATGCTACCGTAAACAACGGAGAGAAGAAATCCTTGACATTCCGTTCCAATGCGGCATTTGCCGATTTCATTCGTGTAGAGCTTGACGGCAAAACTCTTGATGAAAAGGATTATACAAAGGCAGAAGGCAGCATTATAGTTACCTTGAATAACAATTTTGTTTCTACACTTTCCGTCGGTGAGCATACGCTCGGAATCGTTTCGGAAAGCGGAACGGCAACTGCAAAGTTCACGGTGAAAGCGTCCGAGATTCCGAACGAATCTCCCAAAACAGGAGATGACAACATGGTTGCCGTCTGGAGCTTTGCAGCGGTGCTCTCACTTGCTGTTCTCGGTTTCACTACCGTAGTATCAAAGAAAAAGCGAGCAAAATAAAAAGAATTGCGGCGGCAACGTAACTATACGCTGCCGCTGCAATTTTATATGGAGAGGGTTTTTATGGCAAAAGAATATTTATATAAAGCCTACGGCAGCAAGCTTGCTGCGCTGAATAAGCGGCGTAAAAGCGTAATACCATGAAGAAAGCAATGCTTCGGCGGCGATAATAATCACTGTTGCGGCAGCTGTAATTTTAATTATTGCCCAATTCGGTAAAAATCAAATGAATTGGTCGGCAACATGGAGATAAGGATGAGCATACGCAATATGTTTTGAAAAGGACGGTATTAGGCAAATTACTTTGCCGATGATGTGACATATTCTTATGCCTACACCGTCAAGGGTAAAAAGCTCATCCTCGATTTTACAGAGGATATTGTCCGCGATTGCGATTATACCTTTTCGGTAAACGGAACCGCCTTAACACTTATCGGCGGTACAGGAACCGATGGCGGTAGCTACAAACGTAACAAAGAGTAAATGAGCAAATAACCAAAGGAGCCTTCAAACGGAACAAACGGTCAAAACAGCACAAGCGGTAAAAAATAATTTGATTTAACTCTTTCACAGCAGAAAGAAAAGGCAGCGGCGGTGAATGTGATCTTCGCCGTTGCCTTTGATAACAAGCTGTTTGCTGCGGCTTAATGGAACATTACTGTTTCTTTCTGCTGATATATCTTTCAGTTGGTAGTTCACTTTCTCCTTCCACCGTGACAGGTGACACCTGTCACCGAATGGGCGCAGTTGCCCTTGGCGGAAAAATTCCTTTGAAAACTGTTCTTTGAAGGTTATGTAAAAGGAGCAAAGTATGCAGGGGGAATCGCCGCAGTCGGCCATAAAATAAGCAATTGTTATGTTACTGTTGACTATGTAGAATACAAATAATTTATAGAAGAGAGTTCCAGAACCCTGAAATGATTTTAAAATTGATAGGGTTTTGGAACTTTTTTTCTGTATTATTTGCATTTTTGATTTTTATTTACAGAGACAAAGATAACTGACGGTGTTAATCTTCAAGTAAAGATTATTTTAATAACGGAGGAAAAAAATGGCTGAAAGTTGTTGTAACAAAGCATGTATTGTTCAGGGGAAAAATATCGTTTTCGGTGCTTACGCCGTTTGCGATGAGAATGGAATATTCAGAGACTGGTGTGTTTGAAGATTTACAGACGCAGACTGTGCTTAACAGGGAATTTCCGGTACCGGAATATTCAGTGACACAAAGTGACGACCCCTTGAGATAGAGACAGAAGCATTTCATATGATATACGATAAAAAGAAATTTAGTGAAGAAGGACTTTTTATAGATGTAAAATATGATTTTACCAATTACGGTGGAAGGTGGTATTTTGGTGCAAAGACGTATAGTTTTCCGCCTCGGGAGCATAATCTCAAAGGCACAATGAGAACTCTTGACAGGGCTGACGGGGAAGTTGAACTTGAATACGGGCTTATGGATAAGAGCGGGAAGGACGTTTTGATGACAGCAAATCGTTTGTGTTTGATGAAGAAAATACGCCACCAAAAAGCGAAAACATGAAAGTTGGTATCGACAAATGTTTATTATCTCTTTGCCATAGCGATTATTTTGCGTGTCTGCGTGATTTTTATAAATTATCAGGGCTGTTCCGCCTTCCAAGATACGCTTTGGAAACTGGTGGAGCAGGTATTGGAAATACAGTGAAGAAAGCTACATTGGAGCTGCTGACGGAATTTGAAAAAGAAATATACCATTTTCCGTTGCTGTTATGGATATGGACTGGCATATAGTCGATGTGCCGATGGAATCTGGTGGCGATGGACAGGATATACATGGAATAATGATTTATTTCGAATCCGGAAAGATTTTGTCATGGCTGCATGAACATAATTATCATGTAACACTGAATGTCCATCCGGCATCAGGTATCCGGAATTTTGAAAAATGTATAAAGATATGGCAGAGTATCTAGGAATTAATCCTGACAGTAAAAACTATAGAGTTTGATATGACTAACAAAGAGTTTGTTGAGGCGTATTTAAGTTTGTACATCATCCACAAGAAAATGCTGGAGTTGATTTCTGGTGGATAGACTGGCAACAGGGCAACAACGGAGGAGCAAGTGGAATTGACCCATTATGGATGCTTTAATTATTTTCATTTTAAAGATATGGGAAAAAGAGGCAGAAGAGGACTTATTCTTTCGAGGCGGCGATGGACTTGAAGCCATAGGTATCCGATAGGATTTTCTGGAGATACGATAGTTACATGGAAATCGCTTGAATTTCAGCCTTATTTTACAGCAACGGCATCAAATGCGGGATATACGTGGTGGAGTCATGATATAGGCGGTCATATGAACGGATATAAAGACAACGAGCTTGCATTAAGATGGTATCAGTTTGGTGTGTTTTCACCGATAAACAGGCTTCACAGCAGCTCTAATCCGTTCTGTGGAAAAGAACCATGGAATTATCCTTGAGCCATACTGCAGTGATATGGAAAAGATTTTAAGATTCAGGCATGCACTTATTCCATATATACACACTTAATTCCAGATGTCATTGCGAGCATATTCCTGTAATAATACCAATGTATTATTATTATCCATTTGAGGAGAAAGCATATAGTTATAAAAATCAATATTTTCTTGGTAGTGAAATGCTTGTGTGTCCTGTTACAACAAAGATTGATGAAGATTCACAAAAAAGCGGTGAGGAATGTTTTATACCAGCCGGAATATGGACAGATATATTTACCGGTGATGTATACAATGGCGGTAAAAATGGAAAAAGTCAGATTTTATGTAGAAATCTTCAAAGTATTCCTGTGCTTGGACGTGCAGGTGCAATAATACCGCTTGCTTCGGAATGTGGCAGTAATGATATTATTAATCCGAAAAAAGTTGATGTGGTTATATGTCCAGGTGCATCAAATACATTTGTTATGTACGAAGATTCTGGAGATGGATTTGACTACGAAAAAGGCGAATATGCTTTGACAGAGTTTGTGCTCGACTGGAATGAAGATAAGGCAAAATAAGCATAGATGTAAGCGGTGACTTATCGGTAATTCCACGAAACAGAAAGTACCGTTTTATATTAAGAGGATTTGCACGTGGTATAAGATTTGAAAATGCAGATAATGCCAAATACGATATAAAAACAAATACATGGACAGTTACATGTAACTGTGATGGTGCGTCAGAGCTTGGAATATTTGCTGATAATGAAGAAAACAATCTTGTATACAACGGTGAAAATGTTAATGATAAAATATATGATTTTCTTCTGCAGGCACAGATGGATAATAATGACAAGAGAAGTATTTACAGATTATTTACATCCGGTGAGGACAAAAATGTTATTATATCAAACATTATGTCTATGAAACTTAATGATAAAGTTACAGCTGCAATTATAGAATATCTTTGAGATAATGTATAATAATGCAAAAATAAAAGTAAAATCTGAGTAAAATTTTATTTTTCTGTTGACATTAAAAATGATATATTATAGTAAAAAGATTTGGATAAGAGTTATCCAACATGCAGACCACATGGTTATATTACATGTTAAGCCTTGCGGACGGCGGGTCGGTTGCCGAGTGTGACAAGGGCACACATTATTGATTGGGTTAGAAGCCCAAGTTTTATAAGTTGATTTTAAAATTATCATGCGAAGGTGCATATCATCTTGTGAAACGGTCAATAAGAGCGGTAACAGTGACTTACTTGGATAAACTCTGAAAGGTCAGAATCTTAGTGCTTTGTATGTATGAAGTAATATGTATACGTACATGTACAGGGATTAATAAAAGAATGATTGAATATACCACGGGGCTGTCGCTTTAACGATTTTCAATCGTTAAAGCATCCCCTTATTTGCTTTATTCTACAAACACAATCATTACTTTTCATTCCTGTCAATCTGTAAATTATTGTAATATTGCATTGGAGTAACACCATATTCTTTCTTAAATGCTCTAAAAAAATGATTATACCCTCCAAATCCACCAAGCGCATATACCTCACGGATACTTTTCCCCTGCTCTATATAATGGCGGCATAAATCAAGTCTGCTCTTTACAATGTATGAATGAGGTGTCTCACCTGATCAATTTTTAAACTCTCTTACTATATGATAACGGCTTACATAAAATTCATTTTCCAAGCGCTCCAACGAGATATCTTCTGTCAAATGTTCTCTGATATAAATAAAAATATCATCCATTACAACGTGTTTTTTCTTATTCGTCTTAATCTGTACATCCTCCTGAACAGATGAGCGAAGTGCAAGTACAAGAATCATAGTTAATAGGCTTTTCTCGTATAATGAGCGGGCAAATTTAGGCGGCTCATTATTCATCGAATAGAGCTTTTTGGATATATTCTTTATAAGCATAGCCGATTCAGTCTCAGAATGAACAATCTTAACTTGATACGGAACAAAATCAAACCTTCATCAAGTCTTGTTTCTTCATCTGACAATTTCCTTAAAAGTTCTCCACTATATAAAGAACATAAACTTCAAGAGGATACTTATTTTTACGATATTCAAGCTTTACTTTATTACCTGGCTTAATAAATATCAAATCCTCCATAGTACATACAATATTATCATCCTCCTGGTGCATATGCCCTATCCCACCAGCTATAAATACAATTGTATAGCTCTTGCTTTTAAAAGCTTCGCTGGGTACTATCCAATATTTTCAAATATTCCATTTTGTAGCCTTGCTTTTTCATATGTCTATTTTGCACACTTTCCTATTATATTTTTTGTTCATTTTGTCAAAATATACAATATATCAATTTTTCGTAGTTTGCAAGCAATATTTGTATATGGATATCAGCATAACCACAATATAATAAGATTGTAGCTACCAAAACAATATAAATTTGGGAGGTAAATTATCATGAAAGAAACAAGACCTTTTTCCATGAAGGACAAAATTGGTTACACTCTTGGCGATTTGGGATGTTGCTGTACTGAGCAGTTCCGTGCCATGTATCTTGCTATTTTTTATACACTGGTATTAAAAGTTAATCCAGTACACGTAGGAATCCTTATGCTTATTACAAAGTTTTGGGATGCTATAAATGACCCTTTAATTGGTGCACTTGTTGATAGCCACAAAAACAAAGGAAAAGGAAAATTTATTCCTTGGATTAAATTCTTTGCTTTTCCAACTGCAGTACTCTGTATATTAGGATTTGTTAACGTAAGCAATTTCGCTTATGGTGCACGTATTGCTTATATGTTCATTACATATATTGTTTACGAAATTATGTACACATGTGTCAGCGTTCCATTTGGTAGTCTTTCAAGTGTAATGACTGATGATGTTAACCAACGTACTGACCTTTCTCGTTTCAGAAGTCTTGGCGGTACAATTTTTATGACAGTTATCGTTATTGCTGGACCATTATTCTTATATAAAGATAACCAGCCAGTACCTAGCCATTTCCTTATTATGTCAGCAATCTGTGCAGTTATTGGATTAATCTGTCTTATGTTTACATCTCATTGGTGTAAAGAGCGTATTATTACAGAGCCAGTTGTTGAGAAAAAAGAAAAGCTTAACTACTTCCAGGTAATTAAAGATATTACTAAAAACAAAGCATTACTCGGAGTTATGTTATCAAGCTTTATCGGTATTGTTGGAGCAGGTATGGTTAACGGATTAAATACTTATTTATTCCGCGATTATTTTGGAAATGTTGCCATCATGGCAGTTTCAGGTATGTTAAGTGTAATCTGGTCACTTATTGCATTCTGTAGGCACAAAATTTGTTGCTAAGAAATTTGGAAAGAAAGAATGGATTATGTACAGTGCAACTTTCTCAGTTGTTGTTTATGCTATTTTATTCTTCTTCCCACTTGAAAATCCTATGCTCTTTATTATCATCAACGGAATCTGCTATCTTGGAGTAAGTGGTTTCCAAGTATTAGTTTGGGCACTTGTAAATGATGCAATTGATTATCAGGAACTTCAGACAGGAAAACGTAATGAAGGAATTGTATACTCAGCATATACATTTTTCCGTAAACTTGCTAATGCTGTATCAGGAAGTATGAGTAGTTTTGCACTTGCAATTGCTGGATTCCAGGTTAATGAAGCTGTCCAGAATGAAGCATTCTCAGGACATCTTTGGAAAACATATACAGGTTTATATGTTGTAGGATATTTATTAGCTGTTCTGGTATTAAAATTTATCTACCCTCTTACAAAAGAGAAAACAGCTGAAATGTTACAGGATTTAGCTGACAAGCGAAATGCTGCTACTGCAGAATAAAATTAGAAACGGAGGTATTTTAAATTGACAAAACAAGTAGAAATCACAAACCGTGATGGACACATCTTACGCGGAATAGTTAACATTCCAGAAGATGGCACAAGATTTCCTGCTATTGTAAATGTACATGGCTTTACAGGGAATAAAAGCGGTTACAAAAGTATTTATACTCACACAGCCAGATTCTTAGCTGAACATGGATTTGCCAGTGTCCGTTTTGATTTATACGGAAATGGTGAAAGTGATGGTGAATTCGAGGACATGACCTTTACAGGTATCCTACACGATATCGAGGATATTATAAACTGGACTAAAACACAAGATTTTGCCAATCCAGATAAGATTATCTTATCTGGTCAGAGTATGGGAGGATACGCAGCTGCTACTGCCGCTCCTATTGTTAATCCTTATGCTCTCATGCTTATGTGTCCAGGTGCTGGAATGTGGTTTGGATGTAAGGATCGTGCTGAAGCCATGGAAGCTCAGGGAATCACCAAGGCCGATATTGAAGGACTCACTTTCCCAACATCCTTTAATCATGATTTATTTAATTATGAGCCATTCTCGTCAGCAGAAGGATACAACGGACCAGTCCTCCTTATAAGAGGAACTGCAGATGATTTGGTAGATGATGCAACATGCCATAGATATGAGTCACTTTACAATGGAAAATGCAATTATAAAACGATTGAAGGCGCTAACCACAATTTTGCCAGTGCTTTTGCAAGAGCAGAATTAGACAAATTAATGTTAGAGTTTTTAACACCACTTAAATAGTATACTCACTTTGAAAGGAAGTATGAACAATGAAATTATTAGAGCCTATAAAAGTTGGAAATATTGAGTTTAAAAACCGTATTATGTTCCCACCACTTACAACAGGATATGAGGAAAAAGATGGTTCAATTGGAGAACAAAGTTTTCGTTTTTACGAGCGTCTCGCAAAAGGCGGTGTCGGATATATAGTAATTGGAGATGTTGCACCACTTCCAACATTCTCTCCTACACCAAAGCTTTATTCACCTGAGCAGGTTCAAAGCTTCAAAAAACTTGCTGACGCATGTCATGAAAATGGTGCAAAGCTTGGAATTCAGTTATTCCATCCTGACTACAATGTCAAAGCTTTAAACGATATGTTCCATCAGGGCAAAATGCAGGAAGCAAGAGCTAAACTTCACCATGATATGCAGCACTTTGTAAATGAAGTAACTGCAGAAGAAGATGAAATAATAAAGCATATGGAAAACTGTGCTATCTTAGCACACGAAGCTGGTGTTGATTGTATTGAAATACATGGAGACCGTCTTGTTGGTTCTCTCTGCTCTCCTATTTTAAATCATAGAACTGATGAATATGGCGGTGACCTGGCTAATCGTACACGTTTTGCATTAACACTTGTAAAAAGATTAAAAACAATCGTACCTGACATGGTTATCGACTACAAGCTTCCTATAGTTACTCCTCTTGGAGAAAATAGTTTTAGAGGAAAAGGTGGTCTTCCATTTGATGAGGCTTGCATTTTTGCAAAAGAATTAGAAGCTTGCGGTGTTGACACATTACATGTTGCACAGGCTAACCATACAGGAAATATGGGTGATACAATCCCTGCCATGGGAACACAGCCATACGGATTTATGGTTTCTTATTCTAAAAAAATAAAAGAGCTTGTATCTATTCCTGTATCTGTAGTAGGCCGTATCGTTACACCAGAAGCTGCCGAAGCAGTTATTGCAAATGGTTCTGCTGATATCATTGGATTAGGTCGTTCTCTTCTCACAGACCCTGACTTTGCAAACAAATGCGCAGATGGACATTGCTGTAATGTCAGAACATGTATGATGTGCAATAAGGGATGTACAGATAATATTCAGAATCGTGCTTTCTTAAGTTGTGTACTAATGCTGAAAACGATTTACGAAACAACGACATATAACTCCTGCAGCATCATCAAAGAAAATAGCTATTATTGGTGCTGGTATTGCTGGACTTGAAGCTGCACGTGTTGCTGCATTAAGAGGTCATAGTGTAACCATTTTTGAGAAATCACTTCAGATTGGTGGTCAGTTACTTATTGCTAGTGTACCTCCAAGAAAAGAAGAAATGATGAGAAGTATTAATTATTATGCAAATGTACTTCCTGAATTAGATGTTACATTCAGGCTAGGTGAAGAATTCACATCACAGGATTATAATTCATTCGATGAAGTAATTGTGGCAACAGGTGCGAACAACGCAATAATCCCTGTTCCTGGCAAAGATCTTCCAACTGTTACAAGTGCATGGGATGTGCTTGCCAAGAAAGAAATCGTATTCGGTAATGTTTCTGTAATCGGTGGTGGTCTTGTAGGTGTTGAGACAGCTGAATATCTGGCTTCACGTGGATGTAAGGTTACAATTATTGAAATGATGGACCAGATTGCAAAAGAAGAAAGCAACACTGTTCTACCTACTCTAATGAGTGAATTAGAGCATTATAATGTTCAAATAGTAACATCTGCAAAATTATCAGAAATCAAAGATGATTCTGTAGTTGTTGAAAAAACAATAGACGACAATACATCAACAGAAGAAATTGCTTCAGACTTTGTTGTAATGGCTGTTGGTGCAAGAAAGAACCTTCCAGAGCTTTCTGATTGTCCTCTCCCACTTCACTATATTGGTGATTGTGCTGGAGAACGTCCAAGTAATATTGATCATGCTATTAAATCAGCATATGATGTGGCATGTGAAATATAAATTATTAATTACCCCATTACCACAAAATCCATGTTCCAATTTAAGGAACATGGATTTTTATTTAAGCATTGCTCGCTACTTTATCAAGAAGTCTTGCGGAATCTCGCTTTGCTTTTCTTGTTGAGTGAGCATAAATATTCATTGTGGTACTGACATCAGAGTGTCCTAACAGTTCCTGTACATCTTTCGGAGCAGCCCCATTGGAAAGCAGGTTGCTGGTGTAAGTGTGACATAACTGGTGGAAATGAAAACCATCAAATCTAAACGTTGATTTGCCGTCTGTTTCCTAACCGGAGCAGGCGTTTTTTTATTTCAGAAATGCACTTGTCCGCGGAAACTATACGAATCTGCAAAAAGGTATTCACGAAACGACAGAGTATCTGGAAGCATTTCACAGAAATCTGCTTTTGAATGAGAAAAATGAGTTTGTGCGACTGTCTGCATAAACTTAAAATAACTCAAAAAACTTGACTTTTAACAGCACTAAGTTAAAATGAAAGAAATTAAGTTAAAAGGGGAATAAGAAATATCCTTACAAGCGTATTCGGAATTTCTATAAAATATGAAGCAGGGAATCATCAGGATTCTTTGCCTGTTTATATTGCAGGGAGTTATGATTTTCCACAGCATATATTGGAAACAGACGCTGTATAATGCTTACTCCGACAGAAGAACTTGCCACACTTCCGGCATTGAAAAAGCAAAAGCATATTTGACGACTCCTTTCAGAGGATAACAGTGCTGACGATAGTTCCATTATTTTATCTTTTGGAGATACAAGCTTGTTTCTCACCACCTATAGAGGTGGGAGTCATCTCCCAGCTGATATATATAGTTAATAAAGAGAGGTGCATATGCTATGCCAGGTATACTCGTGGTTGAAGATGATGAAAATTTAAATCGTGGAATTACATTCTTCACTGAAAAAATCCGGATATGAGGTTTTTCAGCAGGAATCAGCGAAAAATTGCAAAGTGATAATCATGTGGATGTTACCATTTGTGATGTGAATCTTCCGGATGGGAATGGACTGGAATTTGTAAGGTGGATGAGATGCAATTATAATACATACATTATTTGTCTTACAGCACTAGATCAGGAGATGGATCAGGTCATGGGATATGAAGCAGGGGCAGATGATTATATTACAAAGCCGTTTAGTCTTTCGGTACTTCTTTTGAAAATAGAAGCACATTTCCGCCGCAGACAGGAGAAAACGGAAGCCGGAAAGATGATTTCGGGAGATATCGTATTTATCGCAGGAGAAATGAAAGTTTTGATAAAGAGTCGTGAAATCAGTCTGACAAAAACGGAGTTGAAAATGCTGACTTTTTTTCTCAGAATCCGAAACAGATTCTTTCAAAACACAAATATTGGAAAATGTGTTTGATCTGGAAGGGGATTTTGTGGATGAAAATACAATCGCTGTCAATATCAGAAGACTCCGTGAGAAAATCGAAGACAATCCGGCTGCACCGGTCTATATAAAGAATATCAGAGGTCTTGGGTATATATGGAATCAGGAGGTAAGGCAGTGACAAAGAGATATCGCAAGAGATCACAGTAGCGCTCTCCTTGGTTTTGCCTGTCATAGTATTGTTTGCAATATTAAATGGCTTTACCACGTATGTGTTTTATGAAGATTATAAATATAAAATGAATCTTATGACAGACATTGCTGCAAAGGAAGAATTTTCAGGGCTGGATGCTGTTTCGAATTGGTTAAGGATAAGGATATTGAAACTAACGAACAGGGAAGGCGATTATTGGAGCAATATGGATACTGGGGGAATAAAGGAAATGCATTTTATTCGCAATTCCGGCATCAGGTTATGGTGACCGGTGCTGTAAGCACTGTGATATGCGTGCTTCTTTTGACTTTTTTACTTTATTGGAAGAAAAAAGAAGATGCGTGTCATCAGAAAATTTTAGACCAGTTGGAAGAAATTCTGATCAGATTCCGTGAAAATAAATTTGATGATTTACTGAAAACGGAAAATCACACAGAACTGGAAAAATTGAATGATCAGCTTGAAGCAATCGGACATCATATTCAGTTGCTAAAGGAAGAAGCACGGGCAGAAAAAGAGAGCACGAAAGAAATGGTTTCTGATATCTCTCACCAGTTAAAGACACCGGTTGCAGCTTTGGATACATGTTTTAGTGTGCTGATGCAGAATGACTTAAGTGCCACAGAACAGGAGGAGTTTCGTATCCGTTGTCGGAGTGCTCTGGATGGACTGGAGACATTATTGCAATCGCTTCTTGAAATATCCAAGATGGAAACTGGATTGATTCAGATTAATAAGAAAAAACTTCCGCTTATGGATACTGTCATATCTGCTGTGAACCGCACTTATCCAAAAGCGGATGAAAAAGAAAGAAATTGAATTCGTTTTTGACTATGAAAAAGAGCTGGAAACATGCACGATTATGCAGGATAAAAGATGGCTTGGTGAAGCTGTGATCAACGTTTTAGATAATGCGGTCAAGTACAGTCCGTGTGGTTCAAAAATATTTATCCGGTTACAAAAAAGAAACTATCTTGTAAGAATGGAAGTTGAGGATCAGGGAATTGGTATTCCGCAGAATGAGTATCACAAAATTTTTCAACGATTTTACAGAGGAAGTTCCCGGGAGGTCATGGAAAAGAGTGGTACAGGAATCGGACTTTTTCTATCGAGAGAAATTATCGAAAAACACGCAGGTACGATTACGGTAACCTCCGGCAAAAAGAAAAAAGGAAGCACGTTTGTGATTCAATTACCATATGTTGGTTAAATTTTAAGTGAGCAGAAATCTTACAATTCTGTAAGACTTCTGCTCGTTTTTTGAAAGTGAAATGAAAGATTATCCTGATACAATTTGGATGTAGGTTGAAAAGGTACACTTTACAGAATTGAAAAGGAGGCAACACATGAGTGTGATATTAGAAACCAAGCAGCTTTGTAAATTTTATGGCGCAGGTGAGAATCAGGTCAAAGCGGTCAATCAGGTGGACATTCAGATTGAGCAGGGAGAATTTGTCGCAATTGTTGGAAAGTCAGGTTCCGGTAAAAGTACATTACTTCATATGCTTGGAGGGCTAGACACCCCGACAAAAGGCAGTGTTACTTTAGCAGGGAAAGATTTATACAGGATGAAGGAAGATGCCCTTGCTGTTTTCCGCAGAAGAAAAATCGGATTTGTTTTTCAGGCATTTAATCTGGTTTCATCTGTTAATGTCTGGGAAAATATTGTACTGCCACTGGGGCTGGATGGAAGAAAAGTGGATGAAGCGTATGTAAATGATATTATTGCAACTCTGGGGATTGAAAACCGGATTTATAATCTGCCAAATCAGTTATCCGGAGGACAGCAGCAGAGAGTAGCAATTGCAAGAGCACTGGTGAATCGTCCGGAAATTATATTTGCGGATGAGCCGACAGGCAATCTTGATTCTAAGACCAGTGATGAGGTAATCGCTCTGCTTAAGATGACAGCAAAAAAATATGGACAGACAATTGTAATGATTACCCATGATGACGAAATTGCACAGGTCGCTGACCGTATTCTGGTGATTGAGGACGGACAGGTGGTGGATTTCAGATGAAGACAATAAGCAGGATTGCATATAGCAATGACAAAAGGAACAGGACAAGAAGTATACTGATCATGATGGCAATCTGTCTGGCCACGATGCTGCTTGTTATCATCAGTACTGTGGGAAATGGGGTAATTCATTTACAGAAAAGTCAGGCGGCAGGATCATATGGAAGCAATTATGGTCTGTTTGTTTCCGCAGACGGATCGCAGTTAAAAGAAGTAAACCGCCGTGCGGAAATAGATGCTACAGGCACTATGTGCACCGAAGGTATCATAAAAGGCAATGAAAAAGGCGGGTTTGTCTGCATGGATGAGACTGCAAGAAAAATGCTTCCTTATAATAAAGAATATGAGTTGAAGGAAGGAAAGTATCCGGAAAAAATGCAGGAAATTGCCGCAGGAAGAGCATTTTTCGTGCAATGGGGTATGGTGATGTAAAGATCGGAGATACGGTTACACTGGATTACCGCGCAGGGATGCGGTCAGAATATAAGCCGGAAGAATTTGTTGTCAGCGGAATCCTATATGATCGGGATGAGTATACCATCGAGGCATCTTATGTTGCTTTCGGGTCACAGGAGTTTTATGATGAGCACGTCGCAGAGAATGACAGACAGTATAATATTTATTTTACTTTAAATGATTCTGCAAATGTATCTATGAATAATATTGAACCGGTTATAAAGCAGATTGCAGCATCTTGTGGGATCGAAGAAAAAAACGTTATAGTCAATGATCTCTATTTGCAATGGGTCTTGCAGCCGAGTTATGAAATGATTGCGGTATGCGGAATTCTGATTCTTGCAATTGTACTTTTCTCTGTTGTGGTCATTTATAATATTTTTCAGGTCGGTATTGCCAACAAGATACAGGAGTATGGAAAAATCAAGGCTCTGGGAGCGACAAAAAAGCAGATGAAACAACTGATCTTCAGAGAGGGCATTTTTTTGACATTTTTTACCAGTTGGATTGCTTTTTGGCTTTCTGATTGCAAAATGCGGTTTTAACTGGCTGGTAGAACAGGGGAACCTTGTATCAACCGGAACTGGCTCTATGGGAGTCCAAAATCAGCAGATGCCACTGTTTTCCCTGCCTGTTATGCTTCTCTGTATTTTCGTGTCATTTTTTACCGTTGCTTTGGCGCTGCGTAAACCAATGAAAATTGTTTCACGGATTTCACCTATCGAAGCAACACGGTATTTAGAAAATGCAGAAACACAAAAAAAAGGAAAACGAAATGGTAGAAAAATGTCACCGTGTTTTCTATGGCAATGGCAAATGTAACGGGTAATCCCAAAGAACTATTGGTACTATCCTCACAATGGGGTTTCTTGCGTATTGTTTGTGATTATCTCTAATTATGTGGGAAATATTGACACGGAGCATGAAGCACGTCTTTCCGTTAATCATGGACAATTTGAACTGCAGCTTGACTATTCTGCTGAGTATGATGAAAGATATCCGGAGAATAATCTGGATACGATTCTGACGGATAATCCATTGAATGATTCGCTGATTGAAGAAATCAAAAGCATTCCGGGAGTAACAGATGTCATGACGAGAGAGATTGTCTCTGTAAATCTGAACGGAACGAGATTTCCGGGTGATATTGTGAGTAAAAAGGATTTTGATTTTATGCGCCAGGACGGGGATATTGGCTCTATGGACTATGAACAGGCGGTAAAGAATGGTGATATTTTCTTTGGCTGGTCGACGTGGATGGAACAGGATGGATATGCTCCGGGAGAATCCATTGCATTTGACTTTGAGAATGGAAGTGGAACCTATACCTATCAGGGAAAGATTGCAGGATCTTTTGTAAGTGCGGACACTTATCTTGTCATTCCGGAAGGTGTATATCGTTCCATGAATCCGAGAGGAACAGCCTATGGATATCTGTGGGTGGACTGTGATAAAAAAGATGTGCATCTGTGGAACAGAGTCTGAATACTTTGATTTCTAATGCTTCGCATATAAAAATGGATACTATCATGCCAGTTACAATCTGCAAATTAGCAGCCCGTATGATGAAGCTTGGCTGTTATCTGTTTATGGCGGTTGTAGGATTCATCGGTTTTATGAATATGGCAAACACCATGATCATGAATATTACGACAAAAAAGCAGGAATATGGTGTATTACAGGCTGTGGGTATGACAAATAAACAATTAAATTTATGTCTGCAGTTACAGGGACTGATTTTTACGGTTGGCACCATATGCGTAGCTTTGATCATTGGTCTGCCGCTCGGCTATGCACTTTTTTCCGATGCAAAACATAATGGAATATTTGGAATGAATATCTATCATGTTCCAATCGTACCAATTTTTATTATGATTTTTTTGGTCGGTCTGTTGCAGATTGTACTTTCCTGCGTTTTAAGCAGTAATCTGAAAAAGAAAACGCTGGTAGAGAGAATAAGGTATGATGGATAGCAAGCTTATTTCTACTTCTCCACCAGCTTCAGGCAGTCTCCAAAATGTCTCTGCAGTGACTTTAAGTCCATGATTATCACATAAAATACTCTGCCATTGTGCACTGAATCCACTATCCTGCCATGGTCGAGCACTGAAATATATGTGCCGTCTGCTTTTCGCATATGAAAGAAAATATAATTATTTGAGTGTCCTCCGTTAATCTGCGACCATATGCTTTTTTGACAGCTTTCCTGTTCATCTCGGCGTATCAGATTGCAGAAGCTCTTACCTGTATATGCAAGCAGCTCGTCCATATTTTTACAGCCTGTAAGCCGAAGCAACTCACTGTTTGCAAGCAGAATCTCATCATTTTCTTTATCTGCTCTGTAAACAATAAAAGCTCCCGGCAAATTATCAATAATATCCTTCACGGCAAATCCAAGCTTCGCACGGCTCTTTATACGCTCACCCTCACGGTATGCCATGCAGCCGTTCTTCCCACGCATTTTCACCTCATAAAGTGCCTTGTCCGCACAATGCATAAGCTGTGAACGGTCATCAGCCAAAACAGGATACTCCGCAAAGCCCAGTGAAATGGTAAATGTATGCGCTTCACCTTTACAATAAAATTTCCTGGTTTCTTCTGTAAACTTCTTAAGAAAAGGCTTAACCTCCACAACCGTGCAATCCGGCATGAAAATGCTAAACTCATCGCCCCCGTTTCTGCCGAGTATGGCATCCTTTGAAAAATATTGCTTCATGCTCTCTGCAAGCTTCTGCAGTGCACCATCACCTGCCGCATGTCCATACATATCGTTGACCAGCTTGAAATCGTCAATATCAAGCATTGCCACAACACAATGCTTTTGCGGATTCTGTCTCATATATTGCTCAACCTGCTCATCAAAGCCGTGCCTGTTGTAGATACCGGTCAGTGCATCAGTCACAGCAAGTCTCTTGAAATTCTTCCTGTTCTCATTGATTGAAATCAACGCTGCTGTAAGCCCTGTCAAAAGCAGGACAATATTTTAGCTTTTTCATTTGTATCACTTTCTAAAATCAATGTCTATCTGTTCTATATGATTTTAATATTATAGCTCTACGATAAGAAAATGTCTATAAATTTGCGGACGGACATTTTGATGCACAGCCGGAAGTAGAGTGGAAAGGCGATTTTGTAGGTATTTTACATTCATTTATGGAATTTGAAAAAAGTATGGCAGTCACCATAAAGGGAATCCAGAATGTATCAAGGGAGGTTTCAAGTGCGGCAGAGCAGGTAGCTGCAAGCTCAAATGACCTTGCAGACGGTGCAGCCAATCAGGCTGCGGTTGTAGAGAAACTGACAGCGACAGTTGCGGGAGTTTCAGAACAGGTGGAGCAGAATTCAGAGAGTGCCAAGAAAATCATGCGCGATCCCCTGCTTCTGGGAAAAAATCAGAGGATGCAACAGAAAAAGATAAACAGGTCGTAACGGCGGCAAAGATGATCGGCGTAAAGAAAAACATCATTGTGGTGGCTGCCGGTCCGTTTCAGTTTGCAATGATTAATTCGGTCATAACCAGAAAATCTGGTGCTTTTGAGACAGAGGAAGGCTGTCTGTCATTGGATGGCGTTAGGTCATGTACAAGGTATGAAGAAATTGAGGTCGATCACTGTAATGGGATCGTGATATAAGAGTGAATCAGACAGGTAATTTTTTTGTAGAAAAACCCACAACATCTATAGTATAATACTTATAATAACGTTATAAGGAAAAGCGGCGCATAAAAAGGAGAAATACATGGCTACCATTATAGATGTTGCGAGGATGGCCGGCGTATCACAGGGAACGGCATCCAATGTATTGAACGGAAAAGGAAATGTCAGCAGTGAGAAGATAAAGGCGGTGGAAGAAGCTGCTAAAAAGCTTGGATATACGATCAATGAGCGGGCTAAGATGCTTAGGAAGGGAAGCGGCAATATTATCTGTGTGATCGTGCCTTCAATGGAACGCAGACATTACAGGGATTTTTATTACTGCCTGAAAAGTTATGCCGAAAAGAGAGGATACACAGCGGAACTTCTGATCACAAACGATAACAGACAAACAGAATACAGTATGATCCAATGGGCAAAGTCTGTAATGGCGATGGGGGTGGCGTCGATCACCTGTCTGGGAGAAAAGGAAGTCAAAGAGGCATATGCAGGATTTGAAAAGTTGTGCTTTGTGGAGCGGAAAGCGACCGATGATCTGGACTATATTGGATTTGATTATGAATCAGCGGGAGGGCAGATTGCAGAAACTGTCATATCAGCCAGATATCATAATGTTCTTGTGGTAACAGATTCTTTAAAATTTTCCAATGAAAATGAGTTCTGCAGAGGTCTCTACAAGATGCTTGCGCAGGAGAAAATAAAATTTTTCCATATCACGACAGACAGCAGGCGTGTATCCCATGCAATCATCAATACTCTTGTGCAGGAAAATGAATACGATGCAATCATAACGACGAATATCCGTTTTGCAGAAAAGATAAGAAATGTTGTTACAAACTTTTCAGCAGGCAATCAGACACCGATTTTTACATTGTCGCCGATCACTTCTCTCCCGGAAAAGGATTACCGCAAATATGAGTTAAACTATGGTCTGGTCGGGAAAATGGCTGCGGAAAAAATTATCGGAGATTCAAAGGAAAATGGGGCAGAGAAGGAACTGATCTGTGAGAATGATGGATTTCGTGAGTGGAATCAGATCACTTTAAACAAAACACCGGCGGATCATTTACGGATACTGACCCTTGACAGCCCGGAGACAATGATCCTGCAGGGGCTGGCAAAACTGTATACAGAGGAGACCGGAACACAGATACAGTTTGATGTATTTTCTTATGATGATATTTATGAGCAGTTTATGAAAGCTGAAAATTCGGACTATTACGATATATTCCGAATGGATGTAACCTGGCTGCCATTGCTTTCAGAACGGATATTAGTCCCGCTTGACGATATGACGCCGGATATTGATGAAGTGTATAAAGAGTACATACCGGCATTGATAGATAAGTATTCCCGTGTGCATGGCAAGGCGTATGCGCTTCCGATCACACCGAGTACACAGCTTCTTTTTTATAGAAAGGATCTGTTTGAAAATACAGTTATTAAGAGACTGTACAGTGAGAAATATAAAGCGGAATTAAAAATTCCGAAGACATTTGAAGAATACAATAAAATTGCGGAGTTTTTTGCAACAAGTGACAGGCTGGAGGAACATTATTTTTCAAATCTGACACTTGGAAACCTGGGTGTCACAGCGACGGAATTTCTTACAAGGCTGTTCAGCCATAAAAATCATCTGTATGGAAAAGATGGAATGGTCGTGATCAATGATACAGCGGGCGTAAAGGCATTAGAAGAACTTCTGACTGCCAAGCAATATACAGATAAAAAGGTGGTCCACTGGTGGAAAACATCTGCAAAAGACTTTGCGGATGGCAAACTTGTAATGATGATCAATTTCAGTAATTATGCATCGGAAATCTTAGGAGCAGGCTCAAAAGTTGTTGGAAATATAGGAGTGGCAATGGTTCCTGGAAAAAATCCGATTTATGGAGGAGGAACAGTTGGAATTTCCAAAAACAGCCGCAGAAAAGAAGATGCATTTGCATTTATCAAATGGATCACAACAGAGCCGGCGGCGTCTGGCATGGCAGCACTTGGGAGCGTTTCTCCATGTGCGAAAACATATAATAAATACGATATCATAGATGTGTTTCCCTGGCTGGAATTATCAAAAGACTGTTTCAGCAAATCACATACGAGGAGAATTCCTGCGGATTCAAACAAAGCATTTGATGAAATCAAGTTTTTGAATATTGTGGGAATGGCTGTGGAGAATGTACTGATGGGATTCTTGCCGGTAGAGGAATCTCTAAACCGTGCACAGAAACTGATTGATGAAGAAATTAACAAATAAAATACGGGAGCTGTAAAGCGAAAATGGAATCGAAAGGTGGAATCATATGTTGGATATGTTCCACCTTTTTTGTTTGTGATAATAGAATATCCGCGGAGTATGCATTCTATTATTTTATGTGTCAATAGTCATAGGAAAATTATAACGTTATAAAAATTACATGGATTTTACACAAACTTGATAGAAGTATTGCAAAAAACAAACTATGATATAAAATGCCGGCAGATATATGAGAAAATACAAAAAACTAATAAAATACAGGGGGATAATGGATAAAATGTATAATGACGAATAAAAAGCATGCAAAAACAAACATGTAAAAAGTACAATAAAATATCAAAAAATACAAAATAAATTGTTAAATTGGACAAAATAATATTGACACGTTTCAAAATATGAAGTATGATAACATTACAAAAACAAAAGAGAGGGAGGAATTTACAATGAAAAAAAGATTTTTATCAGTATTACTTGTATCAGCAATGGGGGTTGCAGCATTAGCAGGCTGTGGCGGTGGAAATACCAGCGCAGACAATGGCAGCACGGCAGCAGATCAGATGGGCGCAGCTGTGGAGGACAAGACCGATGCGGCAGATACCCAGAAAGAGGATACTTCATCTTCCAATGAAAAACTTGTTGTATACACGAACAGCGGAACCGAAGGTCGTGATGCATATCTGATCGAGAAAGCGAAAGAAGCCGGATTCGATATTGAGGTGGTAGCATTAGGAGCATCTGAGGTAACCGAGCGTATGATCGCAGAGAAAAATAATCCTCTTTGTGACGTTACATTTGGATTGAACAATATTGAGTACGAAAAATTAAAAGCAAACGGTTTGCTTCAGAAATGGGAACCGGACTGGGTGGACGGAGTAGATGCAGACCTCATCGATCCGGACGGATATTATTACCCGGTTACAACAACGCCATTGGTATTAATGGGAAATGCGGACTATGACAATATGCCTTCTGACTGGACAGATCTGACGAAAGATGAATACAAAGGACTGTATCAGTTACATAATTTAGGCGGTGGAACAGCAAAGACGGTATTTGCAAGTATCATCAGCCGTTATCAGGATCCGGACGGAGATCTTGGCATTTCTGATGAGGGATGGGAGATCGCAGCAAAATTCTTAGGTAATGCACATAACATTGCAGATGGTGAAGACGCAGTCGGAAGTGTGATCGATGGTACCTATCCGATGGATGAGCACTGGGCATCCGGCGTTTTGACAGAGCAGAAAGACCGTGATTACAAATTCCAGATCATGACACCGGACATTGGAGAGCCATATGTGGTAGAATCTCTTGCAATTTCAGCAGGCACTAAGAAATATGATACCTGTGTAGCATTTTTAAACTGGCTTGGAAGTTCTGATGTTCAGCTTGACTGGTCTAATAATTATGGAACGATTCCATGTCAGAAAGAAGCATTAGCCCAGGTTTCCGATGATATTAAAGAGTTAATGGAGACTTTGAAACCGCAGGATCTTGACTGGAGTTTCATTGCAGAAAATGTGGATGCATGGGTAGAGAAAGCAGAGCTTGAGTATGTACAGTAAATATAGAAGAAACTAAAAATACAGGAAGCTGACATTAAACAAAGTTAGGAGAACACCATGGTAAAGTTTGAAAATATTGAAATAAAGTATGGGGATTTTGTAGCGATTGAAAACTTGAATCTGGATATTAAAGAAGGTGAGTTCTTCACCTTCTTAGGACCAAGCGGTTGTGGAAAGACCACCTCACTGCGGGCGCTGGTTGGCTTTCTCTCACCGTCAAAAGGAAAAGTATATGTAGGAGACAAGGACGTTACAAATCTTCCGGTTGAAAAAAGAAACATTGGCATGGTGTTCCAAAGCTATGCGCTTTTCCCGACAATGTCAGTCTATGACAACATTGCGTTTGGAATGAAAGTAAAAAAAGCATCGAAGACAGAGATCGATCAGAAAGTACATGAAGTTGCAGCTAAGATCAAGATTACGGAATCACAGTTAAAGAAAAATGTGTCGGATCTGTCAGGTGGTCAGCAGCAGAGAGTAGCGCTTGCAAGAGCAATCGTTCTGGAGCCTAAGATTCTTTGCCTGGATGAGCCGCTATCCAATCTGGATGCAAAACTCCGCATTGATATGAGAATGGAATTAAAACGTCTCCAGAAAGAGCTGGGTATCACAACATTGTATGTTACGCATGACCAGGAAGAAGCGCTGACGCTTTCCGACCGGATCGCCGTATTTAACAATGGATATGTAGAACAGGTTGGAACGCCGTATGAGATCTATAATGAATCAAAAAGTGAGTTTGTCTGCGATTTTATCGGTGATATCAACCGCTTAAAGGGTGAACTTTTATCTGAGGTCAATACGCAGTCGGGTGCAAATTTAGATACAAACAAGACTGGATTTGTAAGAATTGAGAGATGTATCAGTGAAGAAAAAGCCGGTTATGTGAAACTCACAGGCAAAGTGGAAGAAGCTGAATTTAGTGGTGTGCTGACAAAGTATGTGCTGGAATGTCATGGACAGGAGCTTAAATATCTTGAAAAAAATGATGGACGCAGGCTGTATCAGGAAAACGAACAGATAGACCTCTATATCAACCCACAGGATATCATGCAGTTTTAGGAGGGATATTTTATGAATAAACTCAAGCAAAAAATTCAGGATGGAACAATCAATATTCCCGGCATTATTATTAAAATTGCATTAATCTGGTTTATCATTACATTTCTGGTATTCCCAAACTTAAATCTGCTTGCCAGGGTATTTGTAAAAGACGGACATTTCACATTGGAAGCAATTGACAAGATCATGAAATCAGCAAGGGCCATGAAGAGTTTAAAGAACAGCTTTGTTCTGGCAATCGCTTCTATTATTACCGTAAATATATCCGGTATTTTAGTTGTACTGTTTACAGAATACTTTGACATCAAAGGGGCAAAAATATTAAGTCTTGGATTTATGTCAACACTGATCTACAGCGGCGTTGTTTTGGTTACAGGATATAAGTTCGTTTACGGTTCAACAGGAATCGTGACAAAAGTGCTGACCAATATTTTTCCAGGTCTGGATCCGAACTGGTTTGTCGGATTTGGTGCTGTACTTTTTATTATGACATTCTCGGGAACATCAAATCATATGATGTTTTTGACAAATGCGATACGAGGGCTGGATTATCATACGATAGAGGCGGCGAAGAATATGGGGGCATCCCAGAGTACGATTTTATTTAAAATTGTGCTGCCGACAATGAAACCTACCATTTTTGCGATTACAGTGCTTACTTTTATCGCAGCATTAAGCACAATGTCAGGACCTTTGATCGTTGGTGGCCCGGATTTCCAGACAATCAACCCGATGATCAAGACGTTTGCCAATATGACGGGATCGAGAGATATCGCAGCGCTGCTGGCAATCATCCTTGGAATTGCAACGACGATTCTTCTTGCAATCATGCAGAAAATTGAAAAAAAAGGCAATTTTATATCGGTTTCAAAGACAAAAGCCAAAATGGAAAAACAAAAGATTGAAAATCCGGTCATGAATGTGATCGCACATATTGTAGCTTATGTGATGTTTATCATTTACATGCTGCCGATCATCAACGTACTTGTATTTTCATTTACCGATGGATTGACGATCAAGACAGGTGTGATCAGAAAAGATTCTTTTACACTGGAGAATTACAAAAAACTGTTCCATTCAGCCACTGCATATAAGCCGTATCTGGTAAGTATTGTGTATTCTCTGCTGGCGGCACTGGTTGTAGCTGTGATCTGTATTGTGGTTGCCCGTATTGTGACAAAAGCAAAACATAAATATGACAAGTTGTTTGAACCGTTTATTCTGATCCCATGGCTGCTGCCATCAACCATGATCGCACTTGGTTTGATGCTGACCTACGATGAGCCAAGAATGCTCCTGGCAGATAAGGTATTGGTTGCTACGCCGATCATCCTGCTGTTTGCATACATTATTATTAAAATTCCGTTTTCATACCGAATGATCCGCGCCGGATTTGTCGGACTTGATGGAAATATGGAAGAAGCAGCACAGGTTATGGGCGCAAAACCGCTCTATACAATGAGGAAAGTCATTCTTCCGATTATTATGCCAATCGTATTATCTGTCATTGTATTGAACTTTAACGGACTTTTATCAGAATATGACTTATCCGTATTTTTATATCATCCATCCTATCAGCCGCTTGGAATCGTGATCAAGCTGGCAACGGATGAGACAGCGACCATAGATGCACAGGCAATGGCATTTGTTTATACGGTAGTGCTTATGATCATTTCTACGATTGCACTTTGGCTTGGCAGATATGACGGACTTGGAAAGATAAAATCTTTTTTTACAAAAAAGAAAAACGGGGGTAAAAATTAAATGGAATCGATCATTGAATTAAGAAAAAAAACAGGTGTTCTGGTTGCCGCCCACAGAGGAACCAGTGGGGGAAATATTCCGCCAAACTCGATTGCGGCTTTTGATATTGCACTCAAGGAGGGCGCAGACATTTTAGAGATGGATCTGTTTCAAAGTATCGATGGCGAATTGTTTGTATTCCACACAGGAATGGAACCGAGCCATCTTGACAGACATATCAGGATCGAACGGTATACAGCCGGGGAGATCAGACAGATGAGACTCTGTAACGGCGATCTGCAGCAGACATTTCTGCCGGTAAATTCATTTGATGATGTGTTAGAGCATTTGAAAGGAAAATGTAAACTGAATCTTGACAGAAGCATCAATATTATTGAACCGGTTATGAAAGCAGTAAAGAAACATGGAATGGAAGATCAGATTTTAATGAAGAGTGATCCTTCTGACCAATCTTTGAAATTAATTGAAGCTTATGCACCAACGATCGATTATATGCCAATTTTCATGGAAGAGGATCTTGCCTCTGATAAAATTGAAAAAATGAACATCAATTATATAGGGGCAGAGATTGTGTTTGAAAAAGAAACATCTCCGGTGATCCAGGAATCTTATCTGGAAATGCAGAAGAAAAAGGGGCGGATTCTCTGGGGCAATGCGATTTTATATTCCAGCCGGGTTCCACTGGCAGCAGGGCATAGCGATGACGTTTCGCTGACCGATGATCCTGCGAAAGGATGGGGATGGCTTGCAGATAAAGGATTTGACATTATCCAGACAGACTGGACAAAGCATTGTGTGGATTACCTGAAAGAAAATAATTATCGGAAGTGATGCGTATGGATTTAAATTTTTTGGGATGTGGTTCGGCATTTAATCCGTTGTACGGGAATACAAGTGCCTATTTTACAAACAAGGATCAGCTATATGTGATCGATGGCGGGGAGAGTGTATTTTTGAAATTGTATCAGAAAGAACTCTTAAAGAAATACGCCGGTATCACAATTATGGTAACACATATGCATGCAGATCACGTGGGAAGTCTTCCGTCTATCATTTCCTATTGTTATTATGTACTTGGGAAAAAAGTGACGGTCATCTATCCGGAAAAGTCTTTGTGGATTCTGCTTGGATTGATGGGAATCGACCCGGATATCTATATTCCTGTGGAGAGCAGTCTGTTTACCGCAGAGGGACTGAAGGTTTGGGCTGTTTCTGTGAAACATGCGGATGATATTTCCTGCTTTGGTTATATCATTGAATTTGCAGGAGAGAAGATTTACTACAGTGGAGATTCGTATGAGATTCCCAAAGATGTATTAAACAGATTTTATAAAAGGGAAATATCAACGATCTATCAGGATACAACAGAATTTACATCGGATCACAGGTCACATTGCCCATTAGAGGAGCTGGAGGAATGTATACCGGCGGATTTAAGAAGGAATGTTTTTTGCATGCATTTTACTACAGATTTTACGGAAAAATTAAAGAAAAAAGGATTCGGTTATATTCAAAGTAATTGCAGGTGAGAATGGGGAGAAGAGCAATTTGAAAGATAATTTTAAATTGCTCTTTTTCTTTATCCTAAGATGCACAAAAAGATTCGTTGGAGATAAAATAGTGGGAAGGTGAAATCATGTGGAGAGCTTTTATTGACGCAATGGCAGAATGGAACAGCGTAGCGATTTGCGGACGCCTTGCGCTGGCAATCCTAACGGGAACTGTGATAGGAATTGACCGTGGGTTAAAACGGCGCGGAGCCGGGATCAAGACACATGCATTAGTGTGCCTTGGATCCGCTTTGGTAATGCTGACCAGTGAATATATGTCGATGAATTTTGACCAGAAAGCCGATCTTGCACGGCTCGGTGCACAGGTGATCAGTGGGGTAGGATTCCTGGGGGTAGGCACAATATTGGTAACGGAGAAACAAAGAGTCCGGGGGCTTACCACAGCAGCAGGACTTTGGGCATGTGCCTGTGTGGGTCTGGCAATCGGAATCGGATTTGTGGAAGGTGCAGTCTATACGCTGGTATTCATTGTTGTTGTATTGCGCCTTCTGAATAAAATCGACATTTTTTTACAGAAACATGCGAAAGTATTTGACCTTTATCTTGAACTGGAAAATGGAAAGAGCATTGGGCTGTTTTTACAGGAGATGCGAAGCCGGAATGTGAAAACAGAGACGGTTGAGACAACCAAAAATAAACTGCCGGGTAAATTTTCATCTTTAGTGGTAACTCTGGAAGTCAATCACTATAATATGAGACCGGAACTGATCGATGAGATCAGAAATTTTGACTATGTGCACTATGTGGAAGAAATGTAAGCATATGGAAGTATTACAAATTCAGGATTAGAATGTGTCAAAACAGAAGGGGGATAAAAATTTATGGATTCAAAAAAATAAAAGTATGGGCGCACCGTGGAGCAAGTGGATATGCACCGGAAAATACAATGGATGCATTTCGAAAAGCCATTGAGATGAAAGCAGATGGGATCGAACTGGATGTGCATCTGACGAAAGATGGTGAAGTGGTTGTGATACACGATGAAGTACTTGACAGAGTCAGTGATGGAACCGGACGTGTACAGGACTTTACCTATAATGAATTAAAAAAGTTTAATTTTAATAAATTACATCCAGAATACAAAGAGGAAGAGATACCAACATTAGAGGAAGTTTATCAGCTGATAAAGCCGACAGATCTCACCATTAATGTGGAAATGAAGACTGGAAACACGTTTTATCCGGGAATGGAAGATAAGGTTTTAGAACTGACAAAAAAATATGACATGATGGATCGTATCATAGTTTCCTCATTCAATCATTATACGATCCGCAGTATGAAGGAAAAATGCCCGGAATTAAAAACAGGTGCACTGTATGCGGATGGAATTATAAATGCGGTCGATTATGTGGCGGATGTTGTGCGGGCAGATGCTCTGCATCCGGGGTGGACGAAAATTTTTTATCCAAATTATCTGGAGGACTGCAGGCGGAGAAATATATTAGTGCATGTATGGACGATCAATAATGAGGAAGACATGCGGCGCTGCTGTGAGATGGGACTCGATGCAATTATTACGAACTATCCGGATGTGGCGAGAAAAGTGGTGGATGAGTACCAGCTTAATTAAAATTGGCATGCGGAAATATATCAAAATAATTTGATATATTTCCGCATTTCTATTATAATCTCATTTTGACAGTTGATTAGTTAATAAAGTGCCACAATCCCTGTAAATGTGAGGGTTTGGTAAGGATGTTTTAAGATTTAGGTTTTGCGGTATAGTATATTGTGTACTATACCGCTTTTCCTTTCCATAAAGTGACCTTTGAATGGTCGAATACTCCGATATGGTTATAGATAATTTCAATTTCCTGTAAGCGTTTACCGCTGCTCTTATCCGGAGCGTGGACAATAATTTTGTCGATAAACTCATGCACAATTTCTGGTGTGAGTTCTGTAAGGTTAGTGTACTTGCGGACTACTGAAAGAAATTGCTTTACATCCACAGATTGTTTTTCTTCTTTCTGTAATTCTTTCTCTAAGGAAGTCTGTTCTTCCTGCAAAGTATGCTGTTCTTCTTCATATCCTCTTGGAAAGTTTCATAAAGCGTTCATCTGAAAGTTTTCCACTAATGTTGTCTTCATAAATCCGTTGAAAAATTTTGTCCAACTCCTGAATACGGGAATGAATTTCTGTAAGCCGCTTCTTTCTTTTTGCAACAGTTCTTTATTTCTTTGCCGCATATCCGTGTCCATTACCATCTGAACAAATTCATCTTCATAATCTGACACATAGCGGATAACTTCTTTCAGGTTTTCCAGTACAATTTGTTCAACTACTACATTACGAATATAGTGCATAGTACATGATTTTGAATTGTGTCGGTAATTGCTGCATACAAAATTATGTTTCTCTGCACTCTGTGCCATTTGCCTATGAAATGTCATTTTGCTTCCGCAATCTGCACAGTAGAGCAAACCAGAGAACATAGGCATATCCCCCATTTTGGTAGGGCGGCGTTTTCCAGAACGGATTTTCTGTACAATCTCAAAGGTTTCCTTGTCAATGATTGCTTCATGGGTATTCTCAAAAATCTTCCATTGTTCAGGACTGTTATCAATTTTTTTGCGATTTTTATAAGACTTAACATGGGTCTTAAAATTCACAGTATGTCCTAAATAGTCCATTCTTTCTAAGATATGAGATACCACAGTTGCGCTCCACAGATACTTGTCAGGTGGAAGAACGGTTCGTGGCTTTTCCCCATGCTCTAGCGCATAATAAGTAGGGCAAAGAATTTTTCTTCCGTTAGAATATTGGCAATTCGTGTCGGTCCGTAACCATTGACACATAAACGGAAGATTTCCCGAACTACTTCGGCGGCTTCATCTATGCTTAAGCCTTTTATTGTCTGGATTCTTCATGTAGCCATAAGGAGCGTGAGAACCGATATGTTCACCTGCCATTCCTTTAGAACGCTTGACTGCACGTATTTTTTTGCTGGTGTCCTTTGCGTACCATTCGTTGATTATGTTACGAAATGGGGTAAATTCATTATCTCCCCACATGACTATCCACGCCATCATTGACAGCAATAAAATGGACATCCATGTTCGGGAACATAATTTCTGTGTACATTCCCACTTGTAAATAATCACGTCCAAGTCTTGACATATCCTTGACTATAACGCGTTTGATTCTTCCTGCTTCGACCTCTGCAATCATTCTTTGAAAATCCGGTCTGTTGAAGTTTGTACCAGAAAATCCATCATCTACAAAAAACACATAAGGCTGATACCCGTGCTCGATTGCATAACGCTTCAGGATTTTTTTCTGGTTAATAATACTGTTTGAATCACCCTCCTGTTTATCGTCTTGTGAAAGCCGACAGTATAATGCGGTTAATTCCTCTGTTTGATTCCCCATCGGATAAATGGAAGTGATAGTGCTGTTTGACTGCTGTAACATAAGTACCTCCTATCCGACAGTCAAACAGACAATGCTTTTACAACTTTATTGTACCGCATTTTCTGTTTCCTGTCTGCCTTGTTTTATCTTAAAATTATTGTTTCAAATCATTGCGGATAAGCCTTTTTACTTTCGTTACTGCGTCTTCCTGCGCCTGTTCTTTTGAGCGGGATTTTACCACATAGCAGGTGTTTCCTATCTGGTATTCTCGTATCATTTCAGGGTCAGGATTCTTTGTATTTTCCATAAGATAACAACCTCCTGTTATTTTCTTTGAAGCAAACCGAACAGCTTTCGCTAAAGCTCATGGGAATCTCACCCCTGCATGGTTCTCATCCAGCCGTACCCTTTGCCAGCGGTGCTACATCATCACACGGACTAAGGCTGTACTCGGAAGTATCATTATCACAATAGAAAGGTCATGGCGGCAGCTCTTGCGGTAAGCTGCTTATGGAACACTGGCAGGAATCGCTATCCGGTTTCATCCCTCCTTTTGGTGGGGTTACGGCGTACCAGCCCAACGGCTCTCTTTCTATCGAAACGTATTCGGCTGCTTTATGCTGCGTTGATTAGACGCTTTCTTTTTCAAGGAACAATCCGGCTTTGTCAGCCTGTTAAAATGCACTGGTGATAATGCACTTTAATAGACTGACAAGCTCTGTCTGGGAAGCATGAGCTTGCCCATACTTCCACAGGAGAGCGTTATTTTTACTTTGGTTCCCTGATTTCAAAAGATAAAATCTTTGCAATCAGACGTGTTTCCATCCGGCGGCGTAGGGTTTCATCTACAACCATGTGAGTATTCCCGTATTCGTCTTTCATGGGACGCATGGAACGGCTGGCAATAAAACCGCTGTAATAGCGTACAATCTGGTTGACTGCTTCAATATCACCGTCCGCAGCCCTTACAATCACAGGAAACGGAATCATAGGGTGCTTTGCTGTCATGCTTCCTCCTCCATAAATTTTTTGATAAATTCTAGTCCGGCGTGTCTTCTCTGGATAGTAGAACGGTTGACTTCCAGAATTTTGAAATTTCCGTATCGTCAAATCCGAGGAAATAATATCTCAGAATAACATCACGTTTCTTTCCATCCAGATTTTCTAATGCTTCTGCTAATAGGCTGTTTTCAATACGGACAGTAAATCCATCCATTTCAAAAGTATGGAAGTGGATGGGTAGGTGTCTTCGGAAGAAAACAGATTGACGGTGTAATCGTCCATATCACAGAACAGGGTTTCCCGTTTACACTGTCTGGACAACGCTTTGAGATAGTCTTTGCGTTCATCCTCCATAGCGACTTTACAGATGTAATCAAACTGGTTCTCTATGGTTGTCTGAAATTCAGATGGCTTCATCATTGCTCACCCCTTCCAGCCTTGAAAGGGAGCGAGTTGATAGGAATTTCTGTTTCTTTCCCCTTTCGCTCTTAGTCCCGACAGGACAGGGGTGCAGTTGCATTTTGAATAAAAATACACCCATTTTAAAATAAAATGAGTGCATGAGAAATAACAGTAGAATAAATATGTTTTGTCAGTTCATATTCAAAGTCGGACTCCCACAGTGGGGAGCTATGCTTTTTAATGAATGTAACCTGTGTATGCTGTATAGCAACAAAGAAATCCCCATAGCGGCAGTCCTCCTAAATGCCACTACTCATTATTCTGTGTTATCGTTGGTTCAAGAATAGACAAAGAAGCGGCGGCTCTAAAAATCAAAGCCACCGCTTCAAAGGCGCATGAAAATCTATCTGCGATACGACGGCTTTTTTTCTTTACCGTCGTCCGGCAGAGTATCATTTAATATTCATTTCTATTTTTCCAGTAAAATCTTCACATTCAATACCGATATAATTTCCGCCATCGGGAAGTGTAATAGTATCGCTGTATGTTCCAGTTGTTTCAAGTAAAGTTACTGCTTCATCAGCTCCCGAAATCCAAAATACCTTTGCAGTACCACTTAAAACTTCCAATGTACAGGTAACTGATATATCTTTTCCGGCTTCTCTTTTTATTGAAGTCCCTCCAAATAGATACTCTGTATCTGAAAAATTTTCATAGTCAGCTTGATAGCTTCCTGTATAATCATCAATCCCTTTTTCTTTTTTACCTTGTAGAGAGAGTTTTCCTGTAAGTTCTATGGAACCCGCAGATTGAACAACATTATTATAATGATTGAGAATTTCATCTTTTGTACAGCCGGAAAGCGTGGATACTCCAATAAGAATTAGTATCAATGATAAAAATATTTTTTTCATAAAATTTTACCACCCTTTCTTTGGTGCCGCCTTTTTCGCTTTTTTCTTTGCCTGTTTGAGTTCTGTTTCCTTCATGCAAATAATCAAGACTGCGGAAATGACAACAATAACTGCAAGGCTACAAATACAAGTTAATATGTTCCAGTTGACTGCGGTATCATAGCTGCGGTAGCCAATCATTCCAAGACTTGCCGTAATCGGATAAAGATTTGCTAACGTCATGTTTCCTGCGGCAAACATACCTCCATATCCGTAAACAAAGGCAATAATAACACCGACTAAAAAGCTGCCTGCTTTACGACAGGTAATTATAATAATCGGCAGAACAGCAATATACAAAAAGAAATTGACTGCGGTTATTTGTAATGCCGCTTTTAAGGCTAAGGATATTTGAAAACCCGGAAATCCTACAATCATTTCTGCGATAATTGTAAACAGACTGCATATCAAACCGAAGATAATAGACAGTACACCACATACAATCAATTTTCCGGTCAACAACCATTTAAATGAAATCGGTACAGTTAAAATATTTTTTAAGGTATCGTCCGTTTGTTCGCGGGAAATCATATATCCAGCAATCAAACTAATACACATAGGGAAAATCATGGACATATTGTTTTTGATAACCTGTTCTGTGAGGTAAGCAAAATCCCATACTGAACCATCATTTGCCATAGAAGTAAATAAAGTCAGCAAAACAGATAGAAGCATGAGCGCAACCCCAGCCCAAAGGATATGATACCTTTTTAGTTTATAAAACTCTGTTTTCACAATGCGAACCATAGTTATTCCCCCCTTTGTTTGTATAATCGGTCAATTAACCAAAATGAAATAATCGCCATAATTCCAAGTATCATTACGACTTGAAATGTTGAGGGAATAAGTCCTGTCATTTGTTCCAAGTCCATTTTTATTCCATGTGCTGCCATATCTCCGGCACTCCAAAATGTAGTTAATGGTGTAGGTAGGAACCACAATATTGTTTTTGGAAGTGCGTCAAACAATGCGGTTGCACTCATATTCAATACGCTATAAAAAACACATAGCAAAATTGAAAACACATAGGTCTTACTAAAAAAGACTACAAGCACAATCAGCGGCAATGTACCTGCTGTAATAAAAATCCCTGTTTCAACGGCTAAAAATAATTTGTAACCAAGTCCATAAACTTCTAATGTTCCCAAACCACAAAGAATTGTCGCAATAGTGGACGCAACGCAAAAGATAATTCCAAATAGAAATAGTACAAAAATTTTAGCAAGTACCATTTGGGTACTGGTTACAGGAATAGTACGCAAATTTTTGAATGTATCATTGTCCCGTTCCATAAAAAACAACATAGCTGCAATGACACCAATAATACAAGGAAGTAAAAACTGTATTCCGTACCCAAGTACCATATTAAAAAGTCCATCAAATGCGTCTGCCTTATCTGTGTATCGCTCCATCATAGAGGGAGTTGTCATTAAATAAGTCAGAGGGATAGGGAACATAAAAGCTGATAAGATAACCAGTGGAATAAACTTTTTCCGTTTCAATTTCAAAAATTCACATTTTATCAGTTTAAGCAATTCCCTCGCCTCCCGTCACTCGCTTGAAGTAATCTTCAAGACTTTCTTCGCAGGTATGAGCTTCTGATACCTCCAATCCATTTTCTACAAAAGCAGTCACGATTTTTCCTACGGACAAATCAAGATTATGCAAGCGTAAATTGTGGTCGTCCTGTATAGAGAAAATGACTCTCATGGAAAGTACGCTCTAAAATTCTTGCTGCCTGTGCGGTATCAGAAAGAGTAAATCGGATATGTTTGCTGCTTTTTTGTTCCAGTTCCGCAAGACTTTCTTCTTCCAATAGTGCGCCATGGTCGATAATTCCAATATCATCAGCCAATAGTGCGATTTCTGAAAGAATATGACTGGAAATTAAAATTGTTTTTCCCTTTGTATCGCAAAGCTCGCGAATAAAAGAACGTACTTCTGCAATTCCAATCGGGTCAAGCCCATTGATAGGTTCATCTAAAATCAGAAGTTCAGGGTCGTGCATAACTGCAAGTGCAATCGCAAGCCGTTGTTTCATACCAAGAGAATACTGGGAAAACAGTTTTTTGTCTTTATAAGGCAATCCTACCAAATCTAAAGCGTCTTTAATCGCATGATTGTTTGGCACACCTCGTAAGGTTGCAAAGATACGCAAATTTTCCGTAGCAGTCAAATTAGGGTAGAAGCCGGGCGGACTCAATCAGACTACCGATACGGGGCAACAATTTCTTTTCATTCCCCTGCAAAGACTTTCCCCATATTTTAACTTCGCCAGAAGTAGGATTTGTCAATCCAAGCAGCATTTTCATAGTAGTTGTTTTTCCGGCTCCGTTTCTTCCAAGCAGTCCGTAAATTCTTCCTCTCTGTACATGGATATTTAAATCAGCAACACTCTTTTGTGAGCCGTACTGCTTTGTAAGATTTTTTGTTTCAATGATATAATTTTTTGTCCATATTCAAACCTCCTGTTCTGTAAAGTATTCTATCACTCCAATCTTGCATTAACCTTGCAACAACCTTGCATTAACCTTGCAATTTCAAATACAGCTTCCGAAAGTAATTAAGGCTCCCGCCATAAAGACGGAAAAGCCTTAATCTATCAACGGAAAAAGTAAAGTAAATTTAGTTCCTTTTTCCGGTACACTATCTGCTGTTATTGTGCCATTCATCTTTTCCACAAGCTGATGAACGATAGATAAGCCAAGACCGCTGCCTTTTTCAGCACGCCCTTTATCACATTTATAAAGCCTCTCGAAAATATGCTTCAAATCTTCTTTTTCAATTCCTATTCCATTATCCGCTAATCGGATTTGCATATTTTTTTCCTGCTTTGATAGGATTATTTCTATTTTATCCGCATGACTGTGAGAAATTACATTCTGAATAAGATTATTCAATATCCGCATATAGCCGTCCGTATCAAGTTTTACATGGAAAGGCTGTTCGGGAATATCAATATTGTAATCTATCTGCTTATCTTCAAATATGGGTATCCAGTCAATCAAGATATTTCGTGTCAGTTCCGCAGCTTCAACAATATTTATATCCATAGCAAACTCATTAGAATTTAATTTGAACCAGTCAAAAAGAACATCAATATATTCTTTCAAATCGTGAGCTTTGCGGCGGGCTGTATCGATATAGTCGTCCCTGTCTTTTCCTGTAACAATTCCTTTATGTGCAGCGTCAAGATACCCAATAAGCGTTGTAAGCGGTGTCCGAACATCATGGGAAAGACTTGTCATAAGCTGTCGGTTTGTTTCTTCTGTCTGCCGGACAGTAGAAAGCCTGCTCTCATAAGATACAACAATCTCATTTATTTCATAGGCAAGAGGGGCTACCAGTTCATTTGTTGCAGATAAAATACGCCTGTTTCCATTTCCGTTTTACATCAATCAATGCGTCTGTTATCTCGGCTATCTGTTTTTTACACGCCGGATAACAAGGCAAGAAACAAAAATAGAAAAAGTGCAATGATAATTGATAGAAAAATAATCGCTTCCATAAAAATCAAACCTCCTTGCTAAAGCGATAACCAATTCCCTTAATTGTCTGAATGTATTTGGGGTTTCGGGATTAACTTCTAATTTTTACGAAGTCGGCTAATAATCGCCATAATGTTACTGTCATCATAAACATATTCTTCTCCCCACTTCTTCATAAATCTGTTGCTTTGTCAGAATTTTCCCTTGATTTTTCGCGCAGTATAAAAGCAGGTCAAATTCCTTTGGGGCAACTCAAAAGTTCCATTTTCCGTAATAATAGAACGATTTTCAAGGTCTATTTTCAATCCGTCAAATTCAAGCTGCTGTGTCATTCCGTCTGTTTGATTGAAACGGGTATAACGGCGTATAAGGGAAATAATACGGGCTATTAGTTCGTCCATGTCAAAAGGTTTTGTCAAATAATCATCAGCTCCTGCGCGTAAGCCGCACACTTTAGAAGCACTGTCATTTTTTGAGGTAAACATCAAAATCGGCAGGCTGCTTTCTTTTCTAATTTCTTCCAATGTTTCAAATCCGTCCATACCGGGCATCATAACGTCCAGTATCACAAGTTGATATTCTCTTTTTTAATTTTTGTAATCCCTCTTTTCCCGTATTACAAAATCAGCTTCTATATCTTCTGATAGTACGCTGCGTTTAATCAGCGCACAAAGTTCCTTATCATCATCTATAATCAAAACTTTATTCATGGTATAGCTCCTTCCTTGTTTGGTTCTCCGTCAATCGGTTTTCCGCGTCTTTTGGTATCAACCACATATACCCAAGTTTTGAAACACCCTGTATGCGTTTCTCCCTCTGCAAAGTATCTGTACACGCCGTTCAGAAATTCCCCATTTCTTTGCTGCTTCGGGGCAAGACATATATTCCATAATAACCTAAATCCTTTCTGTAAATCATATCAGTATAATTATAGTCGGACATACGAATAATAGCAAGTACAAGTGTATGAATTATTATGGCTATAAATAGGAACTATGTAGACGTATTCAGCACGAAAGAGGAACAGTAGAATGTATATGGGTGAATAAATATGGCAAAAAGACCAACAGCTAAATATGACTTTAAGGCTTTCGGACAAGCTATCAAAGCAGCGAGAATCGAACGAAAAGAGAGCCGCAAGAAAAAGTAAGTGATGAAATGTATATCTCACCACGTTATCTTGCTAACATTGAAAATAAAGGGCAACAGCCGAGTTTGCAAATCTTTTTATGAGCTTGTAACACGTTATGATATATCTGTAGACCAATTCTTTTTCCCAGATAAATCGGCGGAAAAAGATACACAACGTAGGCAGCTTGATACATTGCTTGATAGTATGAGCGAAAAAGGAATACGGGTAGTCACTGCCACAGCAAAAGAGATAGCCGAAGTCGAAACAGAGGATAGGTGAATGTCCAGAACAGAATTTTAACGAGAAGACACATTGTAATCTTTCAAGAAATACAATGTGTCTTCTGCTTTATATAACTTTATTTCACAATCTTCCAGTTTTCTCCCGTTCTTTTCCAGCACAAGGTCAAACTGTGATACCTGTGTTGTCATGGTCTGGTTATCCAGATATTTCACTGCTAGGGAAGCCGTCACCTGATTTCCGCTTCGGTTGTAGACCGGATTTACCAGTTCCGAGAAAATATATTCTTTCCCCACAGGTTTCAGCACACCATCATTTACATAATAGGTTAGCTCCTTTGCAGTTGCCGTAGGGTACAGCTTAAAAAAGGTGGTGAGAAATTCGTTGATTTCCTCCGTGGTGATGGAATCCACCGTACCGTCACTTTGTACTGCTTTTGGGGTGTAGCCGGATTTTACGGGAACGCTGGTAATGGTTGGGTTCTGGACAATCGTCAGGTTTCCAGAGCCGTCCACATAGACGGTCACCTGATAGGCGGAACGGACGGTTTTACCGGATTCTCCCTCTGTGATACGCTGTTCCACGGTATAGGTCACTTGATAATGCTGCTCCTTTTCTTCTGTGATTTCCCATATCTGGAAGTCGGTTAGGGCAGATGATACGGGGATGTCTTTTCGGACAGTATCTACATTCAGGGTTTGCAGCTCTCCGGTGAGATACCCTTTTAAAGCGTTTGTCCGGTTATCAATGGAAGCGGCGGACTGTTCCCATGAATAGTAGACTTCTGCGAAATTCTCCACAAAATTCTCTATCTTGTGAGTGTCGAGGATTTGTTCCTCAATTACTTTGGTTTCATGGACAGTATGAATGTCTATTGCCGTGAAATTCTTATAGACGGCAAATAGGAAGCTCACCGCCAGCAGCACCCACAGGGCAATCACGGTTTTTTTGTGGGTATTGACTTTGTAAACTTTCAGTTTCTTTTCTTTCTGCTTTTCTGGTTTCCTCTTTTCTAATCTGAATCATATCGGTTCATCCTTTCTTATTGTTTGATTCGTCCGGCTCCGGCAAGGTGCTGTTGCCAGTAAGAGCCTGTCAGGTCTGCGTAGCCAATGGGATTTCCGGCA
>SCPN01000839.1_pt1 | contig 43354 bp, 42 predicted proteins | sample 6106831 | NCBI WGS metagenome assembly SCPN01 (sample SAMN10720447, study PRJNA508395) | human gut metagenome | isolation source: Participant 1, 0 month | reverse complement strand
GCTGCCGCGCCCCTGCTCCCCGATAACGCCCGTGCCGTGGGCATCATCGACCATCAACCAGCCATTGTGCTGTTGCGTTACCTGCTGGATTTCCGCCAGTGGTGCACTATCGCCGTCCATGCTGAACACGCCTTCTGTCACCACCAGTTGCTGCCCCGGACAGGGGGAAGCAAGCAATCGCGCCAAATGAGTGACATCGTTATGAGCAAAACGGCGAAGCTGCGACGGGCTTAAACTGGCAGCTTCCAGCAATGAGGCATGGCTAAGCCGGTCAGCGACAATGCGGTCCTCTTTTGCCATCATCGCGGCAATGACCGCCTGATTAGCGGCAAAACCAGAGATAAATAGCAGTGCCCGCGAATAGCCCAGCCACTCGGCCAGCTCTTCTTCCAGCGCCTGATGCGCAACGCTATAACCGCTGACGTGACCGGAACCGCCGCTACCGACGCCAAATTGCTCCGCACCCTGCTGCCAGGCACGGATAATTTGCGGATGATGGCTTAAACCTAAATAATCGTTACTGGAAAAGTTCAGATACTGGCGATCATCCGCCACCAGCCAGCGTCCGGCTCCTTGCGCCACTGGATAACGGCGACGCAGGGCATCGGCAGCACGCCGCGCATCGAGCGCCGCGTTGATTTTCTCCTGCCAGCTCATAGTGCTGCCGCGTTGTAATATTCGTCAGTGTCCGGGGTCATCAGTGCCTGCTCCAGACGCTGCTGTTGTTCGTTATCCCCTGCCAGCACGGCAGTTTGCTGCGGATTTAGCCCCAGTTTGCGAAACAGTTGCAGGTCTTTATCTTCTTCCGGATTCGGCGTGGTTAGCAGTTTGCAACCGTAGAAAATCGAGTTTGCGCCTGCCATAAAGCACATCGCCTGAGTCTGTTCGTTCATCTGCTCGCGTCCGGCAGAAAGGCGCACGTAAGAGGTTGGCATCATGATCCGCGCGACCGCAATGGTGCGAATAAAATCAAAGGCATCGACATCATCGTTATCGGCAAGCGGCGTGCCTTTCACCTTCACCAGCATGTTGATTGGTACGCTTTCCGGCGGCGTCGGCAGGTTTGCCAGTTGCAGCAATAATCCGGCGCGATCTTTTACCGTTTCGCCTAAGCCCACAATGCCGCCAGAACAGACTTTGATCCCGGCATCGCGCACTTTTTCCAGCGTATCGAGGCGTTCCTGATAAGTGCGGGTGGTGATGATATTGCCGTAAAACTCCGGCGAGGTGTCCAGGTTGTGGTTGTAGTAATCCAGCCCGGCGTTCGCGAGGCGCTGCGCCTGAGATTCACTCAACGTGCCCAGCGTCATACACGCCTCCAGCCCCATCGCTTTTACCCCCTGCACCATTTGTTCCAGGTACGGCATATCGCGTTCGTGGGGATTCTTCCACGCCGCGCCCATACAGAAGCGCGTCGATCCTGCCGCTTTCGCTTTGCGCGCCGACTCCAGCACCTGTTCAACTTCCATCAACCGCTCGGCTTCCAGCCCGGTTTTGTAGCGCGAGCTTTGCGGGCAGTATTTGCAATCTTCCGGACAAGCTCCGGTTTTAATCGACAGCAACGTGCTGACCTGTACCTGACGAGGATCGAAATGCTGACGATGCACCTGCTGCGCTTCAAACAGCAGATCCAGCAACGGTTTTTCAAATAATTCTGTGACTTGCGACAATGTCCAGCGTGGGCGGTGAGCCATGGGGCTTCTCCAAAACGTGTTTTTTGTTGTTAATTCGGTGTAGACTTGTAAACCTAAATCTTTTCAATTTGGTTTACAAGTCGATTATGACAACGGACGATCTTGCCTTTGACCAACGCCATATCTGGCACCCATACACATCCATGACCTCCCCTCTACCGGTTTATCCGGTGGCGAGCGCCGAAGGTTGCGAGCTAATTTTGTCTGACGGCAGACGCCTGGTTGACGGTATGTCGTCCTGGTGGGCGGCGATCCACGGCTACAATCACCCACAGCTTAATGCGGCGATGAAGTCGCAAATTGATGCCATGTCGCATGTGATGTTTGGCGGTATCACCCATACGCCAGCCATTGAGCTGTGCCGCAAACTGGTGGCGATGACGCCGCAACCGCTGGAGTGCGTTTTTCTTGCGGACTCCGGTTCCGTAGCGGTGGAAGTGGCGATGAAAATGGCGTTGCAGTACTGGCAAGCCAAAGGCGAAGCGCGCCAGCGTTTTCTGACCTTCCGCAATGGTTATCATGGCGATACCTTTGGCGCGATGTCGGTGTGCGATCCGGATAACTCAATGCACAGTCTGTGGAAAGGCTACCTGCCAGAAAACCTGTTTGCTCCCGCCCCGCAAAGCCGCATGGATGGCGAATGGGATGAGCGCGATATGGTGGGCTTTGCCCGCCTGATGGCGGCGCATCGTCATGAAATCGCGGCGGTGATCATTGAGCCGATTGTCCAGGGCGCAGGCGGGATGCGCATGTACCATCCGGAATGGTTAAAACGAATCCGCAAAATGTGCGATCGCGAAGGTATCTTGCTGATTGCCGACGAGATCGCCACCGGATTTGGTCGTACCGGCAAACTGTTTGCCTGTGAATATGCAGAAATCGCGCCGGACATTTTGTGCCTCGGTAAAGCCTTAACCGGCGGCACAATGACCCTTTCCGCCACACTCACCACGCGCGAGGTTGCAGAAACCATCAGTAACGGCGAAGCCGGCTGCTTTATGCACGGGCCAACTTTTATGGGCAATCCGCTGGCCTGCGCGGCTGCAAACGCCAGCCTGGCGATTCTCGAATCTGGCGACTGGCAGCAACAGGTGGCGGATATTGAAGTACAGCTGCGCGAGCAACTTGCCCCCGCCCGTAATGCCGAAATGGTTGCCGATGTGCGCGTGCTGGGGGCAATCGGCGTAGTCGAAACAACTCGTCCGGTGAATATGGCGGCGCTGCAAAAATTCTTTGTCGAACAGGGTGTCTGGATCCGGCCTTTTGGCAAACTGATTTACCTGATGCCGCCCTATATTATTCTCCCGCAACAGTTGCAGCGTCTGACCGCAGCGGTTAACCGTGCGGTGCAGGATGAAACATTTTTTTGCCAATAACGGGAAGTCAGCGTGTGGGTTTCTGGCTACACTTTCTGCAAACTAGAAAGGAGGGTTCATGAAACTCATCAGTAATGATCTGCGCGATGGCGATAAGTTGCCGCATCGTCATGTCTTTAACGGCATGGGTTACGATGGCGATAATATTTCACCGCATCTGGCGTGGGATGATGTTCCTGCGGGAACGAAAAGTTTTGTCGTCACCTGCTATGACCCGGATGCGCCAACCGGCTCCGGCTGGTGGCACTGGGTAGTTGTTAACTTACCCGCTGATACCCGCGTATTACCGCAAGGGTTTGGCTCTGGTCTGGTAGCAATGCCAGACGGCGTTTTGCAGACGCGTACCGACTTTGGTAAAACCGGGTACGATGGCGCAGCACCGCCGAAAGGCGAAACTCATCGCTACATTTTTACCGTTCACGCGCTGGATATAGAATGTATTGATGTCGATGAAGGTGCCAGCGGCGCGATGGTCGGGTTTAACGTTCATTTCCACTCTCTGGCAAGCGCCTCGATTACTGCGATGTTTAGTTAATCACTCTGCCAGATGGCGCAATGCCATCTGGTATCACTTAAAGGTATTAAAAACAACTTTTTGTCTTTTTACCTTCCCGTTTCGCTCAAGTTAGTATAAAAAAGCAGGCTTCAACGGATTCATTTTTCTATTTCATAGCCCGGAGCAACCTGTGAACACATTTTCAGTTTCCCGTCTGGCGCTGGCATTGGCTTTTGGCGTGACGCTGACCGCCTGTAGCTCAACACCACCCGATCAACGTCCTTCTGATCAAACCGCGCCTGGTACCTCTTCTCGCCCGATTCTGTCGGCAAAAGAAGCGCAGAATTTCGATGCTCAACACTATTTTGCATCCCTGACACCAGGTGCTGCAGCGTGGAATCCTTCCCCGATTACCCTGCCTGCGCAACCTGACTTTGTTGTCGGCCCGGCGGGTACTCAAGGTGTAACGCATACCACGATTCAGGCGGCGGTAGATGCGGCAATTATCAAGCGCACTAACAAGCGCCAGTATATTGCCGTGATGCCTGGTGAGTATCAGGGAACGGTGTATGTCCCTGCTGCTCCGGGTGGAATTACTCTGTACGGTACAGGTGAAAAACCGATTGATGTGAAGATTGGGCTTTCCCTTGATGGGGGCATGAGCCCTGCCGACTGGCGTCACGACGTCAACCCGCGCGGCAAATATATGCCAGGTAAACCAGCGTGGTATATGTACGATAGCTGCCAGAGCAAACGCAGCGACAGTATCGGTGTTCTCTGCTCTGCGGTCTTCTGGTCACAAAACAATGGCCTGCAACTGCAAAATCTGACCATCGAAAACACGCTGGGCGATAGCGTAGATGCAGGTAACCATCCGGCGGTGGCACTGCGTACTGATGGTGACCAGGTACAGATTAACAACGTTAACATTCTCGGTCGTCAGAACACCTTCTTTGTCACCAACAGCGGTGTGCAGAACCGTCTGGAAACCAACCGTCAGCCGCGTACGCTGGTGACCAACAGCTACATTGAAGGGGATGTGGATATCGTTTCTGGTCGCGGCGCAGTGGTGTTCGATAACACCGAATTCCGCGTGGTGAACTCACGTACTCAGCAAGAAGCGTATGTGTTTGCACCGGCTACGCTGTCCAACATTTACTACGGTTTCCTCGCCGTAAACAGCCGTTTCAATGCTTTCGGTGATGGTGTGGCGCAACTGGGCCGCTCGCTGGATGTTGATGCCAATACCAACGGTCAGGTGGTGATCCGTGATAGCGCCATCAACGAAGGTTTTAACACGGCTAAACCGTGGGCCGATGCGGTGATCTCTAATCGTCCGTTTGCGGGTAATACCGGCAGCGTAGATGATAACGACGAAATACAGCGCAATCTGAATGACACTAACTACAACCGCATGTGGGAATACAATAACCGCGGCGTGGGTAGTAAAGTGGTTGCAGAGGCGAAGAAGTAAGAGCAATTAACTATTTGCCGGATGCGGCGTAAACGCCTTATCCGGCCTACGGTTCGATGCGATTTGTAGGTCGGATAAGATGCGCAAGCATCGCATCCGACAATAAGTGCCGGATGCTGCGAAAATGCCTTATCTGGCCTACAGATTCGATGCGATTCGTAGGTCGGATAAGATGCGCAAGCATCGCATCCGACAATAAGTGCCGAATGCGACCTACATTCACATGGCGCTTTTTACATCTGACGGTTTTTATTGAAGTTAATCAAACTACCCGCCTTGATAATCTCGCGCTCTTCAGCAGTCAGACTTTCCATATAGAGCGTAATTTCCGTTACCGGCGCATCTTCATGGATCACATAACCTTTAAACGTCGTACCCGGATTATCCAGCGCCGCTTTAATGCCAGGGATGTAAATGTAATCCCCCACTTCAAAGGTTGGCACTTCCGCCATCTGCAGCGGTAACATCCCCCAGTTGATGACGTTAGAACGGTAGCGTTTAGTCGCGTACTCTTCGGCAATATTCGCCAGACCGCCAATCACACGCTGGCAGCTCGCCGCCTGTTCACGCGCAGAACCATCGCCTGGTTTCACCGCATATACCATGCTGCCAATTTCAGTTTGCAGCGGATCAATATGCTCCTGACCAGCAATCTGCTTAATGCGCGCAAACACCTCTGTCAGCTCGCTGACATTCCCCGCCAGACGCTGATTTTCCAGCTCAGCAGTCGCTTTACTTCTGCCAACATAACCGGGATCGCGGCGTGACAGGGTAAACTCCGCCAGACCAATCGGATTTGAACGATAAGAAGAGGTTTCACCGGAAGGAATCAGTTCGTCGGTGGTGGTCACTTCGTCGAGGATCTTCGAGCACACTTTCAGGACGATATTGTCAGTCAGCGCACCCAATTCCGGCCAGTCTTTAATGTTCGGTCCGTAAATCAGCGGTTGCTGAGTTGCCCCTTTCACAAAGCCCTGATAAACACGGTTTTTATACGGCGTTACATCGAAGGCGTACTCCGGCACGTTGTCCCAGCAATCAAGTTCGCTGGCAGAGGTTAAATAGCCACCGTTTGCCGCAGTCGCAGCGATAGAACGAGCGTCCATCAACGCCACCGCTGACATCTGCCCATTAGCTGGCTTAGAGCCTTCGCGGTTCGGGAAGTTACGCGTGGTGTGGCGAATACTCAAACCGTTGTTGATTGGCGTATCGCCCGCGCCAAAGCATGGGCCGCAGAACGCGGTTCTGATGATTGCCCCTGCGCCAATCAAATCTGCTACCACACCTTTTTTGGCGAGATCCATAAACACCGGCTGTGATGACGGGTAAACTGCCAGCGAGAAGGTGTCATTGCCACAGGATTGACCGCGCAGTGCATTCGCCGCCGCGATGACGTTTTCGTAGTTACCGCCAGAACAGCCCGCGATAATCCCCTGCTGCACTTTCAGGCGACCATTTTCCACTTTATCCAGCAGCGAGAGTTTGGCTTTACCGTGCGCCACGCGTTCGGACTCAATTTCAATCTCACGCAGAATGTCGGTCAGGTTCTGGTTCAGTGTGTCGATTTCATACACGTTGCTCGGGTGGAACGGCAGCGCAATCATTGGTTTGATGGCGCTTAAATCAACGCTGATGCAGCCATCGTAGTACGCCATCGGTTGAGGGTTAAGCTGGCAGTAATCCTGGCCGCGACCGTGCAGCGCCAGCCAGTTATGCACTTCTTCATCAGTTTGCCAGACGGAGCTTAAACAGGTGGTTTCCGTGGTCATCACGTCAACGCTGTTACGGAAATCGGTAGAGAGCGCGCTAACGCCCGGTCCAACGAACTCCATGACTTTGTTTTTGACGTAACCGTTTTTGAACACCGCGCCAATGATAGCCAGCGCCACATCCTGTGGCCCCACATACGGCGCAGGTTTTCCGGTCAGATGCACCGCAACCACGCCCGGATAGTCGATATCCCAGGTGTCATTAAGCAGCTGTTTTACCAACTCACCGCCACCCTCACCGACTGCCATTGTCCCTAATGCACCGTAACGGGTGTGGCTGTCTGACCCGAGGATCATTTTGCCGCCGCCTGCCATCATCTCACGCATATATTGATGGATGACCGCAATGTGCGGAGGCACAAAAATACCGCCATAACGCTGGGCCGCCGATAAACCAAAAACATGGTCATCACCGTTAATGGTGCCGCCGACGGCGCAGAGTGAGTTATGGCAGTTGGTCAGCACATACGGCAGCGGGAAACGTTCCATTCCGGACGCTTTAGCGGTCTGTACAATACCAACAAAGGTAATATCGTGAGAGGCTAATGAATCAAACTTAATTTTAAGTTTATCCATATTTCCGGACGTATTATGAGAAGAGAGAATAGACCAGGCAATAGTGCCTTTTTTGGCTTCTTCTTTTTTAATTTCGCCGGTGAAATGTTCTTCGGCAATTATTTCGTTATTACTGGCGAGAAACACGCCTTTTTCAGATAACTTGATCATCAAATGCTCCAGATATCTGCGCACCGTGAAGTGCGCAGAAAGATAATAAATGGATATACTCTAAATAATTCGAGTTGCAGGAAGGCGACAAGTGAGTGAATCCCCAGGAGCTTACATAAGTAAGTGACTGGGGTGAGCGAACGCAAACGCAGCACATGCAACTTGAAGTATGACGAGTATATTTACAGCATGTTCCAGCCGATCAGCATATTCCACCACCACACGCCGAGGGTGATATGCACCAGGAAGGTTAATATCGTCAGTACCGCACCGACCAACCACCAGGATTTAATATCGTTGTAACCCACGCCAAAGATGACCGGACCTGCCGCGCCGCCATAGTGAGTAACCATGCCGCCATAGGAGTTGGAGAACAACAGTGCCAGCGCGGTTAACATTAACGGTGCGCCGGAGACGTTCGCCAGCATGGCAAATACCGGTAACATAGCAACGATATAGGCACTACCGGAAGCGAAGAAATAACGCACGATAATGCTGAGGAAAATAATAACGAAGAAAGCAACGTTACCGTGACCATCAAATGCCAGGTTATTTTTAAAGACTTCAGCTAACCATTCGAAGAATTTAACTTTCGATAATAAGGAGCTTAATCCGATAATACCGCCGTACCAGATTAAGGTATTCCAGCCGCCTTTATTTTTAACCACGTCTTCCCAGGTAACGATACCCAGCAGCAGCATGGTCGCCATAACAACGATTGCCACGGTGGATTCATCAACCCCCAGAGACTTACTGAAAATCCAGCCCAGCAGCGCCAGCACAAAGACACCGAGCAGCATTTTTTCGCGGATTTTCATCGGTCCCAGTTCGGCAAGGCCCGCTTTAGCGATGGTTTTATTATCCACCTTCTTAATTTCTGGCGGATACATGGTATAAATCACCAGTGGGGTGACCAGCAGCATAATGATGCCCGGCAATCCGGCGGCCAGTGCCCATCCACCCCAGCTAATTTGCAGGTGCAGAATGTCGTTGATCATTTTCAGCGCCAGAATGTTCCCCGCCATTGCGGTAAAGAACATATAGCTGGTGGTTTTGGTGACCATGTAAATGGACATCATCAGGTAATGTCCGACACGACGCGGACTTTTTTCCGGTTCGGACCCCAAAGCCACCGCCACGCTGTTGATGATCGGTAACACAATGCCGCCCGCACGCGCGGTGTTAGACGGTGTTGCCGGAGCCAGTACCAGATCGAGGAATACCGTAACGTAACCCAGACCCAGCGTGGTGTTACCGATTTTACCAATCAGCAGATAGGCAATACGTTTACCTAAACCGGTGGTCACAAATGCGGCGCTTAAGGTAAACGCCGAGAACACCAGCCAGGTAGTACCTGAAGAGTAACCGCTTAATACGGCGGTGGTCTTAAACGCACCGTCGGATAAGTTACCGACCACCACCATCGAGGCAGCAACGGCAATTAACAGTACGACAGGTTCCGGGAAAGGCTTGATAACCAGCCCCACAATGGCCGCCAGGTAAATACCAAAAAGCACCCAGGCCAGTTCGCTTAATCCTGCCGGAGCTGGCATAAAGCCAATAATACATGGGATCGCTAATATCAGAATTAGCTTCCATAACGATTTCTTATTCATTTAAAATCCTGTTCTTTCTGTATGACTCATACAGAAGTCCTTTATTGATTGTCCTTATCCTGACAACGAATTTTTTCAGGGAAGATAAACTTCACCGGAAAATATTTTTCTGGTTGTCCGAATAACAGATGCGCGTAACGTCGTGGCATCCTGACCTTCATTACTTAAATGAACGTCGAGCGCACCACTGGGGTGTTCAATATTGATATTGCCGTATCCTACAGAAGGGACGATTTGTCGGGTGACGGTGCCTTCCAATGCACAACTACTGGAAATAGCAATAGCACCGGTTATCGCCAGCGCGCGATGGCAAGAATGCGGCATAAAATAACGCACATTAATTGCCCCGCCTTTCTGCGCTGGAGAAATAAGCACAGGTTTAGGGATAACCATATTACTGACATCACCTAAGCCCATTGCTTTACCCGCTTGTAGACGGATAGATTCAATGCGGGCTAATAATGCTTTGTCGGCATCCAGTTCCGCCGGTAATTCATAACCTGTTTTTCCCAGATATTCAGCCGGAATAATGACGACTGGCATCGCCATATCGATACAGGTCACCGGGACATCGTCAAAATAATCAATCTGATTATCAGTCGGGAAAACTTTTCCGGTTTTGGTTCCAGCGGCATTCAGGAAAGTGAGCGCAACCGGTGCGGCAGTACCCGGTACGCCGTCAATTCTGGCACTACCCTCGTACTCGACAACACCATTTGGCGTTTGCACATCAGCTTCGATGAACGTACCCGTATTGACGTTGCGGATACGCACACGGGTGACCGGTGATGTCGCTGCAATCAAACCATTTTCAATGGCGAATGCCCCAACGCCAGAAAGCATATTGCCGCAGTTAGGCGTGGTATCGACACGTTGCTCATGGACGATAACTTGAGCAAACAGATAATCAACATCAGCACGCGGATCGCTGGAACGGCTAATAATGGCGACTTTACTGGTCAGTGGATTACCGCCGCCAATACCGTCAATTTCCAGATCGTTACCGGAACCCATAATTGCCATCAATATTTTATCGCGCTGCGTTTGATCTTCGGGTAAATGTTCCGCTAACAGGAACGCGCCCCTCGAGGTTCCACCTCGCATCATCACGCAGGGTATTTTTTTCATAATAATGCCCTCAATTTAAAAACATAACTTATTGCGATATGGTTACATTAAGGACAAAGCATCTCTAATGACTTTAGCTCAACGATTAATAACATTTTTTCATTAATTTAAGTTGGCTAAATGCAGTTAAAATTTTTAACGACCAGCCACCCAAAATCGTCGCTTCCATTTTCCGGAGTAATAATGAAGCATGAATTATCAAGTATGAAGGCATTTGTCATACTGGCAGAGTCCAGTTCATTTAACAATGCTGCTAAATTACTCAATATTACGCAACCTGCATTAACGCGAAGAATAAAAAAGATGGAGGAAGATTTACATATTCAACTATTTGAGCGTACAACTCGCAAGGTTACGTTAACAAAAGCAGGAAAAAGGTTGCTCCCGGAGGCGCGGGAATTAATAAAGAAATTCGATGAAACGCTTTTTAATATTCGTGATATGAATGCTTATCATCGTGGTATGGTGACGTTAGCGTGTATTCCGACCGCAGTATTTTATTTTTTACCGCTGGCAATCGGTAAATTTAATGAGCTGTATCCCAATATTAAAGTGCGGATTCTGGAACAAGGCACGAATAATTGCATGGAATCGGTGCTGTGTAACGAATCAGACTTTGGCATAAACATGAACAACGTCACAAATTCATCCATTGATTTTACCCCACTGGTCAACGAGCCATTCGTGCTGGCCTGTCGGCGTGACCATCCATTGGCCAAAAAGCAGCTTGTAGAATGGCAGGAGTTAGTGGGTTACAAAATGATTGGCGTACGTTCCTCCAGCGGCAACCGATTGTTGATAGAACAACAGCTAGCCGACAAGCCCTGGAAGCTGGACTGGTTTTACGAAGTGCGTCATCTTTCGACGTCATTAGGACTGGTAGAGGCGGGACTGGGGATTTCGGCGCTTCCTGGTCTGGCAATGCCCCATGCGCCCTATTCTTCGATTATTGGTATTCCACTGGTGGAACCCGTTATACGTCGGACATTGGGGATTATTCGCCGCAAAGATGCCGTGCTTTCTCCGGCAGCAGAACGCTTTTTTGCCTTGCTGATTAATTTGTGGACTGACGATAAAGACAATTTGTGGACCAATATCGTCGAACGCCAGAGACATGCGTTACAGGAGATAGGTTAATACACCGGCGCAGGAGAGACTGCGCCGGTTAAATCAGCGGTTAGTGTGCGTTAACCACCACCCACATTGGTCCCTGCCCGACCGCATAACGGCCTTTTTCATGCAGTAGTCCCTGCTCGCCAACAATTTCGTATACCGAGATGTGGTGAGATTTTTGCCCGGCGGCAATCAGATACTTGCCGCTGTGATCAACATTGAAGCCGCGCGGCTGGGTTTCCGTTGGCTGGAAGCCTTCTTTACTCAACACGCTGCCATCTTCCGAAACGCTGAAAACGGTAATCAGGCTGGCGGTACGGTCGCAGGCGTATAAATGGCGACCATCCGGGGTGATATGAATATCAGCCGCCCAACGGGTGTCGGAGAAGTTTTCCGGCATCATATCCAGCGTCTGGACACATTCGATATTACCGTGCGGATCTTTCAGTTCCCAGACATCCACTGAGCTGTTTAACTCATTGACGCAATACGCATATTGTTCGTTTGGATGGAATACCATATGACGTATATGACGCGGGCCGGCCTTCAACGGTGGTCACTTCCGCAGGGTCCTGCGCCACAGAGATGACCATCATCGCTGACCGTAAACAGGCAAATGCGATCCTGCTTTAATGCCGGAACCCACAGCGTACGGTTGTCCGGTGAGATATTGGCGGAATGGCAACCGTCCAGCCCCTCGACCACATCGACGACGCCCACTGGCAGGCCATCTTCCAGACGCGTTACGCTCACGTTACCCGCATTGTAAGAACCTACAAAGACAAACTGCCCCTGGTGATCGGTGGAAATATGCGTCGGACTACCCGGCAGCGCAGACTCTGCGGCAAAGGTCAGTGCGCCATCGTCCGGGGCGATACTATACGCCAGGACGCGAAACTCAGGGCGAACACCAACATAGAGATAACGTTTGTCCGGGCTGACCACCATCGGCTGCACCTGCCCCGGCACATCGACAACCTGTGTCAGCGTCAGTGCGCCTTCATGATTCAGGTTCCAGACGTGAATTTGCTGGCTCTCAGGGCTGGCGATATAAACTGTTTGCTTCATGAATGCTCCTTTGCATTTAGCAACTGACTGTAACAGCTAAAATTAGTCGCTTTTGGCGGTGAATGCTGAATTAAAACGCAGAATTTTGTCCGATAGTGGTATCGGTGTACCATTCGCGCAGACGAAAATTCTTAACCTTAATCTGGAATACGCCATGACCACACGCGTGATTGCTCTCGACTTAGACGGCACCTTATTGACCCGAAAAAGACCCTGCTTCCTTCATCGATAGAAGCCCTGGCGCGCTCGCGAAGCAGGCTATCAATTAATCATCGTCACAGGTCGCCATCACGTCGCTATTCATCCTTTTATCAGGCGCTGGCGCTGGATACACCACTGCTATTTGCTGTAATGGCACCTATTTGTATGATTATCATGCAAAACCGTGCTGGAAGCGGACCCAATGCCCGTTAATAAAGCCCTGCAACTCATTGAGATGCTGAATGAACACCACATTCACGGTCTGATGTATGTGGATGATGCAATGGTCTATGAGCACCCGACCGGGCATGTCATTCGCACGTCTAACTGGGCGCAAACCCTGCCGCCGGAACAGCGTCCGACTTTCACACAAGTCGCTTCTCTGGCTGAAACGGCGCAACAAGTTAACGCCGTATGGAAGTTCGCCCTGACGCACGATGACCTGCCGCAATTGCAGCATTTTGGTAAGCATGTCGAACATGAACTGGGACTGGAGTGTGAATGGTCCTGGCACGATCAGGTTGATATTGCACGCGGCGGCAACAGCAAAGGTAAACGTTTGACGAAATGGGTTGAGGCGCAAGGCTGGTCGATGGAAAACGTCGTGGCGTTCGGCGATAACTTTAATGATATCAGTATGCTGGAGGCCGCTGGTACAGGCGTGGCGATGGGCAACGCCGATGACGCGGTAAAAGCGCGCGCCAACATTGTGATTGGTGATAACACCACCGACAGCATTGCCCAGTTCATTTATAGCCACCTGATTTAATCAGGCGGTTATCGACACACTTTTAATTTGCGCGTACAGCCACAGGCCAGGTTTGATCACCAGTTCATCCCTGGCCCACGGGCTGATACGCGCCCACAGCGTTTTACCTCCGACTTCCAGTTCCACTTCCACCTGGCCGTTGTCGTCATAACTATTAACAACTTTTGCCCGCAATACGTTACGAATGCTGGTTTGCTGCGGCGGTTGTAAAACCAGAGAAACATCGGAAGCCTGAATGCGGATACGTAGCGCAGCTTGCAGCGGTTCGTCCAGCTTATTGACCCACAAATGCTGATCGCCCAGCGCCAGCGCAGTCATCGCGTAATGCGGATGATGCTCAAGTACCGTCACTTTCAGAATGCTACTTTGTTGCTCTTTCGGCAGCCACGGATTCATCACGCTACTACCCCAGACTTCTTCCAGTGCGCCAAAGGCTTTCACCTGACCGTTTTCCAGTACCATCACTCTGTCTGCCAGATGGAGGATCTCATCCAGCGAATGGCTGACATACAACATCGGGATGTTGATTTCCCGCGTCAGACGTTGCAGATAAGGCAACAGTTCGCGTTTACGCGGAATATCCAGTGACGCCAGCGGTTCATCCAGCAACAGCAATTCTGGTGCCGTCAGCAAAGCCCGCCCAATCGCTACGCGCTGTTTTTCGCCTCCGGACAGGCTGCCTGGTAAACGGTCAAGCAACGGTTCAATGCCTAAAAGCGCCACCAGCTTATCGAACTGATCGACCATGCTTTTCGCCATGCCGTAGCGCAGATTGCCACGCACTTTGTAATGCGGAAACAGCCGCGCATCCTGAAAAACATAGCCAACGCGACGCTTTTCTGGCGTCAGGCAGATACCTTTTTCGGCATCATTTAGTACCCGACCATTGAGGACAATCCTCCCTTTTTGCGGGCGCGTCAGTCCACTGATGGCGTTAATCAGCGAAGTTTTTCCGGCACCGGAGACGCCAAAGATAGCAGTGATGCCATTGGCGGGCAGCGTTTCATTAATGGTCAGGCAATGGTTGCCCAAGGTCTGGGAAAAATTCAGTTCCAGCATGATTAGCGCCCCGCCCGTTCACGGCTGATTCTGGCCAGCCATTCTGAAATCAACAGGGAGATCATCGCCAGCGCAATAGAAATAATGCACAGTCTCGCCGCGCCACTTTCCCCGCCGGGGGTCTGGATCAGGGTATACATGGCAGAAGGAATGGTTCGCGTTTCACCAGGAATGTTCGACACAAAGGTGATGGTTGCACCAAACTCACCGAGAGAACGAGCAAAAGCCAGTACCGTACCAACAATAATTCCCGGTAAGGTCAGCGGTAACGTGATAGTAAAGAAAACGCGCCAGCGCCCGGCCCCCAGTGTTCTTGCGGCCTGTTCGAGTTTGACATCAACCCCTTCCAGCGCCAGACGAATTGCCCGCACCATCAGCGGAAACGACATGACGGCGGCAGCGAGAACCGCGCCGCGCCAGCTAAAGGCGAAGGTAATACCAAACCAGTCATACAGACGTTCACCGATAAATCCGCGCCGTCCCATCGAAACTAATAATAAGTAACCGACGACCACGGGCGGTAACACCAGCGGTAGATGCAGTACGCTGTCGAGCAGAGCTTTGCCCGGAAACGTGCAACGCACCAGTAACCAGGCAAAAAAGATCCCAAACGGCAGGCTAAACAGCACAGCCAGGGAAGAAACTTTCAGGCTTAATAAAACTGCCTGCCATTCTGGATCGGTCAGTATCATTACTTGGTTGTAAATCCGTAACGTTTAAAGATTTCCGCTGCCTGCGGTCCCTTCAGATAATCATAAAATGCTTTCACTGTCGCATTGTTATGCCCTTCCACAACAGCAACCGGATATTCCACTTTTTTGTAGCGGATCTTCCGGGGTGGTATTAACCACTTTGCCTTTGCTGACAACTGCGTCAGAACCGTAAACAATGCCCAACGGCGCTTCATTGCGTTCGACCAACGCCAGCGCGCCACGAACATCTTCCGCCGGAGCCAGTTTCGGGGAGAGCGTATCCCATGCGCCCAGTTTTTGCAGTGCTTCTTTTGCATAAATGCCAGCAGGGACATGTTCCGGATCGCCAACCGCCAGGCGACCGCCATTCAGCAGCGAAGTCCAGTTGGTTTTGCTGTCGATGATGAAATCTTTCTGCTCGCTGGCTTTCGGTGCTACAACGACCAGGCTATTGCCGAGCAGTGTCTGGCGCGAAGCCGTATCGATCGCTTTTTTATCAACCGCATAATCCATCCATTTCTGATCGGCAGAGATAAACAGATCCGCAGGCGCTCCCGCTTCAATCTGACGGGCCAGAGTAGATGACGAAGCGAAAGAAGAAACCACATCCACGCCTTTTTCTTTTTTATACTGCGTAGCAATGTCCTGCATTGCGTTAGTCAGTGATGCGGCGGCGAACACCGTGATTTTCCCTTCATCTGCCAGTGTATTGCCAGCAACAGCGAAAGAGAGTGCCGCCCCGGCAAACAAGTTCAACCATTTACGAGCCATTGGTAACCCCTTAATGTAACGTTATGTAGGCGACAATATAACGGCTAGCTCAGAATTTTCCCAGCAGTTATTGCTAACCTTTGTGAGGTAGATAAGAAAAAATATCGGCTGGAAAAGCAGGAAGTTGAGAAAAAGAAATGCCCGACTAAGCGGGCATTCAGGGAATCAATGATTTTGTCCGGGCTGGTCTTTTTTACCAACACCAGAAAAGATGTTGAATACTTCACCAAGACCGTAAATCAGACCCAGGATGATGGCCATCACGACAGGTACCATGATTACGGCGAATACCAGACTTTTTAATAACTCTAACATGGTCAACTCCAGATATAGTCATGAGACTATTCTAACCGCTAAGCACAGAAAAGCACTCCCCTTTTGTGCGGTCAGCTTTGCGTGGCGTTCGTTTTCCGTCACAATAAGACTTTTGCCAGGACATTGTTATGCAGGCCGAAATCCTTCTCACCCTTAAGCTCCAACAAAAATTATTCGCCGACCCGCGCCGCATTTCGCTACTAAAACACATTGCGCTTTCCGGTTCCATTAGCCAGGGAGCGAAAGATGCCGGTATTAGCTATAAAAGCGCCTGGGATGCCATTAACGAGATGAATCAGTTAAATTTGGAGGCAGCGCGCAACAGGCGGTAAAGGTGGCGGCGGCGCAGTACTGACCCGCTATGGTCAGCGACTGATTCAGCTCTATGACTTACTGGCGCAAATCCAGCAAAAAGCCTTTGATGTGTTAAGTGACGATGACGCCCTGCCGCTGAACAGCCTGCTGGCCGCGATCTCACGTTTTTCACTGCAAACCAGCGCCCGTAACCAGTGGTTCGGTACCATCACCGCCCGCGATCATGATGACGTTCAACAGCATGTTGATGTCTTACTGGCTGATGGAAAAACACGCCTGAAAGTCGCAATTACCGCACAAAGCGGCGCACGTCTGGGGCTGGATGAAGGCAAAGAAGTGTTGATATTGCTAAAAGCGCCGTGGGTAGGCATTACTCAGGACGAAGCGGTCGCACAAAACGCCGACAACCAATTACCGGGTATTATTAGTCATATTGAGCGCGGCGCAGAGCAGTGCGAAGTATTAATGGCGCTACCCGACGGGCAAACACTGTGCGCCACAGTGCCGGTAAATGAAGCGACTTCTCTTCAGCAAGGGCAGAATGTCACGGCCTACTTTAATGCCGACAGCGTGATTATCGCCACGCTGTGCTAAGCGTGTTGACAATTTGTTATGAAACACGTATCCCTGTCAGTAATCGCTGCACAAAATGGGATATAAAATGTCATCGTTGCAAATTTTGCAAGGCACGTTTCGTCTTAGCGACACAAAAACGCTGCAATTGCCTCAGCTAACGTTAAACGCGGGTGATAGTTGGGCGTTTGTCGGTTCGAATGGAAGCGGGAAATCGGCCCTGGCCCGCGCGCTGGCGGGGGAACTTCCGCTTTTGAAAGGTGAACGGCAAAGCCAGTTTTCCCACATCACTCGTCTCTCCTTCGAGCAATTGCAAAAACTCGTCAGCGACGAATGGCAGCGGAATAACACCGATATGCTCGGCCCTGGCGAAGATGACACCGGACGCACTACGGCTGAGATCATTCAGGATGAAGTAAAGGATGCACCGCGTTGCATGCAACTGGCGCAGCAGTTCGGTATTACCGCCCTCCTCGACCGACGCTTTAAATACCTTTCCACTGGCGAGACGCGAAAAACCCTGCTGTGTCAGGCGCTGATGTCGGAGCCTGACTTGTTGATTCTTGATGAGCCGTTCGATGGCCTGGATGTTGCCTCACGTCAGCAGCTGGCTGAGCGACTCGCCTCGTTACATCAGTCCGGTATTACTCTGGTACTGGTGCTCAATCGCTTCGATGAGATCCCGGAGTTTGTCCAGTTTGCTGGCGTGGCGGGATTGCACGTTAGCGGAAACTGGCGCTAAGAGGAACTGCTCCAACAAGCACTCGTCGCGCAACTGGCGCATAGTGAACAGCTTGAAGGTGTGCAACTGCCGGAGCCGGATGAACCTTCAGCACGTCACGCCTTACCCGCCAACGAACCGCGCATTGTGCTGAACAATGGCGTGGTTTCTTATAACGATCGCCCCATTCTTAATAACCTTAGCTGGCAGGTGAATCCAGGCGAACACTGGCAAATTGTCGGGCCAAATGGTGCAGGAAAATCGACGTTATTAAGCCTGGTTACTGGCGATCATCCGCAAGGTTACAGCAACGATTTGACGCTTTTCGGACGACGTCGCGGCAGCGAAACCATCTGGGATATCAAAAGCATATCGGTTACGTCAGCAGTAGTTTGCATCTGGATTACCGGGTCAGCACTACCGTGCGTAATGTGATTCTTTCTGGCTATTTTGATTCGATTGGCATTTATCAGGCCGTTTCGGATCGCCAGCAAAACTGTGCAGCAGTGGCTGGATATTCTCGGCATTGATAAACGTACGGCTGACGCTCCGTTCCATAGTCTTTCGGGACAGCAGCGTCTGGCGCTGATCGTCCGCGCACTGGTGAAACATCCGACGTTGCTTATTCTCGATGAACCACTACAGGGGCTTGATCCGCTCAATCGCCAGCTTATCCGCCGTTTTGTTGATGTGCTGATTAGCGAAGGTGAAACGCAATTGTTGTTTGTTTCGCACCACGCTGAAGATGCGCCTGCCTGTATTACCCATCGCCTTGAGTTCGTGCCGGACGGTGGACTCTATCGCTATGTGCTGACAAAAATATATTGAGTCGGTAGTGCTGACCTTGCCGGAGGCGGCCTAAGCGCCCTCTCCGGCCAACGGTTCGACGCATGCAGGCATGAAACCGCTTCTTTTTTCAGATAAAAAGCGCAATCATTCATAAACCCTCTGTTTTATAATCACTTAATCGCGCATAAAAAACGGCTAAATTCTTGTGTAAACGATTCCACTAATTTATTCCATGTCACACTTTTCGCATCTTTGTTATGCTATGGTTATTTCATACCATAAGCCTAATGGAGCGAATTATGAGAGTTCTGGTTACCGGTGGTAGCGGTTACATTGGAAGTCATACCTGCGTGCAATTACTGCAAAACGGTCATGATGTCATCATTCTTGATAACCTCTGTAACAGTAAGCGCAGCGTACTGCCTGTTATCGAGCGTTTAGGCGGCAAACATCCAACGTTTGTTGAAGGCGATATTCGTAACGAAGCGTTGATGACCGAGATACTGCACGATCACGCTATCGACACCGTGATCCACTTCGCCGGGCTGAAAGCCGTCGGCGAATCGGTACAAAAACCGCTGGAATATTACGACAACAATGTCAACGGCACTCTGCGCCTGATTAGCGCCATGCGCGCCGCTAACGTCAAAAACTTTATTTTTAGCTCCTCCGCTACCGTTTATGGCGATCAGCCCAAAATTCCATACGTTGAAAGCTTCCCGACCGGCACACCGCAAAGCCCTTATGGCAAAAGCAAATTGATGGTGGAACAGATCCTCACCGACCTGCAAAAAGCCCAGCCGGACTGGAGCATTGCCCTGCTGCGCTACTTCAACCCGGTTGGCGCGCATCCGTCGGGCGATATGGGCGAAGATCCGCAAGGCATTCCGAATAACCTGATGCCATACATCGCCCAGGTTGCTGTAGGCCGTCGCGACTCGCTGGCGATTTTTGGTAACGATTATCCGACCGAAGATGGTACTGGCGTACGCGATTACATCCACGTAATGGATCTGGCGGACGGTCACGTCGTGGCGATGGAAAAACTGGCGAACAAGCCAGGCGTACACATCTACAACCTCGGTGCTGGCGTAGGCAGCAGCGTGCTGGACGTGGTTAATGCCTTCAGCAAAGCCTGCGGCAAACCGGTTAACTATCATTTTGCACCGCGTCGCGAAGGCGACCTTCCGGCCTACTGGGCGGACGCCAGCAAAGCCGACCGTGAACTGAACTGGCGCGTAACGCGCACACTCGATGAAATGGCGCAGGACACCTGGCACTGGCAGTCACGCCATCCACAGGGATATCCCGATTAAGGAACGACCATGACGCAATTTAATCCCGTTGATCATCCACATCGCCGCTACAACCCGCTCACCGGGCAATGGATTCTGGTTTCACCGCACCGCGCTAAGCGCCCCTGGCAGGGGGCGCAGGAAACGCCAGCCAAACAGGTGTTACCTGCGCACGATCCAGATTGCTTCCTCTGCGCAGGTAATGTGCGGGTGACAGGCGATAAAAACCCCGATTACACCGGGACTTACGTTTTCACTAATGACTTTGCGGCTTTGATGTCTGACACGCCAGATGCGCCAGAAAGTCACGATCCTTTGATGCGTTGCCAGAGCGCGCGCGGCACCAGCCGGGTGATCTGCTTTTCACCGGATCACAGTAAAACGCTGCCAGAGCTCAGCGTTGCAGCATTGACGGAAATCGTCAAAACCTGGCAGGAGCAAACCGCAGAACTGGGGAAAACGTACCCATGGGTGCAGGTTTTTGAAAACAAAGGCGCTGCGATGGGCTGCTCTAACCCGCATCCGCACGGTCAGATTTGGGCAAATAGCTTCCTGCCTAACGAAGCTGAGCGCGAAGACCGCCTGCAAAAAGAATATTTTGCCGAACAGAAATCACCAATGCTGGTGGATTATGTTCAGCGCGAGCTGGCAGACGGTAGCCGTACCGTTGTCGAAACCGAACACTGGTTAGCCGTCGTGCCTTACTGGGCTGCCTGGCCGTTCGAAACGCTACTGCTGCCCAAAGCCCACGTTTTGCGGATCACCGATTTGACCGACGCCCAGCGCAGCGATTTGGCGCTGGCGTTGAAAAAGCTGACCAGTCGTTATGACAACCTCTTCCAGTGCTCCTTCCCCTACTCTATGGGCTGGCACGGCGCACCATTTAATGGCGAAGAGAATCAACACTGGCAGCTGCACGCGCACTTTTATCCGCCTCTGCTGCGCTCCGCCACCGTACGTAAATTTATGGTTGGTTATGAAATGCTGGCAGAGACCCAGCGAGACCTGACCGCAGAACAGGCAGCAGAGCGTTTGCGCGCAGTCAGCGATATCCATTTTCGCGAATCCGGAGTGTAAGAAATGAGTCTGAAAGAAAAAACACAATCTCTGTTTGCCAACGCATTTGGCTACCCTGCCACTCACACCATTCAGGCGCCTGGCCGCGTGAATTTGATTGGTGAACACACCGACTACAACGACGGTTTCGTTCTGCCCTGCGCGATTGATTATCAAACCGTGATCAGCTGTGCGCCACGCGATGACCGTAAAGTTCGCGTAATGGCAGCCGATTATGAAAATCAGCTCGACGAGTTTTCCCTCGATGCGCCCATTGTCGCGCATGAAAACTATCAATGGGCGAACTACGTTCGTGGCGTGGTGAAACATCTGCAACTGCGTAACAACAGCTTCGGCGGCGTGGACATGGTGATCAGCGGCAATGTGCCGCAGGGTGCCGGGTTAAGTTCTTCCGCTTCACTGGAAGTCGCGGTCGGAACCGTATTGCAGCAGCTTTATCATCTGCCGCTGGACGGCGCACAAATCGCGCTTAACGGTCAGGAAGCAGAAAACCAGTTTGTTGGCTGTAACTGCGGGATCATGGATCAGCTAATTTCCGCACTCGGCAAGAAAGATCATGCCTTGCTGATTGACTGCCGCTCACTGGGGACTAAAGCAGTTTCCATGCCGAAAGGTGTGGCTGTCGTCATCATCAACAGTAACTTCAAACGTACCCTGGTTGGCAGCGAATACAACACCCGTCGTGAACAGTGCGAAACCGGTGCGCGTTTCTTCCAGCAGCCAGCCCTGCGCGATGTCACCATTGAAGAGTTCAACGCTGTTGCACATGAGCTGGACCCAATCGTGGCGAAACGCGTGCGGCATATCCTGACTGAAAACGCCCGCACCGTTGAAGCTGCCAGCGCGCTGGAGCAGGGCGACCTGAAACGTATGGGCGAGTTGATGGCGGAGTCTCATGCCTCTATGCGCGATGATTTCGAAATCACCGTGCCGCAAATTGACACTCTGGTAGAAATCGTCAAAGCTGTGATTGGCGACAAAGGTGGCGTACGCATGACCGGCGGCGGATTTGGCGGCTGTATCGTCGCGTTGATCCCGGAAGAGCTGGTGCCTGCCCTGTACAGCAAGCTGTCGCTGAACAATATGAAGCAAAACAGGTATTAAAGAGACTTTTTACGTTTGTAAACCATCACAAGGAGCAGGACAGTGCTGAACGAAACTCCCGCACTGGCACCCGATGGTCAGCCGTACCGACTGTTAACTTTGCGTAACAACGCAGGGATGGTAGTCACGCTGATGGACTGGGGTGCGACTTTACTTTCCGCCCGTATTCCGCTTTCCGATGGCAGCGTCCGCGAGGCGCTGCTCGGCTGTGCCAGCCCGGAATGCTATCAGGATCAGGCTGCGTTTCTGGGGGCCTCTATTGGTCGTTATGCCAACCGCATCGCCAATAGTCGTTATACCTTTGACGGTGAAACCGTGACGCTTTCGCCAAGTCAGGGCGTTAACCAGCTGCACGGCGGCCCGGAAGGGTTCGACAAACGTCGCTGGCAGATTGTGAACCAGAACGATCGTCAGGTGCTGTTTGCCCTGAGTTCAGATGATGGCGATCAGGGCTTCCCGGGTAATCTCGGCGCGACGGTGCAATATCGTCTGACCGACGATAACCGTATCTCCATTACTTATCGCGCCACAGTTGATAAACCTTGCCCGGTGAATATGACTAATCACGTCTATTTCAATCTTGACGGCGAGCAGTCTGACGTGCGCAATCACAAGTTGCAGATTCTGGCGGACGAATATCTGCCGGTTGATGAAGGCGGCATTCCGCACGACGGCTTGAAATCTGTCGCCGGAACGTCTTTTGATTTCCGCAGCGCCAAAATCATCGCCAGTGAGTTTCTTGCCGACGACGATCAGCGCAAAGTGAAAGGTTACGATCACGCATTCTTGTTACAGGCCAAAGGCGATGGCAAGAAAGTGGCGGCGCATGTCTGGTCAGCAGATGAAAAATTGCAGCTGAAGGTCTACACCACCGCTCCGGCTCTGCAATTCTACTCCGGCAACTTCCTCGGCGGCACACCGTCGCGGGGAACCGAACCTTACGCCGACTGGCAAGGACTGGCTCTGGAAAGCGAGTTTCTGCCGGACAGCCCGAACCACCCTGAATGGCCGCAACCGGACTGCTTCCTGCGTCCTGGCGAAGAGTATTCCAGCCTGACGGAATATCAGTTTATTGCTGAGTAATGTTAAGCCCTCGTCATGAGGGCTTTATCTCATATTGTTCAAATCACCAGCAAACACCGACATATTTGCAACTCAATATTCACAACAACCTTACACTGCGACACTATTTTCGCTATGGTTATGCGTAAGCATTGCTGTTGCTTCGTCACGGCAATATAATGAGAATTATTATCATTAAAAGATGATTTGAGGAGTAAGTATATGGCTGTAACTAAGCTGGTTCTGGTTCGTCATGGCGAAAGTCAGTGGAACAAAGAAAACCGCTTCACCGGTTGGTACGACGTGGATCTGTCTGAGAAAGGCGTAAGCGAAGCAAAAGCAGCAGGTAAGCTGCTGAAAGAGGAAGGTTACAGCTTTGACTTTGCTTACACCTCTGTGCTGAAACGCGCTATCCATACCCTGTGGAATGTGCTGGACGAACTGGATCAGGCATGGCTGCCCGTTGAGAAATCCTGGAAACTGAACGAACGTCACTACGGTGCGTTGCAGGGTCTGAACAAAGCAGAAACCGCTGAAAAGTATGGCGACGAGCAGGTGAAACAGTGGCGTCGTGGTTTTGCAGTCACTCCGCCGGAACTGACTAAAGATGATGAGCGTTATCCGGGTCACGATCCACGTTACGCGAAGCTGAGCGAGAAAGAACTGCCGCTGACGGAAAGCCTGGCGCTGACCATTGACCGCGTGATCCCTTACTGGAATGAAACTATTCTACCGCGTATGAAGAGCGGTGAGCGCGTGATCATCGCTGCACACGGTAACTCTTTACGTGCGCTGGTGAAATATCTTGATAACATGAGTGAAGAAGAGATTCTTGAGCTGAATATCCCGACCGGCGTGCCGCTGGTGTATGAGTTCGACGAGAATTTCAAACCGCTGAAACGCTATTATCTGGGTAATGCTGACGAGATCGCAGCGAAAGCAGCGGCGGTTGCTAACCAGGGTAAAGCGAAGTAAACGTCATTCGTTTAAAAATGAGAAAGCCGACTGCAAGTGAGCCGGCTTTTTTGTTGCTAACAATGGAGCACATTGCCTGATGCGACGCTGCGCGTCTTATCAGGCCTGTGGTGATTCATCGGATACGCCACTCTGACGGCGCATCCGACAATTAAACCTTACCCGCGACGCGCTTTTACTGCATTCGCCAGTTGACGTAACAGAGCATCGGTATCTTCCCAGCCGATGCAGGCATCGGTGATGCTCTTACCGTAGGCCAGCGGCTCCCCGCTCTCGAGGCTCTGATTGCCTTCCACCAGATGGCTTTCCACCATCACGCCAATAATGGCCTTTTCGCCACCGGCAATCTGCTGGCAAACGTCAGCACAAACATCCATCTGCTTTTTGAATTGTTTGGACGAGTTAGCATGGCTGAAATCGATCATCACCTGTGCTGGCAGGCCTGCTTTGTTCAGCCCTTCTTTCACTTCAGCAACGTGCTTCGCGCTGTAGTTAGGCTCTTTACCGCCGCGCAGAATGATATGGCAATCGCCGTTACCGCTGGTATTCACAATCGCCGAATGCCCCCATTTCGTTACGGACAGGAAGCAGTGCGGCGCACCGGCGGCATTAATGGCATCGATAGCCACTTTAATCGTACCGTCGGTGCCATTTTTGAAGCCGACCGGACAAGAAAGCCCTGATGCCAGTTCGCGGTGCACCTGCGATTCGGTGGTACGTGCGCCAATTGCGCCCCAGCTCATCAGGTCAGCGAGATATTGTGGGGTGATCATATCGAGAAACTCACCTGCCGCTGGCAGACCGCTGTCGTTAATATCAAGCAGCAATTTACGGGCTATACGCAGACCGTCGTTGATCTGGAAGCTATTATCCATATGCGGATCGTTAATCAGCCCTTTCCAGCCCACCGTGGTACGCGGCTTTTCAAAATAGACGCGCATTACGATTTCCAGCTCATCTTTCAGCTCTTCACGCAGCGCCAGCAAGCGAGTGGCATACTCTTTTGCCGCGACAGGATCATGAATTGAGCATGGGCCAATCACCACCAACAGGCGATCATCATTACCTTTCAGGATCTTATGGATCGCTTTTCGGGCATGGGCAACCGTATTCGCGGCATTTTCAGTAGCGGGGAATTTTTCCAGCAATGCGACAGGAGGAAGTAACTCTTTGATTTCTTTGATGCGTAAATCGTCGTTCTGATAATTCATGTCTGTTCCAGTGTTGCCATACTTATCTTAGTGAATGCAATACTTCCAATCTATATCTTCCGTCAGAATGTGTAAACGGGGTTTTACACTATGAACGGATTAATCCTGGAATTAGCAAAGAAAAACGCCAGATTGTCGCGAAAAACGGATCTCTCCTACAATTTCTAACTGTAACTCCTTTGTTTGTTAATTATTTCAAGATTCTCTGCTGCGTTTCATAACCGGCTGAAATCTTAAACCAATGCCTTATATTCACCTGCAAATGCACTGTTGGAAGAGGTTATCCGACATAACGACCATAACAGGAGCATCCTATGAAAATGACAAAACTGGCCACATTATTTCTGACTGCCACTCTAAGCCTTGCCAGCGGTGCCGCACTGGCTGCCGATAGCGGAGCGCAAACTAATAACGGCCAGGCAAACGCCGCAGCTGATGCGGGCCAGGTAGCCCCTGACGCCCGTGAAAATGTCGCGCCAAATAACGTCGACAATAACGGGGTAAATACCGGTTCTGGTGGCACAATGCTGCATTCGGATGGTTCTTCAATGAACAATGACGGAATGACCAAAGATGAAGAGCACAAGAACACCATGTGCAAAGATGGTCGCTGTCCGGATATCAATAAAAAGGTACAAACCGGTGATGGCATCAATAATGATGTCGATACCAAAACCGACGGTACCACGCAGTAACCCTGCAAAATAGCCAATAATGGGAGAGCGGAGTCTCTCCCTTTTAATTTTTCACTTCTAAAAGCAGTATGATGTCATAAAGTTAAGTGAGAATAATTAAGGGATGACTCGTCATGGCGCACTCACACTCACACACGTCCTCACACCTGCCAGAAGATAATAATGCTCGTCGCTTGTTGTATGCTTTCGGCGTGACTGCCGGGTTTATGCTGGTAGAAGTCGTTGGTGGTTTTCTTTCTGGTTCTCTGGCATTGCTGGCCGATGCGGGTCATATGTTGACCGATACTGCCGCCCTGCTTTTCGCCCTACTCGCCGTGCAATTTTCACGTCGTCCTCCCACCATTCGCCACACTTTCGGTTGGCTAAGACTGACCACGCTCGCGGCGTTTGTGAATGCCATAGCCCTCGTGGTAATTACCATTTTGATTGTCTGGGAGGCGATAGAACGCTTCCGCACGCCGCGTCCGGTCGAGGGCGGCATGATGATGGCAATTGCCGTGGCTGGGTTGCTGGCAAATATACTTTCTTTCTGGTTACTTCATCACGGCAGCGAAGAGAAAAACCTCAACGTACGAGCAGCGGCACTGCATGTGCTCGGGGACCTGCTGGGTTCGGTTGGGGCTATTATTGCCGCGTTGATTATTATCTGGACTGGCTGGACACCTGCTGACCCCATTCTCTCGATACTGGTGTCGCTTCTGGTTCTGCGTAGCGCGTGGCGACTGTTGAAAGATAGCGTGAATGAATTACTTGAAGGTGCACCGGTATCGCTGGATATCGCTGAACTGAAGCGTCGTATGTGCCGGGAAATCCCGAAGTCCGCAATGTGCACCATGTACATGTATGGATGGTGGCATGAGAAGCCGGTGATGACGTTGCATGTGCAGGTGATCCCGCCACACGATCACGATGCCTTGTTGGATCAGAATCCCAACACCTGATGGATCACTATCAGATTGAGCACGCCACCATTCAGATGGAATATCAACCTTGTCATGGGCCAGACTGCCACCTGAATGAGGGTGTCTGGCCATTCACATCATCACCATTAATGGGACAGCGCGCGTGAGCCTCTTTCACGTGCGCTGTTGATCCACATCCGGCTGCCGTTGAGCGCAATAAAGGTCAGGATGATGTACTCCAGAGACATGGCGTAAACGCCCTGAAGTGCAAAAATAACGACGCTAATCACGTTAATAATCACCCACAACAGCCAGTTTTCCACATACTTACGTCATCAGAATCATTGCCACGATAGATAACACCATCATGCATGAATCCCGAACGGAAAGCGTCCGGTTGCAGTTCAGGCATCACAACCTGTAATCTAATGCTTGCATGATCATGACTGCCACGCGGGTCAAAAATGCAAACACCGGATTGATAAATACCGTCATCAGACCAATCGAAACAACGCAAACCGCCAACCAGCTGAGTGCCTTCGGCAATGGCAACCAGCGAATTTTCAACTCCGCCTCGTTCTGACTGGTTTGTCGCGACCACGCATACCAACCGTAAATATTCGCGGCAAAGAAAAACACCTGTAATAGCAGGCTGGCATACAGCTGAATCTGAAAGAAAATAATGCCAAACAAGGTGACGTTGATCAGGCCAAAGAAGTAGTTGCTGATCTTCTCCAGACTGGCAAGGCCAATACACAGCAACCCGGCGATCGTGCCTACCGCTTCGATCCATGAGAGATCATAACCGCCTGCCCCTATTGGTATATGTACCAGGATATTCTGCACACTAAAAAAATCCATCTTTCCCCCAAAGCGTAACGTTACGCCTTATTATTCGTTATCCACGTAGTGTAGCCGCAAAATCCAGCATACGATTGAGCGGCACCAGCGCCCTCTCTCGCAGCCTTTCATCAACATGAACCTCGTGATTGCTTCCTTCCTGTTCTAATGCCTCTGCGATAGACTGAAGGCCATTCATGGCCATCCACGGACAATGCGCGCAGCTGCGGCAGGTTGCACCCTCACCTGCGGTTGGTGCTTCCAGTAACTCTTTATCTGGCACTGCCTGCTGCATTTTGTAGAAAATACCCCGATCGGTTGCCACAATAAGCCTCTGATGTGGCAATGTTTTCGCAGCAGCGATCAGTTGACTGGTGGAACCGACCGCATCCGCCATATCGACAATAGCTTGTGGTGATTCTGGATGCACCAGTATGGCAGCATCCGGGTATTCTTCTTGCAAGCGGGTTAACGCCTGAGTCTTAAATTCATCATGCACAATACAGGCACCCTGCCAGCATAGAATGTCTCCACCCGTCTGTTTTTGCACGTAACGCCCCAGATGTTTGTCGGGTGCCCAGATGATTTTTTCACCCAAACTATCAAGATGATCAATAAGTTCGACGGCAATGCTTGAAGTTACCACCCAATCTGCGCGCGCTTTTACCGCAGCAGAAGTGTTGGCGTAGACGACGACAGTACGATCGGGATGGGCATCGCAAAATGCGTTAAATTCTTCAACAGGGCAGCCGAGATCCAGTGAACATTCAGCCTGAAGTGTCGGCATCAGAATTGTTTTTTCCGGACTGAGAATTTTGGCGGTTTCTCCCATAAATCTCACCCCAGCGACTAACAAAGTAGAAGCGGGATGCTTTGCACCGAAGCGCGCCATTTCCAGAGAATCAGAAATACAGCCACCGGTTTCTTCTGCCAGTTGTTGAATTTCGGGATCGGTATAGTAGTGGGCAACCATCACCGCATTACGTTCTTTTAGCAGACGTTTTATCTTCTCGCGGTAATACGCTTTTTCATCAATGCTTAACGGCGTCGGCTTCGGGGGGAAAGGATAAATCGCCGTGTCTGGATCAAACATTACGCTCATCTTACCATCTCGTTTTACAGGCTTAACGTTAAAACCGACATTAGCGTAATATTCGCTGTTATCGGTGTAATTTGTTTTATATGCTAAACAAGATAGTCGAATGGTGGGGAAAAGTCACTCGAATTACGCCTAATTCCACCGACGTAGAGTTGCTTGCACAGTAAGCTCTGACGATGTCATCAGGTTTACAAAGTGAAATTGAGGATGCCTGAATAGCAAAAAAGCGCCTTTAGGGCGCTTTTTTACATTGGTGGGTCGTGCAGGATGACTCGCTTCGCTCGCCCTTCGGGCCGTCGCCGCGAGCGGCTCCGTTGTTTCGCTGCGCTCAACTCAAACCTGCTGCAGGTTCGAATCTTTGAGTATCGCAGATAGCAAAAAAGCGCCTTTAGGGCGCTTTTTTACATTGGTGGGTCGTGCAGGATTCGAACCTGCGACCAATTGATTAAAAGTCAACTGCTCTACCAACTGAGCTAACGACCCCTTGCGGGATTATGCTGCTTTAATCATTCAGGATGGTGGGTCGTGCAGGATTCGAACCTGCGACCAATTGATTAAAAGTCAACTGCTCTACCAACTGAGCTAACGACCCATACGGGTGTTACCTGAAAGATTTCTACTCGGGGCCAATCTTTAAGATTGGTGTGTCGTGCAGGATGACTCGCTTCGCTTGCCCTACGGGCCGTTGCTGGCGCAACGTTATCCTTCACGCTTAACATCTGAGTTTGATGTTAAAATTGGTGGGTCGTGCAGGATTCGAACCTGCGACCAATTGATTAAAAGTCAACTGCTCTACCAACTGAGCTAACGACCCGAGTGGTGGGTGATGACGGGATCGAACCGCCGACCCCCTCCTTGTAAGGGAGGTGCTCTCCCAGCTGAGCTAATCACCCGATACTGCGCTGGATACTACAAACTACTTCCACCGAACCCACCGTAATTAGTGGTGGGTCGTGCAGGATGACTCGCTTCGCTCGCCCTACGGGCCGTTGCTGACGCAACGTTATCCTACACGCTTAACATCTTGTCTTCGATGCTAAAACTGGTGGGTCGTGCAGGATTCGAACCTGCGACCAATTGATTAAAAGTCAACTGCTCTACCAACTGAGCTAACGACCCGGTGGTGGGTGATGACGGGATCGAACCGCCGACCCCCTCCTTGTAAGGGAGGTGCTCTCCCAGCTGAGCTAATCACCCAATACTACGCTGGATACTACAACTAACTATGTTAGTGGTGGGTCGTGCAGGATGACTCGACTTCGTCTCGCCCTTCGGGCCGTTGCTGATGCAACGTTATCCTTCACGTTTTACTACCGCTTCCACCTTAGCGATTGGTGGGTCGTGCAGGATTCGAACCTGCGACCAATTGATTAAAAGTCAACTGCTCTACCAACTGAGCTAACGACCCACTTTTTCGTTGCTTTCGGTTTGTTTGATATCCCGTGGCAACGGCGGCATATATTACTGATTTCAGACTTGAGCGCAACAAAAATTTCGATGCAGATCACTCAACTGCTTATGATTCGCACGACACGACCAGAAATAATGCGACTTCTGGTCGTGTGTTATGCATTACATCGCGTTCAGACGTTTTTGTGCCTGTTTAGCGCCATCAGTACCAGGGTATTTACTGATAACCTGCTGGTATACGGCTTTCGCTTTTGCGGTGTCACCTTTGTCCTGCATGATGACGCCGACTTTAAACATCGCATCAGCAGCCTTTGGTGACTTCGGATAGTTTTTCACTACCGAAGCAAAATAGTACGCCGCATCATCTTTTTTACCCTTGTTGTAGTTTAACTGACCCAGCCAATAATTGGCGTTTGGCAGGTAAGTTGAATCAGGGTAATTTTTGATGAAATTCTGAAATGCCACCATTGCGTCATCCTGGCGGGATTTATCCTGCACCAGCGCAATAGCTGCATTGTAATCCGTGTTTGCATCGCCGCTTTTCACCGGCGCGCCAGCATTCGCAGTACCAGCATCAGCTGTCGGCGTCGTTGATGCCGCCGCACCGCTTTGATCGCTGCTGGTTGATTGCGCCGCTGCACCACCGCTGCTGAGGCTGTCGATCTGCAACAGGATCTGCTTTTGCCGCTCCACGACCTGATTCAGTTGATACTGATTTTCCTGAATCTGACCACGCAGGGAATCAATATCGGATTGATTATCAGAAAGTTGTTGCTGGAGTTGGGTTAAAAGCTGGCTGTGAGCATTAGAAATACGCTCAAGTTGAGTGACGCGGTCTTCGACCGAGCCTGAGCCGACACTACTGATTGGTGCCTGAGCAAAAGCGGCCCAGGGGGCCGCTATACCAACCAGTAACGACAGACTCAATAGTTGATGTCTGAAGTTACTGCTCATGCAATTCTCTTAGTAAACCAGTACCGCACGACGGTTTTTGGAGTATGCCGCTTCGTCATGACCCAGTACTGCAGGTTTTTCTTTACCGTAAGAAACGATGGAGATCTGGTCTGCAGAAACGCCTTTACCCTGCAGGTACATCTTAACGGCGTTCGCACGACGTTCACCCAGGGAGATGTTGTATTCCGGAGTACCACGTTCGTCCGCGTGACCTTCTACGGTGACTTTGTAAGACGGGTTGCTACGCAGGAAGTTTGCATGTGCATCCAGCATTTGAGCGAAGTCAGAACGGATATCGTACTTGTCCAGATCGAAGTAAACGATGTTGTTCTGCTGCAGCTGTTGCATTTGCAGACGAGCCTGCTCTTCGGAAGACATGTTGCCGTTGCCGCCGTTCGCATCCATACCAGTGCCGGCACCCAGCATGCCTTCGCTGCCGTCATTGCTGGCGTTCTTGTTGGAAGAACATGCCGCAATTGCCATAACAGGCAGAGCAATCATCAGCCCTTTCAGCACTTTGTTCAGTTGCATTTCAATGATTCCTTTACTATTCAATTAATTATTATCACAGATACGGCGACCAGGCAGGGAATTTGACCTGTCCATCAGTTGCCGGAAGACGCGCTTTGAAACGCCCATCTGTAGAAACCAAATTCAGCACGGATCCCATCCCCTGAGAAGAGCTGTAGATTACCATAGTGCCGTTAGGTGCCAGACTTGGCGTTTCATCCAGGAACGTGGACGACAGAACTTGTACGCCTCCTGCCAGGATCTTGTTTGGCAATGCTGCTGCCCACCATTGAGCTGACCATTACCATAAATTCTACCGTCGCTGCTGACATCCGCATCCTGGTTCTGCGAACCTTCCCGTAATACGTTGTGGCGCACCGCCGTTGATATTCACTTTATAAACCTGCGGACGACCGGCCTGGTCAGAAGTAAATGCCAGGTTCTGGCTATCCGGGAACCAGGTCGGTTCGGTATTGTTACTGCGACCATCAGTCACCTGGCGGATCTGACCAGAAGCCAAATCCATTACGTACAGGTTCAGACTACCGGTTTTCGACAAGGCGAATGCCAGTTTGCTGCCGTCTGGCGAGAATGCAGGTGCACCGTTGTGACGCGGGAATGAAGCCACCTGACGTACAGCGCCATTTGCCAGCGTCTGAATAACCAGCGCGGAACGACCGCTTTCGAAGGTCACATAAGCCAGTTTAGAACCGTCTGGTGACCACGCCGGAGACATCAGCGGCTGCGGTGAACGGTGAACGACAAACTGGTTGTAACCGTCATAGTCAGATACGCGCAGTTCATACGGGAACTGACCGCCGTTGGTCTGAACAACGTAGGCAATACGAGTACGGAACGCACCTTTAATGCCGGTCAGTTTTTCAAACACTTCATCACTGGCGGTATGACCAGCATAACGCAGCCACTGCTTGTTCACTCTTTGTACGAGTTCTGAGCAAGTACAGTACCCGGTGCGCCGCCAGTGTCAACAAGTTGATAAGCAACATTGTAAGAACCATCCGGATTCGGAGTGACCTGACCGACAACTACAGCGTCAATGCCCAGTGCGGACCATGCAGCTGGTTGTACTTCCTGCGCACTACCCGGCTGCTGTGGCAGACGAGCGCGATCTAACGGATTAAATTTACCGCTGTTACGCAAGTCAGCAGCAACGATGCCGCCAATATCTTCAGGTGCCGCACCAGGCCCCGCCCACTGGAAAGGAACAACACCAATAGGACGACCGGAATCTACACCGCTGTCGATCACAATGCGGACTTCAGCATGCAGAACTGATGCCCACAGTATGAGAAAACCAAATGCTACTCGTAATGCCTGCTTCATCATATCTCCCTTATCTGGACCGATGGCCCACGATAATTTAGCAGAATGTTAACAAACTAAAATACACAAAACTACCAGAACCCCGTGGCAACCGGTGCCTGATGTTGACCGTCCGAACAGTCAACATCGCGATTACGGTTTGAAGTCCAATGGCGCGTTTTTGAACACTTCATATACTGCCTGGCTTGGTGGTTTCGGGATCTTCGCAAGTTTAGCTGCTGCCAACGCAGCCTGACAAAGTGCGGGATCGCCACCTTCAGGTTTGATATCCAGTAACATACCATCGGGTGCCAGTTTTATGCGCAGCGTACAGGTTTTGCCTGCATAGGACGATGCGTCATAGAACTTACTTTCGATAGCAGATTTAATCTGCCCGGCATAGTTATTGATATCGGCCCCTGATGCGCCATTGTTTTTAGTATTACCACTCCCGGCAGGCGAAGCATTGTTCCCTTTCGCCCCTCCCCCCGTTTTCGGTGCATTCTTACCAGAGCTTAGCTCACCGAAAATATCATCTGCCTCTGCGGCCGCTTTTGCTGCAGCGGCTTTTTCAGCTGCAGCTTTTGCCGCTGCCGCTTTTTTGTCTGCGGCGGCTTTTTCTGCCGCTGCTTTCTTATCAGCTGCTGCCTTTTCAGCAGCCGCTTTTTCTGCTGCTTTTTTGTCGGCTGCAGCTTTCTCTGCTGCCGCTTTCTTATCAGCTGCAGCCTTTTCAGCAGCCGCTTTCTTCTCAGCTTCTGCTTTGGCTTTTTCAGCAGCTTCAGTTGCCGCTTTCTTTCTTGCTTCAGCTGCAGCTGCTTCTGCCGCTTCCGCTTTCTTCTTCAGTGCCGCAGCGGCTGCCTCGGCTTTTTTCTGCGCTTCGGCTGCGGCTTTGGCGGCTTCTGCTTCTGCTTTTTTCTTTGCGTCTGCAGCCGCTTTCTTCGCTGCTTCTTCCGCAGCTTTAGCATCTGCTTCGGCCTTCGCTTTAGCATCTGCCGCCGCTTTCGCTGCCGCCTCTTCAGCTTGCTTCTGCTTTAACTCGGCCTGTTTTGCGGCTTCTTCAGCCTGCTTTTTCTGCTCCTGAGCCGCTAACCGCTCTTTCTCAAGTTGCTTCAGGCGTTCCTGTTCAGCCGCTTGTTTCTCACGCAGTTCTTCAGCAGCCTGCTGTTCCTTCATCTTGCGCTGTTCATCAGAACGCTTCGCGCTTGATTCCTGGCTTTGCATGCGTTTGTACTGCTCAACTACCGCACCTGAATCAACCATGACAGCGTCGATGGACGAACCACCGCCGCCTCCGGCTGAAGCTTCTATATTCTCATCGAACGAACTCCAGATCAGCGCCGCAAATAAGATGACATGCAGCACTGCTGAAATAATTATCGCCCGCTTGAGCTTGTCGTTTTGTTCGGTTGCCTTTGACACTCTCGGTTTCCAAAAACTGTTCGCCTGTTACCCGCTCTCTTTCAAGCAAGGGAAACGCAGATGTTTAGATAGGCTGCGTCATTAAACCAACCGATTTCACACCCGCACTATGTAACAAGTTCAGTGCTTTAATTATTTCATCGTAAGGCACATCTTTTGCGCCACCGATCAGAAAGACCGTTTTCGGGTTGGCCTTGAAACGGCTGGACACTTCCGCCACCACCTGCTCTGGTGGTAAACGCTCCAGGCGATCTTTCTCAACCACCACGGTGTACTGACCAATACCAGACACTTCAACAATCACTGGCGGATTATCGTTACTGCTCACCGCCTGTGATTCAGTAGCGTCTGGCAGATCGACCTCCACGCTCTGGGTGATGATGGGCGCTGTCGCCATAAAGATCAGCAACAGCACCAGCAGTACGTCCAGCAACGGTACAATGTTGATTTCGGACTTGAGATCGCGACGACCTCGTCCACGCGCTCTGGCCATGGCTTACCCCTTGTTGCTCTCGCTAACGGTAAACGCCTGGCGGTGCAGAATCGCGGTAAACTCTTCCATAAAGTTGTCGTAATTCAGTTCCAGTTTGTTTACGCGCTGGTTGAGGCGGTTATAAGCCATTACCGCCGGAATTGCGGCGAACAGACCAATTGCAGTCGCAATCAACGCTTCTGCGATACCGGGCGCAACCATTTGCAGTGTTGCTTGTTTTACCGCCCCGAGGGCGATAAAGGCGTGCATGATCCCCCAGACCGTACCAAACAGACCAATATACGGGCTGATGGAGCCAACCGTACCGAGGAACGGAATGTGCGTTTCCAGATTTTCAAGTTCACGGTTCATGGAGATACGCATAGCACGCGACGCCCCTTCCACTACGGCTTCCGGCGCATGGCTATTGGCACGATGCAGGCGCACAAACTCTTTGAACCCGCTGTAAAAGATTTGTTCCGAACCAGTCAGATTATCCCGTTTCCCCTGGCTCTCTTGATAGAGGCGAGAGAGTTCGATTCCAGACCAGAATTTATCTTCAAACGCTTCGGCTTCGCGCGCCGCTGCGTTAAGAATACGGGTCCGCTGGATAATAATGGCCCAAGATGCGATTGAAAAACCAATCAAAATCAACATGATAAGTTTAACCAGAAGGCTAGCCTTCAGGAACAAATCAAGGATATTCATGTCAGTCACTGCTTAAACTCCGCGACAATAGACTTGGGAAGCGCACGAGGCTTCATTTTGAGTGGGTCAACGCAAACAACCAGAACCTCTGCTTCATTCAGCAAAGTATTCTCGGCGTTGACAATACGTTGCGTGAAAACCAAAGAGGTGCCACGCATTGATGTTATTTCAGTCTGTATTTCGAGCATATCGTCGAGCCGCGCAGGTGCGTAATATTCCACCGTCATTTTACGTACCACAAAGGCAACGCGTTCAGCCATCAGCGCCTGCTGACTGAAGTGATGATGACGCAGCATCTCTGTGCGTGCTCTTTCATAAAAAGCGACGTAACTGGCGTGGTACACCACACCACCGGCATCGGTATCTTCATAGTAGACGCGAACCGGCCATCGAAACAGCGTTGTATTCACTTTACATCCCGGTAATGCAACAAAAGTTAGAGCTTTTAAACGCTGCTACTATACGCGCGCGATTGAGGTTTGGGAATGAGGGCAAGTTAAGGGAGCGTAAAAATTTATGGGCCTGGAGCGGCCCATAATTTTTTAAAGAGAATTCTGATTTAAAAGAAGAAGAAAATCAGCCCGACAATGAGAACAATATCGGCAAGCAATGGGCAAAAAATCCCTTGCCAAAGAACCTTCTGCGGACGAAAGCCCACGCCGTGAATCACACCAGCACAGACGGCCCACATCAGCAATAAACCATGCCAGATTTCCAGTTCACTGGTCTTCGCGGCAAAACGAGATGGGTCCCAAAACATACATCCTGCTAACAGAAGCGCCATCACGAAGGAAAGCGCCCGCAGGGGGCGCTTGTCCATTACCGCATACAAAGTCGCGATAATCTTACTCATCAGATGTCTTCTTGACCGGCTTTGCCTGATTCGACGTGTTCAAGCGCCAGCGCGGTGAGTTACCAAACGAACAGGCAAGAAGCGTTCCCCAGAATCCATGCGAAATACCACATTTTGGCCCTACTTGGGTACAGGAGGAGTGGGTTACGTTCAATATCTTCTTTGGATACGACCAGAACATTTTCCAGTAACACCAGGCGGTGTAGAGCAGAATGATCGGTACCAGAACCACCGCAACCCGGTCATGACGTTAAGCGTCAGCTGGCTGGAAGTTGCATCCCACATTGTCAGACTTGCGTTCATCATGGTGCTGGACGGCATCACAAACGGGAACATTGCGATACCGGCTGTCAGGATGATGCAGGCCAGCGTCAGGGAGGAGAACACAAACGCCCACGCGGCTTTATCCATACGTGCAGTCAGGATGGTCAGCAGCGGCAGAACCACACCCAGTGCCGGAATAGCCCACAGAATTGGCGTGTTGTTGAAGTTAACCAGCCATGCGCCAGCTTCACGAACCACTTCTTTATTCAGTGGGTTAGAGGCTGCGTAATGGTCCATTGTCGATTTCACGACATAACCATCGATACCGTACATCACCCATACGCCAGCCAGTGCGAAACAGACCAGTGTCACCAGCGCAGCCACCTGAGCCGTTGCACGGGTACGCAGGTGCAGTTCGCCCACGGTACGCATTTGCAGATAGGTTGCGCCCTGAGTAATGATCATCCCTACGCTCACCACGCCTGCCAGCAGGCCGAACGGGTTAAGCAACTGGAAGAAGTTACCGGTGTAGTACAGACGCAGATATTCATCAACGTTGAACGGTACGCCCTGCAACAGGTTACCGAACGCTACACCAATTACCAGCGGCGGAACGAAGCTACCAATGAAGATGCCCCAGTCCCACATGTTACGCCAGCGGGTTTCTTCAATCTTGGAGCGGTAGTCAAAACCGACCGGACGGAAGAACAAAGACGCCAGCACGAGGATCATCGCCACATAGAAGCCGGAGAACGCAGCGGCATAGACCATCGGCCAGGCAGCAAAGAGTGCGCCGCCCGCGGTGATCAGCCAAACCTGGTTACCGTCCCAGTGTGGTGCAATGGAGTTAATCATAATTCGACGCTCGGTGTCGTTACGACCGAGGAAACGGGTGAGCATGCCCACCCCCATGTCGAAACCGTCAGTGACTGCAAAACCAATCAGCAGAACGCCAACCAGCAGCCACCAGATAAAACGCAATACTTCATAATCGATCATTTGACGACTCCTGTCTTAGCGTGCCGGCTGAGTAGTCGTGGAAGACTGCTCAAAGTGATAGCGACCGGTTTTCAGGCTGCTTGGGCCGAGGCGTGCAAATTTGAACATTAAGAACAATTCTGCCACCAGGAACAGGGTATACAGGCCGCAAATCAGCACCATTGAGAAGATGAGATCGCCTGCGGTCAGTGACGAGTTCGCCACAGCTGTCGGCAGCACTTCACCGATAGCCCACGGTTGGCGGCCATATTCAGCCACGAACCAGCCCGCTTCTACAGCAATCCACGGCAGCGGAATACCGTACAGCGCGGCGCGCAGAAGCCATTTTTTCTCGCCAATGCGGTTGCGGATGACACTCCAGAAAGAGAGCGCGATGATTGCCAGAAGCAGGAAGCCACACGCCACCATGATACGGAACGCAAAGTACAGCGGCGCTACACGCGGGATGGAGTCTTTGGTTGCCTGTTGAATCTGCGCTTCAGTCGCATCAGCCACGTTTGGCGTATAGCGTTTCAGCAGCAGACCGTAACCGAGGTCTTTCTTCATGCTATTGAACTGGTCACGAACCGCCTGGTCGGTAGAACCAGAACGCAGTTGTTCGAGCAGAGAGTACGCCTTCATCCCGTTACGAATGCGTTCTTCATGCTGCACCATCAGCTCTTTCAGGCCGATAACCGGGGTATCCACGGAACGCGTTGCAATGATGCCCAGTGCGTAAGGGATCTGAATCGCAAATTTGTTCGTCTCCTCTTCCTGATCAGGAATGCCGAACAGAGTAAAGGCAGCAGGCGCAGGTTGCGTTTCCCACTCGGCTTCAATAGCAGCCAGTTTGGTTTTCTGCACGTCGCCCATTTCGTAGCCGGATTCATCACCCAGAACAATAACAGACAGAACAGCAGCCATACCGAAGCTGGCAGCGATAGCAAAGGAGCGTTTAGCGAAGGCGAAGTCACGACCTTTCAGCATATACCATGCGCTGATACCGAGGATGAACATCGCGCCAGTCACATAACCAGACGCTACAGTGTGAACGAATTTCACCTGAGCAACCGGGTTAAGCACCAGCTCGGAGAAGCTCACCATCTCCATACGCATAGTTTCAAAGTTGAAATCGGACGCGATTGGGTTTTGCATCCAGCCGTTCGCAACCAGAATCCACAGTGCGGACAGGTTTGAACCGAGCGCCACCAGCCAGGTGACACACATATGCTGAACTTTACCCAGACGATCCCAACCGAAGAAGAACAGACCTACAAAGGTGGATTCGAGGAAGAAGGCCATCAGACCTTCGATTGCCAGCGGCGCACCGAAGATATCCCCTACATAGTGGGAATAGTAAGACCAGTTAGTCCCGAACTGGAACTCCATGGTCAGACCGGTAGCCACACCCAGAGCGAAGTTGATACCAAACAACTTGCCCCAGAACTTGGTCATATCTTTATAAATCTGTTTGCCGGAGAGGACGTAGACCGTTTCCATAATGGCCAGCAGGAACGCCATACCGAGCGTCAGTGGCACAAAAAGGAAGTGGTACATCGCGGTCAAGGCAAACTGTAAGCGCGACAGTTCGACTATATCTAACATCATGACTCCTTGCTCATCGCATGAAGACTCCGAGAGTGAACCCCGTTAGAAAGGGTCACACGCATGCCCCAATAGAAATTTGTTTGAACACTTTCATCATACCATGTGAATGCACACAAAAACGGCGTAAAGAAAGGTTGCAAACATGTTAATAAAAACTCAAATTGATCCCACGTATATATTACGCCGCAAAATCCTTACAATAAACAGGTTTTTGTTGAAGCAAATTTGCATTTTTCGACGGTGATCAATTTATAGCTAAATTACCGCCTTTCAGCCAATTTGATCGAGAACAATTTATCTCTTTTTGATGCCCATTTCCAAGACTTATACATTGATAAATATCAATTCCTACAAATTATGTTAATCATGTTTCAATAAGGTAACTTTAGTGACATTTATGTTTAAAATGTGTGAGTTATAAGGCTGAAATTAGTTTCGGTTGGCAATTAAAGATAAAAAGAGACGAAGCAAAAACAGCACGGTTGACCTTAATTCTTTTTTTGGTCACTGGCTAATACGACGCAGAGTTTCAGGATTACTAATAAAGGCATAAATCCACCCCGCTGATATTAACATTTAATTAACTTATAATTATATTATAATTAACTCACCCAGGGTTATTATTTTGTTAAAAATAAAGCCACATATACGTGGCTTGAGAGTGAAGATAAACGCAAAATTACCTGATGCGCTACGCTTGCCAGTGTCTACATCATCTCTGCAATATATTGAATTTGCCTGCTTTTGTAGACCGAATAAAGCGTTCATGCCGTATCCGGCATGAACAAAGCGCCCTTTGTCAACAATCTGGCCGCGCATATGTGGCTTCGGTTTGATTGCTATTCAGGCAAGCCGGTAACTGAACGTCCGTGACTGGCCGGGTAAAAAAGGCCCCGATAGATTTGAACCTTGATTTTCCTCGGTGGTAATGTGTTCATCCATCATCGTTTCTGAGCAAGAAATCACCTCGCGACTGAAAGCAACAGTCGCATCACAGGTTGCTGATTCAGCCGGATTAAACAGCCGTAAAATCACTTCTTGTCGGTCTTCAGCTTTCTTAAGTGCGCTTATCAGGCATCCCACTGGGGGCATTTTCAACAAACTATAACTTTCCGGCACGTTGAATCCGGCTTTGTTGAGCTTCATCGCATCCCATGGGATTTTGTTGTAACACTGTACTGGAGTCAGCCATGCTCGCGCCTGCTGAGCTACACCAGCGGCGGTTGGCGTACCGGTATAACTCAATAAACTTAGGCGACAAGAAAGCAGACCACGTAGTTGTGAGTCCGGGACTGGCATTTTAATTCCCGAAGGCCGCCCAGGCCTTAAAAACAGATCTTCTTTGCCCAGTAAGCCCACGCCACGCAGCAACGTAATGGCAAAGGTTTTCTTCTCTTCACCGATGACTTCAAATTCACGTAGCCCTTCGCTAAAGACAGCCATGCCGTTACGCCCTTCCTGTAAGGCTGCATAGTTGAGCATATTCCATACCGGAACCGGCGCTTCTTTCCAGCCTTCTTGCTGCCAGTTGTTCATTGCACTGTCGTTCACGGGGCGCGTTAGCGAACCAAACTGGGTATCTGCCAGAACACTATCGGTGTTAAAAGATGTAGGGATCAGGACGCGAAGGCGATGATCGTCAGCCTGGTTATCAAGGTTGATATCCACATCAATACGTCTGCTGTTATGACTCAGAGTGACAACCATCTCCACCCCTACTCTGCCCGTGGATTGCCGGACGCTTCGTTCCAACAAATTGAGCGGCACCGCCATGTCATAGCGGATAACAGCCCTGCTCTGCCAGGCCTCATGAGTAATCTCGCATTGCGGTTTCGCTGTTGCAGAAGTCATTACCCACTCTTCTTTTGCGGGTGAATAGTCATATTCATCACCATCATCAGAGCTTTCTTCAATTTGCAACACCCGGTCATAGCGCACACCGCTATCTTTATCTACCAGTTGTAGCGTTCCATTCTCATTGAGCGCAATTTGCCAGAAAGCATTTTCCAGTATCCCTTCAGCGTCACTTTTTGCCGCAATCACGTTGCCAGGCTGATTCGCTTCGATATAAAGCGTGCGATAGCCCATAGAAGGGACAATCTGGTTGATCTGTATATCAAACTCCATAAAGGGATCGTAATTACCGTAATGAACTATTTGCCGATCGATTAGGCCTGGATCGATCTCACGGGCATGGCGAATAAAATACGGTACAGGCTGACCGCGATCGTCTCGTAGATTAAACTGGCTGGCGCGCAGGCGCACAGTGGTGTTAATAACTTCTTCCCGCGGCCAGGGCATCAGGTTAAACAGCACGAGTTTGTCGGCATCACTCTGTGGCATGTTATCGGCAATTTTGCGCATGTAGAAACGCAGCAGATTATCCGCCATGTCTTCAGCCAGTTCGAAGCGGGCGACAATTTCGCGATGAACTTTGTCACTGCAACAACAACCGATACTGTCGTGGGCAACTGATTTTTAAGATCTCTTTCCACATTTTCTCCAGCAAGCCGTGGTGGTATTCAAAACCCAACGTCCAGGCCAGCGTTGCCAGCGGTTCCAGCAGATTAACAATCTTATTTTCAATACGTGCGTGGGCAATTTTGATATCCATGCGCGTGGAACCGATGGTGCGATGTACGCGCATATATTTGCCATCGATAAATTCACCTTTCAGGGTGGCCAGACTTTCACGCTGCGCTTCGATCTTCTCAAATACCTCTTCAAAGCGGCTCATCACAAACTTACGTTGAGGGTAGATCTCACGTAGCTTATCCATCACTTCGAAGATATTTTGCTGCAATGGCATCTGGTCATGCCCATTCGGCAGCAAAATCTCTTTGGTTACAGACGCTTTTTCCAGCACGTCAAAATAACTGTCGAGGCGTTTACGTAATCCGTTTTCGTCGGCAGGTAAGTACTTACCGATGGCGTAGCCCAGCGGCAGCACCTGCGCCGTCACTTCGCTACCGTCACTGCTTTGCCACAAAAACTCGGTTTTATCAGTACCGTGGCGCTCCGAACATCCGCGCCAGAACATGGTGCGGGTAATGCCAAATCCATTGTAGATATGCGGCAGTTGCCCGGACATGCCAAAGGAATCTGGTAAATAACCTATTTTCATCGGCTCGCCAAACGCGAGGCAGTCACGCATTCCGTACATCAGATTACGGACGATGGATTCCGCAGAAACAATCGTGGTATCGGTCTGGGTATACCAGGGGCCGATAATCAACTTGCCGGCTTCTACCTGTTTCTTCACGCGGTCTTTGTTTTCCGGTTTCACCGCGAAATAATCTTCGAGGATCGCCGTTTGCCCGTCGAGTACGTAATATTTTAGAGTATTCTGTCCTGTTCCAGTCGGCACTAGGATCTTTCCATATTATTGACCAGCAGAATGCGTGACTCTTCGGTGGTGAAATACCACTCCCGATCCTGCATAAGGTAAAGTGATGTGGAACGCGATACCGCTTTCATCGTCGTTTCCTTTTTGTTTATGGCATTACGCCATCAGTCAGATAGTTGCCATGCTTAACCGCGTGACGCCGCCAGATCAGGAGAATTGCAGTCGAGATTGCAGCCCCCACCAATGCCGCACCAAACCAGCCAATTGCCGCCATAACACCGCCCGCGCCATTATCATGAAGTAAAAAGAGCGAGAAAATGCCGGCACCGGGTGTCGAAAGGCCGATATTCATCGCACCGACAATAGCGCCCGTTACCATAGAGCCCAGCACAAACGAACCAATAACCCGCAGCGGATCTTCAATCGCCATCGGGATCGCCCCTTCGGTAATACCTGCCAGCCCTAACAGCCAGGTGGATTTCCCGGTCTCAATTTCAAACTCTTTAAACAGGCGCGGTGCGAGCATCGTGGAAGCGGTTACGGTAAATGCCGAAACCATTTTGACGGAGGCGAAAATGGCATAC